>Ga0316217_10001821_pt1 | contig 26856 bp, 47 predicted proteins | sample 1anoAmetaG_FD_203633 | JGI IMG/M metagenome (GOLD analysis project Ga0316217, IMG submission 203633) | Freshwater microbial communities from Trout Bog Lake, Wisconsin, USA - 1anoA | ecosystem: Environmental > Aquatic > Freshwater > Lake > Hypolimnion/Profundal zone | place: USA: Wisconsin...
GCCGATTGGGGATGGTACACCATTGGCGGAAAAGGCTATTGTGACCCATGCGGCGACATTGTATTAGATGCAAATAATTCTATTCAATCGGTTTGCCGGACTTCCTGTGCAATTCATCAATGTGCGCACTTCGAATTTACACACTGAACCGGGTGGCGTTGATGACGGATAAGGCGATGCACCCTACGCAGAAGCCGCTCGAATTGATTAGCTGGTGCCTGTCGCTTTTTCCTGAATGCGGGACCGTGCTGGACCCCTATGCAGGCAGCTTCACTACGGCGCGAGCATGCAAGGATTTAGTCCGCAGGTGCGTGGCAATCGAGCAGGATGAAGAGTTCTGCGAGATCGGTGCCCGCCGGATGCAGCAGGAAGTTCTGGCCTTGTAAAAATTAAACTTGCAATCAAACGCGATTGATGCCATTATCGGCATCGGTAAAAACGAAATATGAAATGCAAAAATTGCGGTGAATCCATCAAACAAGATGACAGTTACTGGGCCGAACTCGGCACCAAAAAAGGCAAACCATACGGCGGCGATGTCTGCTCGGACTGCTATTACGAAATCGTCGAAACCTGCCAACTCTGCGACCAAGACAACTTGATGCCGTCCGAAGTCAGTCCCTACATCCTCGTCAAAGCCGAACTCGGCCGCACCGCCGCCCGGCCGCCGGGCATCTACCGCATCACGCGCCATCCATTTCTGAACATCCCCATGCTCGGCGGCGGTTCCATGCAAAGCTCCAGCGTCGTCTTCATTGACCACCTGCCCAAGCCCGATGCAAACTATGACATCAGCGGCCATATTTGCCACCGGTGCGCCCGGCCCTACCGGCAAACCGACCGCCGGGTTTACGGCCGGATGGACATGAGCCATGATTGGAAGAAAAAATCATGGGTTCGCCAGCGCGAGCACGTCCGCAGCGTCATCCTTGCCTATCCCGACATGCTCCGTGACCTCGAATGCGACCCGGACCCGGATCGCGGCGACTGGGCCGACATGCAAAGAATCTTCTGCTTGCCCGACAGGCCGCCCCTGCCCACCTACCATGAATGGGTCTTGCTCAAGTTTCGCGGCGTCACCGTCTATCGCACCTGCCAGGATTACGGTCAGCAGGGCGAAGGCTGGTTGGTCTTGCGGCCGGAACCGAAATGGCGTTCCGGTCGCGCCACCGATTGGGACAAAGGCTACGTCACGTTTTGCGCCAGCAGCCTGCCCACCTATCCGCAATACGATCACGCGGCTGCGGAAAAGGCCGGTGTCAAATACCACCCCAGTTGCGACGAGTGGGCGCGGAAGCATGCCCTTAAAGCCATCCGCTCAGCCATCGCCCGCCGTCTCATCCGCAAAGATGGCACCTACGATGCGCAAGGCCACCCACACTGCTACGGCTAAAATTTATGTCAAACTATACATTACCACCTGAAGTAAAAGACCTGTTGCGCCGCCGCACCGCCACGGCAGACAGCATCACGCTCCCGCCCGGCCAGCTTGACCGGCCACTGTACGAGGCCGTGAACAAGGCGCTCGACTTTATTGGAGGGCGATGGAACCGCAGCCGCCGCTGCCACGTCTTCGCCACCGATCCGCGCCCAAAACTGGAGGCAATCCTTGATGCTGGCGTTGCCGTGGACGAACAAAAGAAGTATCAAGCGTTCTACACACCGCCCGCCCTTGCGGCAGAAGTAGCCGACTTGGCGGACGTTGCCGGGAAGGCTGTGCTTGAACCAAGTGCCGGTCACGGTGCGCTCGTGAAAGCCGCACTGGCGGCGGGCGCTGTCCGAGTGGATGCCATCGACCTTAATCCAGAGAACGAGGCTCCGCTGCGCGGCACCACCAGCGAAGTGTTTATCTTTGATTTCCTGAAATTTCCAACCGGCCTGCCATACGAGCGGATCGTGATGAACCCGCCGTTTACGCGAGGTCAAGACGTGCAGCACGTCCGGCACGCGCTCAAGTTCCTGTCTCCGGGCGGCATCCTCGTTGCCATCATGCTGGATGGCTACCACAGGTCGGTCTGGCAAGAGTTTGAAACTGACCTGTTGGGCTGCCGCGAATTGGGCGTGACGTACACCACGCAGCGGGTGCCACGCGGAACTTTTGATGACACGGACGTAGCGACTATTATCTTGCGCGTCGTGTTCGATCCTGCTACTCTGGATGCGGCTACCGTTACCGGCCGCTTCCACGAAATACTAGGTGACACAACAACGAAAAACGAAAGCAACAACGATATGAAAAAAACGAAACTGGACAAACTTCCTCGCGGTGGACTGGCCGCCGAAGCACTGCGCGCACAAGCCGCTGCCGAACCCGTTCTGAGCGAGCCTGTACTGGCTGTGGAAGCCGATGCGGCTGCGGCACCGGAGCCGGAACCGAAGCCGGCCGCGCCGCGCAAGACGCCGAAGAAAAACGTCAAAAATGTGGTGGCGAAGAAGGCAAAGGCAGTTCGGGCCACCGGCGGCAGCACTGGCAAACGAATGCCCAAAATCATGGACTTCTCTGTGTGCGCCGTCGTGCGGGCACTGGGCGCGGCTGGCGTCCAGAATGGGCACGCCAAGGCCATTCTGGCTGCTCACGGCATTAACGACATGCCGCCCGCGAGCTTGAGCGTGCAGCTTGGGTTTGGGCGCAATGGCACGGAGGGCCGGAAGCCTGCACCGCTGACGACCGAGCAACTGAACGAACTGACGGCCAGTGCGGCGGACCCGGACGCGGTGGCCGCGTAATGCTCTCCGATTTTACAAGTCGGAAATTCGTGCGCGGTACAATTCACGCCACGGTCTATTTGGCAGACTGTCTTGAAGTGTTACCACACATCGCAGACGAAAGCATTGACCTTCTTTGGACCGACCCGCCGTACGGGAACTCTAATCATGAAGGCGACTTCAATGCCCGGCTGAATGGCCATCGAGGACTGGAACAAAGACCGATTGAAAACGACGGACCAGACAGTATGAGGATCGTGGTTGGGAACATGCTGGTTCAAGCTGCGCGTGTGCTCCGCAAAGACTGCTGCTGCTGCTGCTGCTGCGGCGGCGGCGGCGGCGGTCCTAAGAAGCCGACATTTGCTTGGGTGGCACAACGGATGGACATGGCTGGATTAACATTCTTCCACTCGGTTATTTGGGATAAAGTAAAGCCGGGACTTGGCTGGAGATACCGGCGACAATATGAGATGGTAATGGTGGCCCACCGCGAAGGCGGTAAGCTGGCTTGGAATGAAGAATACCCGGCGCAATCTAACGTGATGCGCATTAGTAAACCGAGAGACGATGCGCACCCAAATATAAAGCCGGTGGAACTCGTTCAACGGTTTGTTCAACAGCACACACTGCCGTCCGGCATGGTGCTCGATCCGTTCATGGGCAGCGGTACGACCGGTGTTGCCTGTTTTCGCACAGGGCGAAATTTCATCGGCATTGAGAAAGACGAGGAATTTTTCCAAACAGCGTGTGACCGGTTGGCCGCTGAGTGCAATCAAGACTGCTTCCGCTTCGCAGCGGCACCAGCGACCGTGCCGGAGACAAAGGAGTTGGCACTTTGAAACCGTATTATCAAGAAAGTACGTTCTCGATGTTTGCGCCGGAAGCGGCACAACCGGGCGGGCCGCAAAAGATCACGGGCGCAAAGCGGTGCTCATTGAAATTGATGAAAAATACTGCGAGGTGGCTGCCCGTCGAATGGAACAGGAGACACTTGCCTTATGCTAAAACCGTTCTATCAAGACAAGTTAATCACGATATACAATGGAGACAACCGCGTCATTTTACCGCAGTTGATAGAAAAAATGGGGGGGGTAAAATGAAATTCGACTTGTGTTTGACGGACCCGCCGTATGGGATTGATGCTGATAATCGCGCCAGAAATTTAAGTCGTGCAACTCTAGCAAACCCAAAAGACTACGGCGATTCAAATTGGGATAAAAGACCACCCGCCAGAGAAGAAATTGATCTTTGTCGTACCGCTGGTGAGAAGCAGATTATATGGGGCGGTAATTACTTTCATTTGCCTCCGTCAAGTTGTTGGCTTGTCTGGGACAAACAAAACGGAAACAGTGATTTTGCCGACTGCGAGCTGGCTTGGACGAACCTAGATATGGCTGTTCGTCGGAAAGTTCACCTCTGGAACGGTATGTTGCGCAAAGGCCGGGAGGCCAGGTTTCATCCAACCCAGAAGCCGCTTGAAATAATGACGTGGTGCATTACATTGGCTGGCAACATTAAAACCGTGATTGATCCGTACGCTGGCAGCGGCACAACCGGACGTGCCTGTAAGGACATTGGCATCCATTGTGTGGAAATTGAGCGCGAGGAAAGCTACTGTGAAATCGCCGCCAAGCGGCTGGAGCAGGAGGCATTTGCACTGTGACCGCAACCCGCAAGCCCCGCAGCGAGTGGCGGACTCCGTCGCCGGAGCGGCGGGCGCGTGGCCGCGTCAAGGCCGCCGTGGCGGTCGGGTTGGCGGCGGGCGAGTCGCCGAAGCCGGCGGCGTTCACGATGCGCCGGAACGGCGTGACCGTGCGGTTCAAGCACGCCCGGCGCGAGCAGGTGCTCGGCTGGGACGCACTGGCCGGGCTGGCGCTGCGGCTGGAGGCCGAGGCGGCGGACACGGAGCGGAAGCGGCTGGCGGAAGACGCGGCGCAACTGAAGTTCCTCTATGATACAAACCAAGCGTGAGACCATGAACGGCAAGCCGGTGTTCACTGTGCCAGCCAAGACGGTGGTGAACTTCGAGAGCGGCTTCAAGGAGAAGCTGCTGTGCGACGGGCCGACCTTCAGTGCTGGCGACAACTGCTGCTACTCGTGCAGCTTCTGCTACGTCCCGGCCCAGATGCGGAAGCGCCGCCCGTGGATGGCGCAGCACGGCGTCCCGGCGGGTGCCGGCCACATGGACGTCGTGGTCCGGCGCGCCGACGCCGTGGGGACGGTGCGGCGGCAGCTACTGGCGCACCCGGAGGCCGAGCGGCGCGTGCGCAAGGTCATCTACGGCTCGCCGCTGGTGGACGTGGCGGGGAACATGGAGCTCGTGCGCGAGACGGTGGAAATCTGCAAGGCGATCCTTGAGTTGACGGACTGGGACATCCGGCTGCTGAGCAAGAGCCACCTGCTGCCGAAGGTGGCGCAGGCGTTGCACGCGGCCGACCCGGCAGCAAGCTATGGGCACGGCCACAGCTACAAAGCCCGTGTCGTCTACGGTGTCAGCACCGGCACGCTGGACGACCGGCTGGCAAAGGCGTTCGAGCAGGGGACACCGCTGGTGTCCAAGCGCATCGAATCGCTGCGGTGGTTACAGGACAGTGGCTACCGCACGTTCGCCATGGTCTGCCCGAGCCTGCCCCAGGCGGACTACGACCAGTTCGCGCACGACATGGCGACGGCGCTGCGGTACGACCGGTGCGAACACGTCTGGGCGGAGGTGATAAACGTCCGAGGCGACAGCTTCACCGACACGCACGCGGCGCTCGTGGCGGGCGGGTTCGCGGAGGACGCGGCCCGGCTCAAGGTCGTCAGCGAGGACCGGCAGGCGTGGGAAGACTACGCACGGGCGACGTTCTTGGCGCACGCCGCCGTCGTGCCACAGGGGAAGCTGCGGTTCTTGCAGTACGTTACGAACGCCACCCGGCCGTGGTGGGAAGGGCAGAAACAGAGCAGCGCGGTCGTGCTCGGCCACGCGCCGCAGAAAGACAACCAACAGAAAGACATGCAGCTATGAACTACCAAGCAATTCAAAAACTTATTGAAGAGACGGCACCGAAGTTCTACCCGGTGTTCCCGCCGCACAATCCGCCTCCAGAGCAGTTGTCTGCTGCGCGGGAGGTGCTGCGCGAGTTCGGTCGGAAGTACGCGGCGCTCATTGAGATGCAGCCGGATGTCACAGTGAAGGTGAACACGGCTGGCCTCGACGATATCTTGGCGGACCTGCACCGGGCGCGGTCGCCGCTGCTGGCGCTGGCGGACGAGGTGGACGCAGAAGTGGACGTGTTGGACACCGCAAAATTAAGCACGCTCAACCCGCATTTTAAGGAGCAACTCAACGCTCAGGAAGCTGTCTTCGCCAGACTCGGGGTGTGCTTGCGCCGGGCTGCCGCGCCGAAGCCGAGCGCCGGGCAGCGGCTTGCGGCGAAGCAGCGTGAGCAGGCGCAGCGGATACCGCGGGCGTGGACGACAGAAGTGCCGAAGAAGACTGGAGTGTACTGGCACTATGGTAGCTGGCGCGAGCGGCCAGTGTGCGTCAACGTGACAGTATTCGAAGGTACAAACACATCACCGCTTGTGTTCGAGAACGGGAAGAATGCGTGTCCGCCAGCCATCCTCGGCGGCTGGTGGGTGGCAGTGGATGCGCTGCCTGCTGAATTACAGGCGTGTGGGCCGCTGCCGCCGTGGCCAGAGCAGGAGACACTGCTGGCGTCCGGTAGTGTCGGACTCAGCCACAGCGGCGAGGCACCGCTGCCGGAGCGGCCTTCCGGCGACCTCGTGGAACTGGCAGCCGCACAGCGCGAGTACATTACCTTCTTAACGAAGATAATAAACGATATGACACCCTTTGCGATATGCAATGGCTACGCCAGCAGCAGCGGCGACCTTGCGGCTGACTTGCGGTTCCTTGCCCGCATCCGCGCCGCCGAAGCCGCCGTGGATAAGCGAGGAGGTGCCGCGTGAATATCCTTATTTTAATTGGCATCGCGGTGTCGGCTGCCGCTGTCGCGGCGGTGGCGTGCATCCTCGCCGCCAGCGCCCGCGTGGCGGAGTGCCAGCGCGAGCAGATCGGCGAGGCGGATGACGGGTGCGACGAGCCGCCGCTCGAACCCGGTGCGGGCGACTGCGAAAAACAGTGCTCGTGCGTCCGCTGCCGGCGCGAGCGGTTCGAGCAGGCGCATGGGACAGGCTCGTTCTACCCGATGTTCTTCGCGTGCGCGACGTGCCGCCGGGATGACTGCCCGCACGCCATAGACCACCGGCTGCCGTGCAGTCACGCGAACCGCTGAACATGCTGACCCACGCGCAACTCGTCGCACTGGCTGCCAAGTGGCTGGGCCGGGCGAACCCGCTGGTCGTCACGGAGATGGCGACCGGAATCGAGACGCCGGACGCGCTCGGTTTCAAGGGGCAGGCGACCACGCTTGTCGAGTGCAAGGCCAGCCGCAGCGACTTCCTGACAGACGCCCAGAAGCCGTTCCGGCAGTCGCCACAGCTAGGCATGGGCGGCTACCGCTACTACTTGTGCGAGACTGGTGTAATCACTGAGGAAGACTTGCCGCCACAGTGGGGCCTGCTCTGGGTGGATGGCAGGCGCATCCGCACGGTCGTCAAGAGCGACTGGCGCACCGACCACAACGCCAAGGCAGAAGTCGCGCTGCTCGTGTCGGCGCTGCGGCGGTGCGTCACGGCCAGCACAGTCGGCGTGAGCGTCAAGTGCTACACTATCAAAACGAAGAGCACGGCGACTCTCGGTGTCGAGCCAGAAGAACTGGTTGACACGGCGGCAGAACCTGCTACAATTTGCGTAGAATCTGCTACAATCAATAGCGAAAGTAGAAACGAAATATGAACAAAAATAATACATTATTCAACGTGACAGCAATCGTGGCTGAATGGCGCAAGTCTGCCGCTGAGCGGCGGGCCTGTGTCGTCAACCACAACATGGAGCCCGGCACGTTCGCCGACGGGGTGGACACATGCGCGGACGTCCTTGAGCACATCCAGCCGGTCACAGCCGACGGCATCAGCCTCCGCGACTACTTCATCGCGCACGCGCCGGCCGAGCCGTGGCCCTGGTTCCAACCACAGGTGACCGATCCGCCGCCAACTCCTCAGTACGAGCAGTCCGGCGTCTGGGGCTTCAACAAGGTTGAGCAAGTGCAGGCTGGCGAGTTGCGTAAGAACCGGAGCTTCAACAGCTTCGTCGTGAACACTGGCTGCGAAAAGTACGCTGCATTTGAAGCCGCGTGGAACGCGTACTGGGAATCTGAGCGTTTATGGAAGGACACCATCCAGCAGGCCAGACAGGTGCAGTGGCCGGCGTTCTGGGCGGACACGATGCTCGCGCAGCGCGGAGGTGCCAAGTGAGCCACGGCATCCCGCCCGAACCGCACCCGCACGCGAGTCCTCCGCTCGCGCTGCTGTGCGTGCTGCTGCTGGCCGTCGCGGCGGCTGCGGCGTCGCTGTGGCTGCGGCGGATCGGCACTGAGCCCGCGCCAGTGGACGAACTGTGCGAGGCCAGCCGGGCGTCGCAAGGGCTGCCACCGTTGCAGGCCACGGCTCCGCAGGAGCGGCTGCGCACGCTCGCCGACGAGATACGCTGCATCGAGGCCGACGCGGAAGTCGAGGCCGCGCTCTACCGGAAGACATTCGGCAGCAAGGAGGCCGAGTTCCACGCGGGCATCATGATGGCTGAGATGCGAATCGCCGACCGGCTGCGTAAACTACCTGTGGCCGCGATGCCAGCAGAAGAAGCGACGAAGAAAGACGCATCGATTTTATGCGGCACGAACTATGTGACCAACATGACCATGATGGTATGCGCCTCCTACACCACGAATGTAAACTGGAAAGACGGCGGCAGTCCGATAATAATGAAGCTGGAGTACAAAACCAGCCCGGACGACAGCGTCCAGACCGACGGGGGTGGAAAGTGAAAGCGCAGGAGCCAGTCACCGCCGCCGCGCACAACGCGCCACAGACCGGAAGCAGCGAGTTCAAGCCGCTGCCGTACCCGCCGGACTGGTATGAGCGGAAAGTAGAGATTGACCGCCTGTCAATAGCTGGACAGTACATTCCATTACTGGCCGCCCGGTTTCGGGACATGGAGCGCAACTGCCGTGTCGCACAGGATGGATGTCACGGATTCGACGCATCAAAAGATCAGGCTGCGTTCATCGCGATGGCAGACTGTATCGCGAGATGCGCCGCCGAAGCGGAAGCCGCAGCACGCGGCCTCGTGCCGCCGCCACCGGGACAGCCGTGGCCGGAAGCTGACGGCAGCGTGCCAGCGCCCGCCGTGGACGTGGATGTGGAGATCAAAAACGGGCGGCTGAAACCGCAGCCGGGATCGTTCTGGCTCGTTCGGGCCAACAAAGACGACGACGATCTAAGGGTAGTCAATGTTGGCTTGAGTGGTGACTGGGTGGGCGAGATCGACTTTGAACGCGACTGCACACTAGACTATATGTGTGAAGATGTACACCGGTGGATACGCGAAATCGTTCCGACACCGGAAGAAAAAGGACTATTATGAGCGAAGAAAAAACCAAAGACATCACAACCAATGCAGACGACCGGGACGACACTGCGTCACCGACACTTGATTGTAGCTGGGCCGACAAGGACGGCGAGACGCGGTACATCAGCAAGGTCGGCTTCACAAAGTTACAGGACGCGGCGATCCGGCTGCGGGTGCCGCGCAGCGGGACGCCGTGGCTGGACGATATGATACGCGAGGCCCGGCGGCTGGACGCGTCCGAGGCGGCGCTGACCGGCTTGGCGGCGGCTGGAATAAATTCACTTTCATCGCTTGCGCAGAGCGCATTTCGCATCGGTGAAGAACTGGAATTACTTCAATGAACCGCTTTAAAAAACTGTTCTTGCGGCTGAAGCCGTCGTGGTTGGTGCTCGCATGGTACGACTGCTGGGTCGGCCTGTTCTACCGGCGCGACACGCGGCACTTGTACATCTTTCCAATCCCGATGGTAGGTGTGCGCATTCAATGCAAAAGCCGAAAGCGCAAGCACGCGGATTTCGTGAACATCATGCTCAGTATGGTCGTCGAGGAGGATCACGCGCAGGGCCTCACCAACGAGCAACTGGCAGCCAGCCTCAAAGAGATCGGCGTCTTCCGCATGGGCTGCCGCGAAGAGGCGCTGGTGGATGAAGCGATCCGGCGGCTGGAGAAGCGGCCACTGCAAGCCGAAGGCGAATGACATGGACGAGCCGCACACACTTGTACAGCAACGCGGGCGCATGGCGCTCCTGCCGCACGGGGGCGGCAGCCACCACGACTGGGTCAGCCGAGACCACCCGGACATCGACTGTCTGGCGACGGGATGCGTGTACAACCACGACAAGAAGTGCATGGTGCCAAGCCATGCGGTGTTCAACGAAGAGGCGCGGTGCGCTGGCTTCACGCCGAAGCCGCTGCCGCCGAAACTGGATGGAGACTGACTATGACTGACCAACAAACAATCAAAGAACTGATGGCGCAGAAAGACGTGCTGACCGCAAAACTCGAAGCCGAGCGTAAAAAAAGGCTGGCGAAGGCGGACAAGCTGCGGCTGCTCAAGCGGTGGAAGGCTGTACACGACCGGTGCGACACCGTGTGGGTCGAGGCCAAGCCGCTGTTCGGCGACGACGCCACGGGCAGCCCGCTCTGGGACGCGCAGTGGACGGTGTTCGAGGCGTACACCGACACGCTGGCCACGCTGCTCGGCGACGGAGGCGGCTGGCTGGACTGGTTCGCCAACGAGAACGAGATGGGCAAGCGCCAATACGAGGCCGGGCCGAAGGACAAGCTGCGGCCGATACGGACGCTGAGCGACCTGCTTTGGCTGCTGGAGGTGGCCGCGTGAAGCCGTGGATAGGCGTCGACCTCGACGGCACACTCGCCGTGTACGACAAGTTCCGGGGCGCGGACCACATCGGTGCACCCGTGCCGGAGATGCTGGACCGGGTCAAGGGCTGGCTGGCACAGGGCAAGGACGTCCGGATATTCACCGCCCGCGCCGGCGGCCAAGACGGTCAGGCCACGCCGGAGGAGTGGCGGAAGTACATCGAGGACTGGTGTGCGAAGCACGTCGGGCGCGTGCTGCCCGTGACGAACGCGAAGGACTACGGAATGGTCGAGCTCTGGGACGACCGCTGCGTGCAGGTCGTGCCGAACACGGGGGTGCCGGTGAAGGACGCCGTCGTGCGCCAGATCGTCCAAAAGATGGCGATGCAAATAGTCGAAGCCGCGAGTGAAGGACCGATGGTGTACTGAAATATGAAGCTTGATTCTTGCGGCGCGAAGCCGTACACTGCAAACGAAAGGCAAACTATGGACGAAAAAACGAAGCTGGACCAGCCGACACCGCCCGTTCAGGACGACGCGGCACCCGCCGCCGAACCCGTGCGGCCACAGCGACCGCCGCCGACCAAGCCACCCGTGTACTCCAAGGACGCGGCGGACGACGAGACGGTGAGGGCGTGACCATGGGCGCACCGCAGTACGTCATCGAGCGCCACACGCACGGCTGGCTGGCGTGCCCGCCGCCGGAGCAGGACGGCATACCAATTTATGCGCTGAGCGAGTGCTTGTCGCTGGCACCGGCTGGGTCCGTGCTGGACGCCGGGATATCGCACCACTTCAAGTTCTACCGGCAGAAGCCGTCGTTCGCGTTCGGAACCAAAAACGAGACAAGTGTGTGGCGGGCCGAGATCGAGGCGGAGTGCGAGCGGTCGCGCCTGTCTTGGTTCTTCGGCACCGACGTCGGCACCAGCTCGTCCGCCATCTTCGGCGTCCTCGCTGACGGTGAGAAAGAGCGGCAGTCGGCTGGAACCCTCGCCAAGGAGTTCGGTGATGGCCACACCCCGCAGGACGCGGACGACTTCGGGCGGTGCCTGCGCGTCGTCGAGCGGTTCGGTTGGCGCGACCGGCTCCCGGAAGTGGCGGCGGCATACCCGGACACGGCGTGGACGGCCATCGTGGCGCGCTGGGACGACCTCGCTGCCGCGCCGGCAGCGGAACAGACGGCGCTGCTGCGCGACCTGAACCGGAGGCCCCAATGATCGCCAAGAACATCTTATTCGTGCCGGACAACCCGGCCTGCACCATCCCAACGCCACCGAAGCGAGAGCACCAGCCGACAACCGCGCTCGGCGGCGTGGGTATGCCGGCGGCGCTGGCGCTCGACGAGTTCGGCAGCGAGGTCGTGGCGGCGTTCGGCGACTTCGCCTACCACGTCGGGTCCAGCCTCACCCAGAAGGCGGGATGGCGCGACGTGGACGTCCGGTTGATACTGGCCGACGACGAGTACGAGAAGCAGGGCTACGGCGACCCGGCGCAGCCGTGGCAGAGCCAGAAGTGGCGCGCCACCGTCTCGGCGTGGTCGGCGTACGGGCGGCACCTGACCGGCCTGCCGATAGACTTCCAAGTCCAGCAGCAGACCCGCGCAAACGCCGAGCACAGCGGCCCGCGTAGCTGCATCGGAGCCGTTCCGCTGCGGGTGCGACAGCCCCGCGACCTCGCGGCTGGCGTGCGGTACGCGGCGGACCAGTTGCGCGGCCTCGGCTACGCCACAGCCGTACACAGCACGGCGAACGCGATGGACGCCGAGGCTGACCGGCTGGAACGGGAGAACACTCACCTCGGGAGCACAGCGTCCGCCGAAGTACACCCGCTGCCGGGCGAACCAGACGGCTACAGGGGGTTGGAGCCGTGCCCGTTCTGCGGGATGGAAGCACTGCCGTCTCTTGTCGCCAGCGACCCCACAGCAACCTGCTCGAACAAAGAGTGCTTCATGCACGGCCAGTGGATGCCGTCGCCGAACTGGAACACCCGGCGGAACGGAATCGACGCGACCGAACTGATCGCATCGCACAAGGCGCTGTTGGACGCCATCGTCGACAACTGTAACCGACCGCAAGGAGAAGGCGAGCCGACGGTCAAACACGACTGGGTCGCGCTCTTCCGCCGCTGCGACCGCGCCGTTCAAGCGGTGACGGCATGGCAGGACAGCCCGAGCCGCGAGACCGGAGGGGCCACCGCACCGCACAAGGCGATACCAGTGGCTACTGGCGTGGAAGCGGATGTCTGCCGAGATATTGCCGAGCGCCAAGCCAGAGGCATAGCCAAGTATAAAACGACTGTCGCAGACAACCCACTGACGCTCCGGCAGTGGCTCCAGCACGCCTACGAGGAGGCGCTCGATTTAGCGGTCTACCTGAAGCGCACCACCGAGACGAAAGGACCCAAGCCGTGAAGACCAGAACCTACCCGATAACCTGCCAGTCCTGCGGCGGCACCGGAAGACACTACACATCCACAGTGGCAGAGAAGTGCCCGGCCTGTCGCGGCACCCGCGTCGTGAACGTCACCGAGACTGAGCACGATCCAGCCACGCACGTCCCACAGGTGCCACCAGGAACGGTCTGGATGGGGACAACCAACCCAACCGACCGGCCGGATACACTTCTTACAGGAGACACAATGCAATGATCACAAACATCCATTGGCCCATAGTGAACCTGCTGCTCGGCGGGTCCGCGCTGGCCGCGCTGGCCGTGCGCTGGGTGCGCGCCAGCCGGAAGCCCGCGCCGCCGCTCCACTACCGGCACCGCTACCGCATCGTCACCGACTCGTTCAGAGGCTACGAGGTCCAGCGGTGGGTGCCGCCCGACCCGGAAATCGAGTCCGCCGGCTACTGGATGGCGATGCTGCGGCCGTGGTGCTCCTACGAGACCGTCGAGGCCGCTCGCGCCGCCGTCGCCGAACTGGACGGCGACTCCCCGATCCCGCCCGCAGGCACGGTGGTCGAGGAGATACCGCCGCCAGCCCCAGCATCGGCTCCGTGCGGGCGCTGCACCGCCACGTCGCCCGGCGCTTGCTACAAGTGCGAAAGAGAGACAGGACACACCGGCCCGCACACGGTGTACGACGATACGGGCACTGTCGAGGTGATCCAGTGGTGCGACGGCGATAGAGCGGCCAGACTCAAGCTCGCACACACGACACCATTGGCAGCGACCCAGCGACCGCCCGACCCAGACACAGTCGCCGACGCTGTGGTCTGCGCGCCACTGGACACACCCACACCCGAGCCGGAGCCGCCGCGCCCGCTCCGCACACCCGAGGACACGAGATGAAGCCGAAGCCACCCACACCCGAGCCGGAGCCGGAGCCGAAGCTGGTCCGCGTCCGACTCCTCCGCGACTACCACGGCCACCCCGCCGGCACCGTCGTCAAGGTCCCGCCCAGCCTATGGCAGACGCTGCGGCAGGTCGGCGACGCCGAGGCCGTGCCGACGACCAGACGAGTCGTACATCCACCCAAGCCGCGCAAGGAACCAGTGCAACCCGCCGCCGAGCCGCTGCCGTTGCCGCAACCGCAACCGAAGCGGAAGCAGGGCGGGGCCGGGCGCGGGCGCGGCGTGCTGACCGACGAACTGGTGCGGATACTCAAGGGAATGGCGGCGAAAGGGCTGACCGACGCGGAGATGGCGCAGATCATTGGTGTCATCCCGGACACCATTAATTCATGGCGGAAAAAGAACCCGAAGATAGACCTTGACCTAAGAATTGCGAAAGATGCAGCCGACCGCAACGTCGAGAGCGCGCTGTACAAGCGGGCGTGCGGTTTCAGCCACCCGGACGTCCACATCACCAGCCACCTCGGCATGGTGACGCTCACGCCTATCACAAAGGTGTACCCGCCGGACCCGACGAGCTGTATCTTCTGGCTCAAGAACCGGCAGCCAGACCGGTGGCGCGACCGGCAGGAGATCACCGGCAAGGACGGAGCACCAGTCTCGACGAACTCGTTCAACCCCGACAGCCTGACGGTCGAGGAGCTGCTGGTGCTGCAACAGATGCTGGCCAAAGGCGATCAGCCGAAGAATGACAAGTAGGCTCACGATCAAGCGGGCTCGGCGGCGGCTGCAACCGTCAACGGTTGCGCGGATAGCCAAGTACAAGGCGTCGAAGCCGAAGCTGAGCCCGGCACTGCTGGCGGACCAGATCGCGGAAACGAAGTTCAAAGTGGACCGGTCGCTGGCCGAGAAGTCGTTCCACGAGTTCGTGCGGCAGGCGTGGCACATCGTCGAGCCGTCCATCCCGTTCGTCGACAACTGGCACCTCGTCGGTTTGTGCGCGCACCTTGAGGCCGTGGTGGACGGGCGCATCGAGCAGCTACTGGCGAACGTCCCTCCCGGCACCATGAAGAGCCTGCTAACGTGCGTGTTCTGGCCGGCGTGGACGTGGACGAAGCACCCGGAGAAGCGGTTCATGTTCTCGTCCTACGCGGAGTCGCTTTCGCTCCGGGACTCGCAGAAGTGCCGCGATGTTATTTCGTCGGAATGGTACCAGAAGCGGTGGCCGCTCGCCATGTCGGACGCGCAGGACACGAAGAACAAGTTCCAGAACGAGAAGGGCGGCTGGCGGCTGGTTGGCAGCGTCGGTGGAAAAGGGATAGGAGAGCACCCGGACTTTAATTGCTTGGACGGAAAAACTTTACTAACATCACGGCATGGAAAAATGTCTATCCGCGACATTGTTGAGCAGCGAAAGCCAGTTGAGCTGTTGTCTTACAACCACCATTCTAAACGAGAGGAATGGCGGCGAATTACAAGCTACAGTAAACACGCTGGAAAACCCTGCGTCCGTATCACAATATCCACCGGAACAACAATTCAATGCACAAAAGACCACCCCGTTTTCGTCGTTGGAAAAGGCTACATTGCTGCCACAGCCGTGGAAGCAGGAGACCGGCTGGTTTCGGAAGCTGGCGCGTGCAAGTTGGATTTTGAAATTGTCAATTCTGTTGAATGCTGTGGCACTCCAGAGTTCGTCTATAATGTCGGCGTTGAGCACAACCACAACTATTTTGCCGAAGGAATCCTCACACACAACTGCGCCGACGACATTCACAACGTAAAGAAGGCCGAATCCGAGCAGGAGCGGCAGAACGTCGTTGACTGGGTGGACGGCACGTTCAGCACCCGTGGCGTGTCGCGTGGCGTGCGCAAGGTGGTTATCATGCAGCGGTTGCATGTGCAGGACGCGAGCGGGCACCTGCTCCAGAAAGGCGGCTGGGAGCACATCTGCCTGCCCATGAGGTACGAGGCACCGGCGTGGGTGCAGCAGCCGGACGGCAGCAAGGTGCTGACGCCGCGCATGGAACCCACATGCATCGGCTGGACCGACCCACGCCGTGTCGAGGGAGAGCTGCTGTGGCCGTCGTTGTACACGGAGGAGAAGGTGCAGACCATGGAGATCAACCTCGGCGTCTACCACACGGCTGGCCAGCTACAGCAGCGGCCCGCGCCCAGAGGCGGCGGCAAGTTCAAGCGGGTCTGGTTCGAGATACTGACGGCGATCCCGCCACTGCGCGAGCTCGTCCGCTACTGGGACAAGAGCGGCACCAAGGGCGGGACCGGCGCACAGACGGCCGGCGTGCTCATGGGCAAGTACGAGGACGCGTCGGCGGCGATACCAGCGATGAGGACGAAGTTCATCGTCTTGCATGTCGTCACTTGCCGGGAGAGCGCAGCGCAACGTGAGGCGTTGATCAAGCAGTGTGCCGAGGCTGACCGGCAGAAGTACGGTCAGGTGAAGACGTGGGTGGAGCAGGAGCCGGGGAGCGGCGGCAAGGAGTCGGCGGAGAGCACCGTCGGGAACCTTGTGGGATTCCCCGGCTACATGGAGCGCGTGACGGGCAGCAAGGAAGTCCGGGCGGACCCGCTGGCCAGTCAAGCCAGCGTCGGCAAGGTGAAGGTTCTGGCGGCGGAGTGGAACCAATCGTATTTGGACGAGCTGGAGCACTTTCCGGTTGGTAAGCTCAAGGACATGGTGGACGCCACGTCTGGCGCGTTCAACAAGCTCGCGGTCGGCTCCGGCGCGTTCGGCAGCAGTTCCGAGCTGAGCAGCAGCGCCCCGGCGGAAGGGGGCGGCTTCAGCGACGGCGACGGCGGCGGCTTCGGCGACGCGGGAGGGTTCTTCGAGTGATCGCCGGCCCGCACATTTTCCGCTTGACGTGCCCGGCGCGGTCGGCTACGCGGTCGGCTACGCTGGCGGCGAGAACAGTCGGTGTGGCGTGGAACAAGACATGAATTGGCTTATAATCATCATCGGCGGAGTGGCGCTTGGAATCTGCGCGTATGCCCCTGTCGCGTGGCTGCTGCGCCGGTTCAGGCACCAGCACCAGCACAAGCTTAATCCGAACCACTTCTACAACCAAGTCACGGTGGCAGGCGAAGACGGCCGCATGGTCTTGTGTGGAAGGATCAAGATGGTCTGCTCCGTTCCGGGCTGCACGCACGCCGAGCTCTTGGACGCGACCGTACTCGTCGCGCCAGACGCCAGCGGCGATATTCTGTACACCAAAAACAACAAAATAATCGGCATGAGCAGGTTCGCCCGAGCCGACGCAAGAGAAAGCTAAACACCAATGCCGACACCTACTTTCCGAGTCACTGACTGGACGACCTACCAACAACTGAAGCGCCGCGCCGAGACGCACCGGCTGACCATCGGCGAGCTCGCCGAGAAGCAGAGCTTCGAGCGCGTGATGCCGTACCAGTGCCCGAAGTGCGGCGCGCCCGTGTTCTCGGCCGAGAACTACCTGCTGTTCAAGCTGGTCCACGACGTCGGCGGCTGCGGCGGGAAGCCGCTGCCGCTGCCGCAGGACCCGGACCACACCTACGAGGAGCTGGTGGACGCGTGCAGCCTGCGCGGCGTCCAGTGCGGGCTGGACGCAGGCGGCGCTGGCATCACGCTCGTGCGGCGCGACGGCGGCGACAGCCGGACGGTCGCCACCATCGGTGAAGCGTGGAAGCTCGCGACGGCCACGGACTTCGCGGTCGTGCCGAAGGCGGTGGGCGGCGGCGCGTCTGCTCCCCACACGGTGGGCAACCTGCTGGACGATGCGGCCTTCGGGGCGAAAGCGGCCGAGGCACTGAGGGCTGGCGGCAGCGTCGAGGGCGCCGTGGCCGGGCTGGTCGCGGCGGCGGAAGCGAAGGCCGAGCCGGTGCTGGCCGATGCGGCTGCGCCGGACCCGTACGCGGAGCTCAAGCGCGCCCACGCGGCGGGAGCCAAGATCGAGGCGACGGCGGACTTCAAGGAGTGGCGGGTGTGCGTGCCGGAGTGGCGGCTGCCGCCGAAGAACTACCGGGTGTCCAAGAGCACGAAGCGAAGCGTGCTGCGGGCGCTCGGATTGACCAAGTAGCACAAGGACACGACATGAGCAACATAACGACCGTGCCGCTGTCGGACATGTACCGCCAGATCGCGGCGGAGGTCAGCGCCCGGCTGAACCCGCTGTCGTGGGACGACCTGCTGCCCGGCACGGCGCGCCCGGACCTGTCCGTCCGGCGCGGTCCTGGTCGTCCGGCGTCGGCGCGGCAGCCGAAGCGCGGGCACGCCGACGAGGTGAAGCGGCGCGGCGGGAGGCACCAGAAGTGAGAGGATTTACTGTCTATTTTCCAACCGCATGGAACGTGTGGCAGGCGGTTGACTGGCTGGGTGAACGCGGACTAAGCGACCACATGAGCATTACTTTTAACGATAACATTAATAGCTACATGGCAGTATGCTCTGCCGACTGTGAAGACTGATAAAAATATGAAAATCGATGAAATGGAAGAGCAGATCATGCGGCTCAGCGCCGCGCTCGGAAAGGCACACGAGTTGCTGAACACGGCTGAGAATTGTGTGGTGAACGGCAAACACGGATCGTACATCTTCGCCATCGTGAAGCGGGAAGTCGGTGGCTGCTTAGTGAACAATTTCGACTCCCTAAAACTCGTATCTCCATTTACGACGGACGCCGTGATGGTCGGTTTCCGCGCCGTATTTACAAAGCTCGACGCCACCTCTGCGGCTACCGCAAAGAAAGAGCGCGCAGACGTAATTGCGTGGTGCAAGGCGCGCATCAAGGCGCTCGAATCCAAACTGTCTGCCAATTTCAAGAAGCGCCAGCGGATGGCGTACAAGAGCATCCATTCAAGACTATGAAGCACACGCCTCGATACACCGGCCAGTCCGAACGCAACGCCGCCCGGCGCGAGCGGCAGGCGCAGAAGCGACTCTCCCGCCGGGGCGCGCCCGGTTTCTACGTTTTGGGAGAAGACTTGCTCCGCGCCGCCGGTTGCAATGTAGCAAAGATGCACATGCGCCCGCCGCAGCTACGGCGCTGGCGGCTGCGGCTGACGCGCAAGCGGGCGACGAACGTGCGAGAGATGTCGCGGCGGAGGATGTGTACGCACGGGCCGTTCGCGGACAAGTACTCGCCGCCGATGCTGATGCCGGTCGCGACCAGTAGCGAATTGGTCAAGGACTACGATGGCACTGGGCTGACCGTAGAATTATTGAAGAGCCGGTACGCTGACGGACGCGAAGAGTGCAGTGTCAGACTGGTGCAGAGCAGTTTCGGCGACCCAAGACAGACTTTCATCTTACACCATGAATGAACTGAAGCCAATCGAAGCCAACCTGCGCGTCGTTCCGCGCAGCCGCAGCGGCGCCCGGGCCAGCGTGTACCGCTGGGTCGCCGGGTTCCTCGCGTGGTTGGACGACAGCGACCGCGTCCGCGAGTTGGACGCGCCGCTCGACCCGAAGCACGTCGCGCTCGCCGGCGAGTTCGACACCAGACTCGGGCTGTACCGGCGCAAGGACGGGATGCTGTTGTGTGGTTCCTGCCAGTCGCCGTTGCAGGCGCTGCCCGGTGGCTGGCGCTGTGTGGAAGGCAAGTGCGGGCGCTGGCACGCGGACCCGGACTTCCGCGATCCGGCCGGGCCTCCGCCGCCGTGGCAGGAGCCGGACTTCTTCGCATGACTGCCACCAAACCGAAGTACACGGGCGACACGGCCACGCTGGCGCGGGCGCTGGCGGCCATGCGCGCCGAGCCGAAGAAGGCGGGCACGGCGCTGCTCCAGCGGAAGCTGAACCTCAGCTACGTCAAGGCCGCGACCGTGCTGGACGAACTGGAGCGCCGGGGAGCCGTCGCGGCGCGCTCCGGGTACGGACCACGACGGCTACTGAAGGATGAACCATGAGTGAAATAACGACACAACAGACGTGCAGCACCTGCCGCCACTACCACCGCTACGGGCCGGAGCCGCGAGGCGACTGTTTCTTCGCGCCACCCACCGTGCTGCCGGCGAACCAGCAGCGGCGGCCACTGGTCAAGGACGGCGACGTCTGCGCGCACCACGACGGCAGCGCGCCGCCGGCGACGAAGGAGAAGGTCAACCCGGAGACGCCGGGCCACGCGGCCCGCGCTGCGCGGCAGGAGCGGCAGGCCGGAAAGGCGACGCCATGATCGACTTGAGCAAGGACGCGCCGACCACGCTGGACGCCGCCGTCGCGGCGCTTGTGGCTGGCTTGGACGCCAATGACAAAGAGTTCATTAAGAAGCAGCCGCCAGAAGCGATTCACTTCAATTGCGGTATGGTCATCCGCAACGCGTGGGGCCTGTGGAAACCGGGCGCGCCGCTGGTGCGGGACATCCGCGCCCGAATGGGCGTCAGCCACGGCGACGACTGCTCCGGCGTGTTGCTGGCGGGCGTCTGGGCCACTGTGCGCGGCGATGGCGCAAGCCGCCGACAAGTGCTTGGCGCACTGGGCTCGCGAAGGCGTGGACCCACACACCGGGAAGCCGACGACAAGGACGAATGAAAATCCACGAAAGAACATATAAGGCCGCCTACCTGCCGCCCACCTACGAGCGGCCGACTCCGGCCAAGACGCGGGAGCCGCAGCGGAAGCGGTTCACGGCCGAGGCCGCCGCCCGCCGGAAAGATGGGTGGTTCACGAACCGATACCGCGACTGGCGACAGGTGTCCGCGCACGCGACTCGCCGCCGCGCCGAGCAGTCCATCGGATGCAAACTGCACGACCACTTCTGGAACGAGATGGAGCACAGGATTGTCGAACTATGAGGACACCAATGATCTACCTGTGCTGCCCGTACAGCCACGCCGAGCCGGCGGTGCGCGAGCAGCGGTTCCGCGCCGCGTCCGAAGCGGCGGCGACGCTGTTCCGCGCCGGCCACCACGTCTTCTCGCCGGTCAGCCACAGCCACCCTGTGGCCACGAGCGGCGTGCCGCTTCCGGGCGACTTCGCGTTCTGGAGCGCGTGGTGCCTGTCCATGCTGGCGCGGTGCGACGCCGTGGCCGTGCTGCCGCTGCCGGGCTGGCAGGAGAGTACGGGTGTCGCCGCCGAGTTGCAGTTCGCCCGCGAGGCGGACATGCCGGTCGCCGTGCTTGAGCCGGGCTGGGAACAGCAGGATTTGTCGGGTCTATTTGGTCAAGCAAGTCTAGCTAAACAACACCAAACATAGAAAGGGAAAGAGTAATGAGTACGGAAAAACTGATAGCATACTTGAAGTCGCACCCGCACCTCGACGACGGCACGGTGGCGAAGAACCTCTGGCGGCACAAGCTCGGCAAGGCAGCCGTGGCCGCCGCAAGGGCCAGCATCGGCGGCAAGCCACTGGCGGTGCCAGCCGGAAACCGGCCGTCTGGACCTCTGTTCCCGGCGGCGAGTCCAGCCACCGTGGTCGGCCGTCCAGTTGCCGAGCTGCTGGCCAAGTACGACGAGCCGCGCAAGATCGCGGCGGCCGTCAAGAAGCTCGGCAGCCGCAGCTACGTCGCCGACGACGAGCTCCGCCGCGACCTCGGCATCAGCCCGGACCGCTGGCGCGCCGCCGTCGCCCACCCGTCCGTCCAGCAGTTCCGGTACGTCCTGCCCGACAAAAAAGTAGTGTGGATGCAGCCCGCCGCGCAACAGGAACTTGCCGACACGATTGCCATGCGCGGCGACTGACCGCGCCCAACCAAACCACCAACCCGAAAGGATACACCAATGAAAGAAAAACCAATCGACACACTGATGCCGCCGAGCGAGATCGAGCAGCACCTCAAGGCCGAGGTCGACAGCCTCCGCGCCAAGCTGGCCGCCCGCCGCGTGGACTCCGGGCACATCACCGACGCCATGAACGACATCCTCGCGGCGGTCAAGGTCGCCAAGCCGCCGGTGGCCCGGTATACGCCGGGCAAGGCCGCGCCGGTCGAGTCGCCGGTCGTCCACGTCGTGCAGCTCACCGACTGGCACATCGGGGAAGTCGTCCCGCCGGAGCACGTCGAGGAGTTCGGCAAGGCCGACTACGCGACCGCCACGGCGCGCATCTGCAAGCTGGAGCGCAGCATCGTCCGGCAGACGGACCTCATGCGCCACGTTTACAACGTGGACGAGTGCCATGTGATCGGCACCGCCGACTGGGTCTCGGGCGACATCCACGAGGAGCTGGTCCGCACCAACGAGTTCCCGGCCCCGGTGCAGGCCGTCAAGGCGGGCTTCCTGCTCGGGTCGTTCATTGTCGGGTTGTCGGCGCACTTCAAGACGGTCAAGGTGGACCTGCTCACGGCTGGCAACCACGACCGGATCACGCGCAAGCCGCAGTCGGCGGACGGCGGGCTCAACAGTTGGGGCTACGTCGTGTGCGAGATCGCCCGGCAGCACGCGTCGGCGTGCAAGAACGTGTCCATCCGCGTCCACGTCGCGCTTAGTACGGTCATCGAGGTGTGTAACCAGCGTTACCTGATCACCCACGGCGACGGCATCAAAGGCACTTGGGGTATCCCGTTCTACGGCATTGAGCGAAAGAAACAGAAGGAGGCCATGGCCCGGATGAACATGGACATCGGCAAGCACTTTGACAAGATCATTATCGGCCACTTCCACACCGCGCTGAACCACGAGCACTGGCTCATCGGCGGCAGCCTGACCGGCACGAACGAGTTCGACCACAAGGAGGGGCGACAGAGCCGTCCGCACCAGTCGAGCTGGTGGCTGCACCCGAAGCACGGCGAGTTCAACTGGTCGCGCTGGTGGCTGGACTGAAGCTGTGACCGGCACTGATATTATCTGGCTGGTTGCTGCCGCATTAGCCGTGCTGCTCGTGCTGCACTGGCGACACCGGTGGTAACAGCGCCCGAAAGGCACTCGATGAAGCTATACATTGCAGCGGACGACCAGACGGCGGCGCGCCACGCGGCCGCGCTGTGCCGCCGGGACGGCCACACCATCGTGTCCACTTGGCTGAACCAGCCGTTTAACCGCACGGCGGAGCACACGGTGGACGAGCGGCAGGCGCTGGCCGACCGCGACGTCGACGAGGTGCTGGCGGCGGACGCGCTGGTGCTGCTGGCCGGCCCGGAGAAGTGTCCGGGCGGTAAGTTCGTCGAGGCCGGGATCGCCATCGGCTGCGGCTCGGAAGTCCACGTGGTCGGCCGCATCGAGAACATGCTGCTCTGGAGCACGGCGGCCCGGCACCACGCGTCGGTCGAGGCCATGCTGGAAGACATGCGCGACGCGGCGGCCGCGCTGGAGGACGAGTGATGGCCAAGCCGACTAAGAAGCAGGAGGCGGTCAGCCGCGAGCTCGTGGTGCGCACGCTGCACGCGCTCGACGAGTTGAACGTGCCGTACGCGGTGGTCATCGAGGGAATCGACTGTGTGTTCACGAACGAGCCGCACCGGCACGCGCTGAGCATCCTGCGCGACGCCTGCGAGTTCCACGACAAGGTCTGGGAGAAGAAGGTCGAGGACAAGGCGGACAAGCTGTTTGACCGGGAGAGCTACGGTGGCGGCGACCGGGGGGCTGCTGCGTGAGCGTCCGCGTGCAGCCGCTGTCGGACAAGATATGGCGCTGCGCCGGCGAGTGCCAGCAGGTGGCGCGGCTGCTGGGTCAGCCGCACGAGCGGTTCAAGGCCCAATTCGGGGCGGCGGCGCGGTACAGGTACCGGAAGCGGTTGGCGCGGGACTTGCGGTGGATCGCCGGGCTGGCCAAGCGGGCGGCCCGCGTCATCGAGAGACTGGAGGAGACATGAGCAAGAAGGCGAAGAAGGAGCCGCTGTCGCACCGGGTGTGGCGGCTGGCGCAGGACATGCGCGGCATCGCGGCGGACGTGCGGCGGCTGGAGCGGCTGGAGTGCGCGGCGGAGCACGCCGACGAGCTGGCGGCGCTGGCCAAGACGGTCGACCGCTGGGCGAAGACGCTGGTGGCCGAGGAGCGGGAGGGCCGGCCGTGACCCGCGTGACTCTGGCGCTCGGCGGCGGCCTGCTGGACGGCGTGTTCGACACCGAGGCCGAGCGCGTGACGTACCGGTGCGGCGTCCTCGTCGCAGTCCGCACGTTCTGCCACGGGCGCGAGTGCTTCGGCGGCGCGCCGCTCGGGGCGTACCCGGCCCCGCCCATCCGGCCACCGAAGCCGAAGCCCGTGGCGGACGCGGCGACCACGCGGCGGTACCGGCGCGAGGGCGCGTTCACGGTGGCGGAGGCGCTGGCCGACCCGTCGCTGCTGGACGGCCCGGCGGCGGCGTGCGGAGCGTGCGGCGGCCCACTGGAGCCCGGCGAGCGGCTGGTCACTGCGACGGGGCAGCGGCTCTGCGACGGCTGCTGGTACGGCGAGCTCGGCGCGGTAGTGGAGCGCCACCCGGTGGTGCCGGGCGGCCTGCGCGGCTGAAACGGGCTGGGAAAGCGGTCTAGGCGCAAGAAATCTTCGTCTATAACCACCGCAGTATCAAAGACTTACGCGAGGCGGCGCAGAATTCTTGAAATAAATGTTGCACAAACCAAACAACTCGGCTATAGTGGTGGCAGATCGGAGCGGTGGAGCCGGGGGACCGGCGAACGAAATATGAATATACAAATTAAAACAATGGCGGGAACCGTGCGGTTCGAGGGTGATTTTTCATCGCTGGCGGAAGCGGTGAAAGCAGCGGTGAAATCCGGCGCGAACCTGACCGGCGCGAACCTGACCGGCGCGAACCTGACCGGCGCGGACCTGACCGGCGCGAACCTGACCGGCGCGAACCTGACCGGCGCGAACCTGACCGGCGCGAACCTGACCGGCGCGAACCTGACCGGCGCGAACCTGACCGGCGCGAACCTGCGCGGCGCGAACCTGACCGGCGCGAACCTGCGCGGCGCGGACCTGACCGGCGCGAACCTGTCCGGCGCGGACCTGACCCGCGCGAACCTGACCGGCGCGAACCTGACCGGCGCGAACCTGACCGGCGCGAACCTGACCGGCAACAAAATCGCAGAAATGCGGGTTTTTTCTGGTATGTACAAATATACGGTTCAAGCCGTCCTTTTCTTAGACGGTTCGCGCTGGGTCAGGATGGGGTGTCTTTTCAAAACTTTGGAGGAGTGGGATAAAATTGGGATTGCGAAAAGCAACTTGAACGAATTTCCAGACGACGGTTCACTGAAAAGCAGGGAAAGGATTGCGGCGTTTGAGTTTGCGAAAGCGGCCGCACTACGGATGGTGAACGAATAAAAAAAATATGAACATCAAAAAATTATATGACAAAGCTGCCGCCGCCAAGCCCGGCAGCCCGGAGCAGCGGGTGGCTGCGCTGCGGCTGCTCAAGGCGGCACCGATCTACGAGGCCGCAGGCGGCTTCACAATCATGACGGTGTACTCCCGGACGTTCCAGTACTGGGAGACCGTGACACGCGACGGCCACGGTGGGCAGGTTGGACTGCCGTACTTCACCGGGGACAATGCCGAGGCGGCGTACATCCACTTCGAGCGGATCATGGGCTGCCAAGCCGCAGCGGAGGCCGTAGCGGCGAATACAGCCGAGCGGCTGCGCCGGGCGCAGGACGCGCAAGTGACGTGCAGCCGGTGCGAGGCTACGGATGCGGGACGCCAGTGCGTACTCGACGCGGGGCACCCCGGCGCGCACAGCACAGACCCGGAAGGCTTCTGCGGCGAGCGCAAGGCGGACGAGCTGCCGGAGCCGGTGCGGGCGCTGGCGGCGTTCGTGGCCGAGCGGGTGGTCGCGGTCAAGGCGGAGGCAGACCGCGACAGAGACCTGCCGCTCGTTCCAAGAGCGAGTGATTTGCTGGACCGGTTGAACGCCGCCGGGCACATGGAGGCGCTGTCGCGATTCGACGGCCTCAAAGACTGGGAAGACGACAAACGGCCGGCGAAGCAGCGGCTGCTCGGCATGGTGGCGCGGCTGGCGCTGCGTCCGCCGGGCGACATGTGCAGCGGGCGCGGGAACGACCTGCGCCGGGCGCACAACGACGGCTGGCGCGAAGAACTGGAGGTGCTCCTGAACTTCATCGAGCACCACGCGAACTGAATTTTCGGACGGTAAACAAACAACAAACGAAATACGAAACATATGCCAAGTACACCATGCGGGCTGTGCGCCTGCACTAAGAACAGCAACAGAGAAATGCAGGATCACTACGCGGAGTTCCACGCCGGCGAAGCGGTGCCGTCGGCGTACATGCGCAAGAAGGCGGCAATCGAGGGTGGCTTCTTCCACGCGCAGCCGCTGCCGAAGTCCGACACGCCAGCGCTGGACGCGCTGCTCGCCGCCGACGCGGCGTACAAGGCGGCCGTGGCCGACATCGAAGCCGAGCGCGACCGGCTGAGCAAGAAGCTGCTGGCGCTCGACGACGCGCTGGCCGACGCCCGCAAGCGCCTTTGAACCACGACAACCGAACAACGAAAGGAGACACGATGAGAACGACATTCACAGCACCGACCAGCAACAGCCACCGCAGCCGCTCCCAGCGGCGGGCGGCGCAGAAGCAGCACTTCGCCGAGATACAGGCGCGGGGCATGACCGTCAGCGAGTTCGAGCGCGAGGAGCGCGAGCGGTACCGGCGCGAGCACCCGGTGCTCAGCGGGGCCGTCCCGGTGGTGCCGTTCGTGGCCCCGGCGAAGTGGTCGTGGGGCTACCAGCGCCAGGAAGGGGTGATGCCGTGACACCGACCACCGCGACCGTCCGCAGCGACGGCGACCACTCGGTCGGGATACCCGACGCGGAGTCGACCGTGACGTACCCGTACGATTTACAACAGGTGTTCGGGCCTGCGCCGTGCCCGGAAATCGAGGAGGAGCGCGCCCGGCTGGCCGCCTTCTTCGCGCCGGTCCACGACGGGAAGGTCGGCGTCCGGTTCGACTTCGAGTGCCCGGACTGCGGGCGGCCACAGCGCGACACCGGGCGCGAGCACGGGCGGTGGGTGTGCGATAACAAGGACTGCGTGTCCAACCAGCCGGAAGGAGACAACGCGTGACCGCCACCGAAGCCCGCTACCGCCGCATGTTCCGCCACGGGCCGCTCGTCACCGAGCCGTCGGACGTC
>Ga0316217_10001822_pt1 | contig 26852 bp, 21 predicted proteins | sample 1anoAmetaG_FD_203633 | JGI IMG/M metagenome (GOLD analysis project Ga0316217, IMG submission 203633) | Freshwater microbial communities from Trout Bog Lake, Wisconsin, USA - 1anoA | ecosystem: Environmental > Aquatic > Freshwater > Lake > Hypolimnion/Profundal zone | place: USA: Wisconsin...
CGCGCGGCATCTGACCAGCGTGGACACCGTGGATGAAAACACCGCGACGGAAATTCAACTGGTCAAAGCCTTCTCAACCGGTGGCCTGCAATTCCCCGATCAAGTCACACCGCCGCCGCCGCCAAAACTGGACAACGTCGCCGATCCGGGCGCAGCGCTGGATCGCTGGGCGAAACAGCAGGCCAATGTCCAGCCGCCCGCTTGGAAAATCCGCGTGGATTTGGGCGCCAAAGCGGCCTGCCCGACCTGAATAAAATAAATTTCCCGGTCACATGGCGTGACCGACCACAAAAGCTAAAGTTCTTGCCTGCACCAAGCCGTTTTATGAGTGAGAAACCGCCAGATTTAAAACCGCGAACCAAGGCGTTTGCGCTGCAGGTGATTCGCATGTATTCCAAGTTGCCAAAAGTGATGCGGTGGCCCAAGTGCTCGGCAAGCAGGTGTTGCGTTCAGCCACGTCCGTCGGCTCGAATTATCGCGAGGCGTCGCGCGGACGGTCGAAAGTCGAGTTTATTTCCAAGACCGGAGACTGCCTCAAGGAAATTGAGGAAACCGAGTATTGACTCGAATTGCTCGTGGAAAGCGGCTGCGTCTCGTCAAAGAGGATGGCAGACTTGCTCGATGAAACGCACCGACTGATCGCCATTTTCACAACCATAAATAATAATTCCAAAGGTTGACGCCCACTTACAAAAGTTTATGAATAATTGTCCTCCATTCAACCTTCAGCCTTCAGCCTTCAGCCTTTAGCCTTTAGCCTTTAGCCTTGGTATATGTTCCCTACGCTTTCAGAAGCACAACCGCCCGCCAAACTGGGCCGGACCTTGTCGCGCCTGCGGCCGTGGGTGCAGACCAGTTTTCTCGCCGTGTGGCTCGCGCCGGTGGGCCGGTGGCTGCACGGCATTCCCGGCTGCGTGTTTCATTGTTACTCGTGTCCACTGTCATCCTTCGCCTGTCCGATTGGCGTGATGGCCAACTACGCCGCGCTGCTGCCGGTCGTCGGCGAAGCGCCGTATTTATTGATTGGAATGCTCCTGCTCGTCGGCGCGATCAGCGGCTCGCTGGTCTGTGGCTGGGCGTGTCCATTCGGTTTTCTTCAGGACTTGCTTGGAAAAATTACGGCGCGAAAAATCAACCTGCCCTCGTGGATCGGACATATTCGTTACATCGTGCTGGTCGGACTGGTGCTGCTACTGCCGGTGATTTTGGGCTGCAAAGGAATTCCGTTTGAGCAACAGGTAATTTCCATTTGCCGGCTTTGTCCCGCTGGCGCGCTGGAAGCCGGCTTGCCATATTCTGCCCAAAGTCTGCTCGCCGGCAACGGTTGGGTGATGAGCGGATTGAAGACAGGGATTTTGATTTCGTTCCTCGTCGCCGCGATTTTTATTCATCGTCCGTGGTGTCGGATTTTTTGTCCGCTGGGCGGATTGCTCGCACTCTTCAACCGTTTCAGTTTATTTCATCTCCGGTTCAATCCGAAGGAATGTGTGGAGTGCAATCTCTGCCGCAGCCGCTGCTCAATGGGCGTGAAAGTGGATCAGGCCGTCAACGTCACCGGCTGCATCCGCTGCCTCGAATGCACCACCTGCGGCGCGCTGGAACCGGCTTTTGCCTTGCCATCAAAAAACGTGGAGCAAGCAAAATCCTCGGTCATTTGAGCCGTTCGAGATTTTCCTGATAAAACATTTTCACCGGCGCGCCGCCCATCGCAATGGCGCACCACGCCGCCTCGTCCAATTCCGCTTGCGAAATGCCCAGTTCGCGCGCCTTGCGAAAATGCACGTCAAAGCACGGCTGGCAGCGGCTGCCCACGACTTGGCTGAACAAAATCAGTTCCTTCGTTTTCTCATCCAACGCGCCGGCAGATTGCACGGAACGGATCAGCGCGCCAAACGCTTTTTGCGATTCAGCAACGGAGCTGTCCGCCGATTTGTTTTGGAAAATGTCCGCGCAGCAGTTGTCGCCATGGGCGGGAGAATCTTTTGGTGGAATATTCATGGCCTCAACTTCTGGTGGATTAATTTCTGGGTTTGATTTTGCAAAGCTGGCCGGCAAAAGAAAAATCTTCCCGGCTTCGCCGGCAATAATTTTGCCGATGATAAAATGGCCCGCGCCGCGCCGCGCCAGCGATTGTTGCAGCGCGGCGAGCCGTTCGGCGGGGAGGGCGATCAGCAGCCCGCCGGAAGTCTGCGCGTCAAAGCCCAGATGCACCCAAGCTTCGTCCACCCCCGAATCAGCGCGCAGCGCCTCGCCAACATATTCGCGGTTGCGTTCAATGGCGCCGGGAATAATCCCTTGCCGCAGTGCGTCCAATGCGCCGGGAAACGCGGGCAGCGACTCTGCCAAAATCTCCGCGCCCAGTCCGCTCCCCCGCAGCATCCGGCGCAAATGGGCAAACAAGCCAAAGCCTGTGACATCGGTGCATGCCGATGCGCCAGCTTCGTGCAGCCTCTCGCTTGCGGCACGGTTCAACGTGGCCATCGAGATTTCGGCCGCCGCCACGCCTTCGGAAAATTCACGCCCGATTTGCCGCGCGAAGGTCAGCACGCCCGTGCCCAGCGGTTTCGTCAAAACCAAAATGTCGCCGACCTTGGGCTTTTCCAGCGTCGCGGCAACACCAGGGTCAATCACGCCCGTGATGGCAAAGCCAAGTTTGATTTCGTCGTCCTTGATGCTGTGCCCGCCGACGAGCGCCACGCCGGCTTCCTGAAATTTCTCCATCGCCCCAGCCAGCATTTGAAAAATAATTTCGCCCGGCAATTTTTCGGACGGAAACGCCAGCACGCTCAACGCCGTTTTTGGCGTGCCGCCCATCGCGTAAATGTCCGACAAACAATTCGCCGCGCAGATTTTGCCGAACTGCCGCGCGTCGTCCACGCATGGCGTGAACACGTCCACGGTCTGCACCAAACAGAGGTTTTCCGAAATCCGATAAATCGCGGCGTCATCGGCGGCGGCCAGCCCGGAAATCACCGCCGGATCTTTCACTTCCGGCAGCCGCGCCAGCACCGCGTCCAAATCAGCGGGCGAAATTTTCGACGCGCAGCCGGCATTGCGCACAAAGTCCATCAGCTTCACCTGCGCCCCGGCCGCCGGTTCCGGCCGCTCGCCGGCGCACGGACAAAGATTCTGTTCCCGCAGCACGTCACACGGGCACGACCGCCGCACATCGCAAATGCAATGGCCCAGCATTTGCGAGCGTTCCATGACGCGCCGGCGTTTGGTAAAGTCAGTTTTCATTCTATTTTTGGAATAAAGTTAGAGCCTCCTCACGTCGGCTGCTACGGAATTCAAAAGTTTCTTCGCCTCCGCACCCGGCGTGCGGTTGTTGCCGGAGCGGACGGTGAAACGGATTTTGTCGAGATAATCCACCAGCGGCACGGCGAACTTGCGGCTCACGCCGAGCGCGTCGCGAAATTCCATCGTGGAAAATGCCGGCGCTTCCTGGAAAAGTTTTAGCGCGGTTTGCTTGCCGGCTTCCACGGCATCGCGGTGCATCCAAATCCGGTCATCCAGCCGCACGACCACGCCGCGCTCGGCGAGTAATTTGGCCAGCGCCGCAACACGCGAGGGCGGCTCGCCCAGCGCCTCCGCCAGTTCGTCCAAGCCGGGCGGCGACCAGCCGGCTGACTGCAATTTCGCCCCGATTTGATCGCAGGTTTTTTGATCGCGTTCTGGCAACCGCGAATTCCAACCCGCCCGCGCCAGCAAATTTCCGTTACGTTCGAGCTGCTTTGACTGGAGCAATGAATCAATCGCCGCATCCAGAAAATCAGGATTTAATTTCAGTTCCGCCAGCAATTCCTCGCGGCTGATGCCTGCACGTTGCGGATTGGCGGCATGAAATCTTTCAACAGCAATAAAAACATTTCCACCATTTGTTTGAATGATGTCGTGGTGCAGCCAGCGTAGCTGTGATGGCCTCGTCGTAGCGGGTAAAGGCGACGCCTCGTCGCCAGTTCCATCGCGCGACGAGGGCGTCAGAGCCACAATTTGCGATGGGGCGTCGCAGCCACGCGCCGGCCCCAAGCGGTTTTCGATCCTTAATTGTTCCAGCGCTGCTGAAATTTCCTCCGCGCGGCTCCAGCATTTTTTCTGGAGGCTGGCCACGGTGGCCGGCGCTTCACTCTCGCGCACCATTTGTTCACACCAGCGCACGGAATCATTGACCGCCGCGCGCCGTGCGGCAAGCAGATCAAGCGTCCATTGTTTTTTTCGACGCAGACGCGTGTTGCTCAAACCGAGAATCTGCCCGCCGCCGATGGTGGTTAGCCCGCTGCCGCCGGTGCCGGTAATGTTAGCGCGCACTACAAAACGTTCGCCGGACACCAACGGCAACGGTGTGGCGAGGCGAAGCTGGACAAATTGTTTTTGGCCGCCGGTCATCGTTGTTTCCTCCAGCATCGCCAAGTGCGCCGAAACCGCAGCGGTGCCGACATGGAATTGCACTTCAAGGTAATCTTCGATTTTGGCGGAAATGGATTTCAGGATTTGCAATTCCGCTTCCGCCATCGTGACCGGCTCAAACAAATTTGAGCCGCAGAGAACTGCACCACGCCGCACGGCTTCGTGATCCAGTTCGGGAATGTTTAGCGCGACACATTCGCCGGCGTTGCCTTCCGTGGCGTCACCGCCATAGACCTGCATTTTGCGAACGTGTCCGGTCAGCCCGGCGGGCTGCAGATGCAATTCATCGCCGGGCCGAATTTGGCCGTGCGTGGGAATACCGGTAACGACCGTGCCCGCGCCGCGAATCGTGAACGCATCCTCGACCCACATTCGAAAAAGCCCGTCACACTTGCGTTCGCCGCAGGCGTTCACGACTTGATTCAACGAATCAAAAAAATTATCAAAACCTTCGCCGCTAATGTTTGAAATCGGACAAATCGGCGCGTTGGCCAGAAAGGTTTCCGCCAGCAGCCGGCGCAAATCTTGAATGACAAAATCCCGCCGCGCGGCATCCACGAGATCGGTTTTCGTCAGCGCCACCAGCCCGTGACGCAAACCCATCAGCGTGAGAATGTGCAAATGTTCGTGGGTCTGCGGCATGATGCCGTCGTCCGCAGCGACGACGAAAATCACCACGTCAATACCGTGCGCGCCGGCGACCATGTTGCGGATGAAATCCACATGGCCCGGCACATCCACGATGCCGACGACGCGCTGATCCGCGAGCTGGCAAGGTGCGAAGCCAAGGTCAATCGTGAGGCCGCGCGCTTTTTCCTCGGCCAGCGTGTCGGTCTCGCAGCCGGTGAGCAGCTTCACCAGCGCACTTTTGCCGTGGTCAACGTGCCCGGCGGTGCCGAGCATGATGTTGCGGCGCGAGGTCATGACGAGGAAACAAAACAACGAACATCCAACATCCAACACCCGACATTCAGTGAAACTCCGAACCGGCGCGCCCCTGTCATTGGATGTTCGATGTTAGTTGTTGGTTGTTGGATGTTTTCCAGATTTTCATTTTGCAATTCTCCCCAGCGCGGCGGCAACTAGCGGCACTTGTTCATCCGTCAGCGTGCGGACATCCAGACAAACCCGGTCATTTTCGATGCGACCAAAAACGCACGCGCAATCCAGCCGCAGGCGACGCACCAGTTCGGACGCGCTCATTTCTGGCAAAGAAACCATCACGACCAAACTTGGAATTCCTTCCGTCGGCAGCGAGCCGCTGCCGAGAAACGCCTGGCTTTCGCAAATTTCAGTTTCGAGTTTGGGCGCTGCGGCGGCAATCAATTTGACTAGCCTTCTCGCCCGCTTTTGCAGTTCCGCAAGCGAAGTGCAAACCATGCGATACGTCGGGTGTTCGTTGCGCAGCCGTGCCGGATCGCGGAACAATTGCAGCGTCCGTTCCAAAATCATCAGGCACGTTTTGTCCACGCGGACGGCGCGCATCAGCGGATGCTTGCGCAGTTTTTCAATCAGCGCTTTTTTACCGACGATGATGCCACATTGTCCCGCGCCAATGAGCTTGTCGCCGCTGAATAACACCACGTCCGCGCCGGCTTCGACGGATTCACGCACGGTCGGCTCGTGCGGCAAAGCAAATTGTTTCAAGTCAACCAACGAGCCTGCGCCAAGATCATCAATCAAAATTAAATTGCGGCTGTGGGCGATTTCGGCGAGTTCTCGCAACGCGACTTCGCTGGTGAAACCGACGACGCGATAATTGCTCGGATGCACCCGCAGCATCGCCGCCGTATTTTCCGTGACAGCCTTTTGATAATCCTTGGGATGCGTGCGATTCGTTGCGCCGACTTCGACGAGCCGCGCGCCGCTTTGCGCCATGACTTCCGGCAGCCGAAACGAGCCGCCGATTTCGATGAGCTGGCCGCGCGACACGATGACTTCCTTTTGCGCCGCCAGCGCTGCGAGCACGAGCATGGTGGCGGCAGCGTTGTTGTTGACCACCGTGGCCGCTTCCGCGCCGGTCAGTTCGGTCAAAATATATTCCACCAATTCATCGCGCTCGGCGCGCTCGCCGGTTTCGCGGTCCACGGCCAGCGTGCAATAACCTTTCAACTCACCGCGCATCGAATCCACCACGCCCGCTGGCAGCACCGCGCGGCCCAGGCCGGTGTGCAAAATGATGCCGGTGGCGTTAATAGCTTCGCGGACGTGGGGCTCGGTGGCAAGCTGAAGAAATATTTCCGCCTGCGCCAAAATCCCGGCGACAAGGGCGTCGCCGCCGTGCGCGGCCTCGTTATCTGAATTGAGAATTTGCTGGCGTGCGCCGGCCAGCGCTTGGCGCAAACATTCGGTGACGAGCGGCTGCGGCTGCTGCCGCAGCCAGCCCGCAACGGTTTCGCTTTTCAGCAATTCAGTGATTGCAGGAAGCGTGCGGAGCAATTCCTGTTTTTGATCGGGCATGGCAAAAAGGCTAAAGGCTGAAGGCTGAAGGCTAAAGCCAAAACTCATTCTCCATTTTAGCGTTTGGCCTTTGCCATCAGCGCAGCGCCGAGCGCGCCGGTGAATTGCGGCTGCGGCGCGACGCGGACCGGGCACGATAAAACCTCCTCCAGCGCGCGCGCCATGCCGGATTGCAACGCCACGCCGCCGGTGAAACATACCGGCGGTGAAATAAATCGTCCGGCCAGCGCCGAAACGCGCGTGGCAATGGAGTTTTGCACGCCGGCCACCACGTCCGGCAACGGCTTGCCGCTGGCCAGCAGCCCGATTATTTCCGTCTCGGCAAACACCACGCACATATTGCTGATGATCGCGGGCTTGGTGCTTTGGTGCGCCAGCGCGGATAATTCTTCCCAGTCCATGTTGAGCCGCGTGGCGACCATTTCCAGAAAACGTCCGGTGCCCGCCGCACAGCGGTCGTTCATGGCGAAATCGCGGACGCGCCAGCCGTCTTCGAGGACGATGACTTTGCTGTCCTGACCGCCGATTTCGATGATCGTGCGTGCTGCCGGCGCGAGTTGGTGGACGCCGCGCGCGTGACAGGTGATTTCGGTGATGGTGGTGTCGGCGAAACGAATGGCATTACGCCCGTAGCCAGTGGCCACCACGCCGGAAATTTGCGAACGCTCCAGTCCCGCGTCGCGCAGAAGTTTTTCAAAAAGCTCTGTTGCGAGCCGTTCCTGTTCCACGCCCTGATCGGCGAGGCCGGAGGCGAGAATTTGCGAACTGTCGGTGTCAAACAACACCGCCTTGATGGAACGCGAACCCGCGTCTATGCCGGCGCAAATCATGGGAAAAGGCTAAAGGCTAAAGGCTGAAGGCTAAAGTGAATTCGGGAGCGGCGCTTCCAAACTTCGAAGCAGCCGAGGTAACGAGGCTCAAATTGGAGTGAAGATGGAGCCTCCTCACGTCGGCTGCCACATTTCAAAATTAACCTTTCGCCTTGTTTCGCGCGGTTTCGATCAATGCCTGCAACCGCGAGCCGAGCGCGGGCAGCAGGGCGTCACAAACCGGCGGAATTTCCAGCTCGATTGCGGGAATGTCGAGTTGCTGCCGCACAACCTCGCGGATGATTTCGCCTTCGCGTGCACAATGACTCGCGCCGGGAATGCGCGAAATAACGACTGCCTCTACGCGGTGCGTCTGACATTCGCGGACGATGCGCGCAGCGCGATCAGCCGTCGGGCCGACCATCGGATCGGCCAGCGCGGTGCAGGCCAGCGCTTCCAGCGGCGGCAGATTTTCGGGAATCAAATCCAGCGCGTGCGTGAACATATAATCCGAACCGCAAATGCGCCCGCCGAGTTCTTCCAGCAAATTCATCGCGCGCAAATCGGCGACGGGATTCACCCAGAAAATCCGCACCGTATCAGGGCCGATGACAAATTGGCTTTGCCGGACGCGCGCTTGCGCCTCGGTCAACAAGTCGTCGAGCACGGCGATGGTTTCTTCGCGGTCGGAGCAGAAGTGAATCGCGAGCATTTCCGCGACGAGCATTTCCAAAGCGGGCAACGGCGCGGCGGGCGCGGAATAAACTGCTTGTCGCAGATCAGCGAGCAATCGGCGCACTTCGTTCGCGATGCGGATGCCATCGGTAAGCAGCGCGTCATCCAATTTTTTTCCGGCAAGTTCACCAAGCGCTTCGCCAACCCGCTGCAATTCGGTGCGCACACCGTCCACTTGGATTTTCGGCGCGAAGAGGTTTCCCGGCAGCGCGCAGAAAGTTTCACCCGCAGCCGGTGCGCGACGGCGCGGCATTTCCCACCAGAAAATCGGATGGCCGCTATGTTCCAATCGTTGCGCGATGGCGGAAAAATCGTCGCAGACCGCACCGGTGCTGCAAACCAGCAGATCCGGTTTCGGAAAATGTTCGCCATTCTCGAAGGCCGGCAGCATGGCGCGCACCGGACAAAACGAGGCGTCAATGCCCATCGCCTCGGCCTGCTGCAGCAGTTTGTCGCTGCATTCCATGAGGCACGGCGTCCACCACGCGCCGTCGGGATAAAACGCCCGCACGCCCGGCAGCGCGTAGGCCATGACCGGCACGGTGCCGAGGTCTTTCATCGTGCCGACAATTTTTTCGCCGCAGGCGCGGGCTTGATGCAGCCGCTCATTTTCCGTCAGCAAGAAATTCCAAAGTCGCAGTGCGGCGGGCGAGTTATCAAATTGCAGATGCTCCAACCGGAAATTTTTTTCGCGCTCGACATGCCGCCGCAGCGGCCCGCCGTAACCGGATTCGCGCAGACCGCTGTGACACAGTTGCTCGTAGCGTTCATCCCACGCGGACAAATTTAATTTGCGCGGCGCGGAAGCAAGGCTGAAGTTCATTATGTGTTTTAGCCTTCAGCCTTTAGCATTTCAATAAACGCCTGGAGCCGCGTCAACTCACGCGGGGCGTTGCCCGGTTCGCCGCCGGCTTCGAGCAGCAATACCGGCAGGCCAAAAGTTTCCCGCAATGTTTGTGCCTCGGCCCGCCAGAGATCGCAGCCGGTGAAATGCCAGAGCACAATGCCGCGAACTTGACGCGATGCCAGCCGCGGCTTCAGCCAGGAATAAAGCCGTGTGTTCGGCCGCTGAAACACGTCAACAATGTTTTCAAAATAGCTGGTGACGAGATCATCAAACGGGGCGCTGTGGTTTTGAAAGGCCGGACATAAACTGCGCTCGCCAGTCTTGGTGGCGTTTAGCGCGACGCGTCCGCCGGCGGCTTCAATTTCATCCAATAATTTCCAGTGCGATGCGAGCAATGGCCCGCCAACCAGCGCGAGCGGTATTTGATTTGCGGGCGCGGCTGGTGGCGGTGACGAAAAAGTGCCGTCCCAATGAAATCGCGCTACGGCCTCGGCAAATCCACGTGGAGAACTGGTGGCTGCGGATTCGAACAAGCGTTTTCGCGTCGCGCTGGATTGTCGCATTTCCTGCCGCAATTTTTCCAGCGATGGCGCACGTCCGCCGATGGTGAGAAGGAATTGTCCCAACCGTTCCAGTTCGGCGCGAAACATTGCTTTGGCGGTCGCCGTCTGCCACGTTGCCGGCAGGTTGAATAAAAAAACGCGTTGTTGTCCGTGAAGCATCGCCGTGTCAAAGCCGCGCCGCATCTGGTCGCAAGCCGTCGAGAAAATCACGGCGGAATCCGCATTGGCTTCAGCGAACCGGACCGCGGCTTCTGCAAACGTGCAGACGCCCGCGGACGATGGCGACGCGCCGGGCTGGAAATTTTCCGCCGCCCAGATGCCGCGCGGCATCAGTCCGTGCGCCCGAATCCATTCGACGGGAATCCACGGGCTGGTGAAGAACACGTTCACAAGGCTAAAGGCTGAAACAAGTTAGTGGTGAAGACTTGGCTCATAAATTTTAGCCTTTAGCCTTCAGCTTTCAGCCCTTCTCGGCGACGACGAGGCCCTGGATAATCTTTCCGGCCTGCGCGAGCGACTGGATGAATTTCATTTCGCCGACGAGCGTCGCCGCGAGCGCGGTGTCGAAGCCGATGATTTTCAGCGCGTCGTAGGTCAGCTGTTTTTCAATCATGTCGAGGTAAAGCGGCATGGTGGCCGCGAAACGTCCGGTGTCGTGCGCCACCCGCACCGCGCAAGCGTTCGCGGCGAGCAACGACTGGTATTCGCCGAGCGTGAGCAGGTTGGGGAATTTCATGAAGCCGAGAAAGCGCGCCGCTTCGGTTTCGGTCAAGCCAGCCGGGCCTTCCATCCAGTCGGTGAAGGCAATTTTTCCACCCGGCTTGATCAAGCGCGCGGCTTCGGAAATCATTTTGGTTTTGTCTTCAACGTAGCACCACGCGTCCTCGCCCCACACGAAATCAAATTGGCCGGACGGCAGGCCGGTGGCGCAGACGTTGTTTTCGACGAAAGAAACCTTTTCCGCCAGGCCTTCGGCGGCGGCGCGCTGGCGGCCGAGTTCAATCATCGCGGGCGTGGCGTCCACGCCGGTCATGTGCGCCACGTTGAGGAAGCGCGCCAAAAATCTCATGCCGGCGCCGGTGCAGCAGCAGAGGTCAACGCCGCGCGAACCGGCGGCGATGCCGGCGCGCTGCGCGAGATCCATTGAGGATTGAAAGCCGCCGATGTGGATTTGTTCGCCCATGAGCAGTTCCCACAGCCGGCCTTCCGGCCCGGAATAAACGGCTTGGACATTGGAGAGATGAATTTGTGGTGCTGATTTCATAATGATTGTCTGGCGCGGATGGTTTCAAACAGGGCTTCGACACGCGCCGAAATTCTGGCGGAATCCGACGGGGAATAGTCCGTCGTGATTTTCAGGTAAGGCAGATGCAGTTCTTCCTCGACGAGCTTGCGGACGTGAAATGATTCGATGTCGTAGGTGAGACACGCCTGCCAGACGAGTTCAATGACGCAGTGCGGCCGGAATTTCGCCGCCAGCGAGCGGAGCATTTCAAAACGTCCGGTGTTCGGCGTCATCACCGAGCAGGGCAGGTGGTAATACTTTTTTGCAATGGCGTGGAGAATGTCCGGCTCGTCCAAATCCACGTCGTCAAGAATCGGCTTAAGGCCGGTGCAATTTTCCATGGCGACGACGACCGCGCCGGCGTCTTCGATCAACTCCAGCACGCGTTCCGCGCCGTGAACCAGCGGCACGCCGGTCAGCAGCACGCGAATTTCCGATTGGTCCGGCTGCCGTTTTTGCTCCGCAAAAATCTTCAGCGCGTTTTCATACTGTTGCAAATCGGCTTCAATGCCGGAAATGATGCTCTTGAATTCGATCAACTGGCGGCCGGTCAGCGGCGGCTGGTCGCGCGTCATCAAATCCGCCAGTCGCCGGCGCAAACCGCGCTCGCGATTCATCAGTCGGCAGGCGTCGCGAAGTTTTTCGTCGGTGATGCGCGTCTGGAATTTTTCTTCGAGCTGCGTCTGGAATTTGCGGACCTCGTGTGTCCAGCGTTCCAGCGCGTCCGCGTCACCGGCTTTGTGCGGCAGTTCGAGCACATACATCGGCTTGGTCACGCCCATCAGCTCGAACATTTTCTTTTTCCCATCGCAGGTGGTTTCAGCGACGATCAAATCCGCCCAGTTCAAAAAAGGATTTTTCCCGGTGGCGTGATAGCCGAAGGTGGATTTGATGAGGGGGCACAAATTCGCCGGCAAGAATTGTTCTGCCGCCGGAATGGTTGCCGCCGCGCCGCCGCACAGGCAGACCGGCACGCCGCCGGCGGCAAGAATAATTTCGCGCGGCGTGAATTCGCACATGATGCCCACGATCGGCCGGCTCTGCGCCTTGGCCGCCTCGGCAAAATCATAACAGTGGTCAATCATCCGGCCGAACCAAACAAAAGGATCAGCCGCACCATCGGATGAGATGGCGGTTTGAAGGCCGGCGGCGTAGCGCATGATCGGAGGCGAGAGATTGGTGGTTCCGGGCCATGAAGGCAAGTCCCGTCAAACCATACCGCTCGATTGGCTCGCCTTTATTTGTAATTAAAAACGTTTGCGCAAGCGATTTTCGTTTCGTCCGGCCAGGTGATGCCTAACTTGAACTCGCTTTTATTTTCCGCCGCAATGGCGTCAATGACGAGGCCCGGATCCACCATCCAAATTTTCAACGTGTGCAGGCCCGGCGATTTAATCGGATGCCGGCTGGACGTCAAAGCCGCGTTGCGCATCACGTTTTCCTGCCACTGCCAGTCTTTTTCGTCCAAGCTCGCGGGCAGTGAAACAATCTGCGGCGGCGCGTCGTCAAACGCGATGGCATAGCGCTGCGGCTGGCCGGTCTCCACGGAAAAGGTCGGCAACGTGCGGAGCGTCACTTTCCAGTCGTCGGCGTGCCGGAGCCAGACGCGGTATTTCAAACACGGCGAGCCGGCCAGAATTTTTTCCGGCGTTGCGCGCACGGCGGCGGTGGCTGGGAAAATGGAAACCGCCTCGCCGTTGTAGCCGAGGCCGCGCAGAATTTTCCATTGCGCGTCCGCGCCGGGAATAAATTCCGATGCGTGTTCCGCCTCAATAATGACGCGGCGATTGTCCTCGATAAAATCCGCACCGGCCGCCGGATTGGTGGCCGGATTGAACACGCTGACGGCGACGGGAATTTTTTGTTCGCCCGCCGAAATGACAATTTCGCCGCGCACTTCATCGCCGACGGGAACCTTAGGCCAATCAAGCCGCACCCAAATGCGCGCATCCTTGTCGCCGGAATTTTGCGTGACGTGCAGCCAGTCCGCCGACGCGGTCGCCGTCCAGCGCAGCGGCTCCTTGCCCGCGTTGAAAACCCAGACGAACGGCTCGTGCGGATTAAACCGGCTCAATTCCGGCAGGCGCAGCGGCGTCGAATTGGTGCCGCCGACAATGCGGGAATTTTCATCGCCTTCCGCCGCGACGCCGAGGCGGGCCGGCGAGGCGGGAATTTCTTTCGGCGCAATTTTTGGAAGATGAAACACCGGTTGGTCACCCGGATGGTCGGACATCATGCCACGCCACTTGCCGCCCGCGATGTGATTATTGTAGTCATCGGTGAGGTTGTGGATGATTTGATCGGCGCTGTGGGCGTGTTCCAAATACGATTCAATGTTCACGCAGCCCAACACTTCGCTGCCAAAATACAACGACAGCCAACTGGCTTTCTCGTTGGCCCAGTAAGCTGCGGACACCGGATATTCGATCAGTTCAAAAAAGGCGTCGCGCGCTTCCGCCGGGATTTTCTGCTTCACGTCTAAAAGCTCTTGCGTCTCCAGCACACGCCAGTCGCCCATGCGATGCTGCCACTCGTCGCCATTCAACATGACTGAAAATGCCGAGTGCTTGAGCAGCCAGTTTTTTTCGTCGAAGCCGACGTGCTCCGGTTTGCGCGGCAGACACAGGCGGTAATATTCGTTCCAGATTTTTACAATTTCCGGCGCGAGTTCCGGGCCGAAGTCGCGCGCGGCCATTTTCAACAAAAGATCTTCCGCCGCGCCGTGGTCGAGCTGATGCGGATTCCACGCGAGGCGCAGGAAAAATTCCATGCCGATTTCACCGGGCTTCAAATCGCCGACGTTGAGAATCCAGACTTTGTCCGCGCCGTAATCGAACGCCTTCGTCATTTCCTCGGCGATAAGCGCGGGCGGCGTGGAGTTCAGCCAAAGATAATTGTAAGGCGCGCCCCAATACGAAATGTGATAATAAACGCCCGCGCCGCCGCTGCGCTGGCGTTCCTGTGCCTTGGAAAACTGGCGGACGTAGCCGTAGTTGTCGTCTGGCCAGACGAGCGTGATGTCGTCGGGAATTTCCGGCGCGAGCCGGTAGAGGCCGAGCACCTCCTTGTAGGGACAAAAAATCTGCGGCACCTGCGCGAGGTTGGTGTTCACGAGCCGCGCGAGCATTTCGCGCTGGTCGGCGATGATGGCGTGCAAGCGCGCCGCCTTCTCGCGTTCCGTGCCACCGCCGGGCATGGCGCCATCGTGAATGCCGCGCATCCCGACGGTGTAGGTGCTGTCATATTTTGCGTTCTCGCGGACGCGCTGCTCCCAGTATTTCAATACGCCGCTGCGATTGTTGACGTAATTGTATTCGCCAAACAGGTTCGTGTCCCACTCGTCCACATTGTTGCGGAGCATTTGCTCGCAATGGGACGAACCCATCACGATGCCGTAGGTGTCGGCCACCTCCTTGTTTTCGGGAAACAAATTAAACGCGCGGCTGCCGTGGTGCATCGCCGGCCAGAGATAATTCGCGCGCAGCCGCAGCAGCAGCTCAAAAATCTTCGCGTAAGTTTTCGGACCGATGTTGGCCGTGGCCGGATCAAACGTCTTCGACGCCCACGGCCGCAGTCCGTAATCCTCGTCGTTCAAGAAAATGCCGCGATATTTCACCGCCGGCGGGCCTTGAAAAAAACGGCCGCCGTTCACGCCGATAAAATCCTGTTTTTTCACCGGCACATCCGCCCACCAGTTCCATGGCGAAACGCCGATGCGCTCGGACAATTCGTAGATGCCGAAAATCGTCCCGCGCCGGTCGCTGCCCGCGATGACCAGCGCGCGGGCGACGCCGGGCAGCGGATTCGTGACGACCTGTAAACTGTAGCTTTCCCATTCGCCGCGCACGCCGGCCACGTCAATTTTATTTTCCGCCGCCAGCCGGTCAATGATCGCACTCCGGCCCAGCGTGCCAACGATGACGCAATTTTTTTCGCCGCCGGAAAAATTATTTTCCACCGCCGGTTTTTGTCCGGTCACGCGCGCCAGATCCTCCGCCAAATCTCCCGTCGCGCGCAGCACGGCGCGGTCATTGTTGGTTTCGACTAAAATGGGCGCGGCCAGTTTGCCCTCCGCCAGCACCACGGCGTCAGTTGCGGGGCCCGGCGCAAACTGGATTTCCAGCGCCCGGCTGCGGGCGCAGCTCAATCCGATGACCAGCGCGAGACAGCCCAGCGCATGATTAAATAGTAATCCACAGCGTTTTGGTTTCATGGTGCGGAGAATGTTTTGACATCTGGCCAGACGAAGCTCAAACCAAAACGGTTGCGGAAATTTGAATCGGGCGGGATTGGCCCGGCGGTTTCAGCCGGGCTGGCCGGCGACGAGCCGATACCAGTTGTCGCGCTGGCGCGGTTCGTAGCCGAGTTCGCGGATGAGCCGGTGCATGTCGGCGACGGTCATGCGGAACGTGGTGCCGGCCTGCGAGACGACGTTTTCCTCGATCATGATGCTGCCGAGATCGTTCGCGCCGAACTTGAGCGCAATCTGGCCGATTTCCGGGCCTTGCGTGACCCACGAGCTTTGGATGTTCTCGAAGTTGTCGAGGTAAATCCGGGCCAGCGCCTGCGTTTTCAAATACTCATGCGCGCCGGCCGTGGGCGCTTTCAAATGCGTGTTTTCCGCCTGAAACGTCCAGCCGATGAACGCAGTGAAATTTCCCATGGCTGAATTTCCGCTTTCCGCTTTCCGCTTCAACGACTGATCCTGCTGCGTGCGCAGACGATCGAGATGTTCAATGCGGTCGTCAATCGTCTCGACGTGGCCGAACATCATTGTGGCCGAGGAATAAAGTCCGAGCCGATGCGCCACGTCCATGACTTCCAGCCAGTCGCTGCTCATGGCCTTGAGCGGCGAAATTTTTTCGCGCACGCGGTCCACGAGAATTTCCCCGCCGCCGCCGGGCACGGAGCCGAGGCCGGCGGCCTTGAAATCACCGATGATTTTTTCCAGCGGCTCGTTGAAAACTTCGCGGAAATGCACAAACTCGCTGGGGCTGAAACCGTGGATGTTGATCCGCGGCCATTTGGTTTTGATATGCGACAGCAGATCGAGATACCACTGCTTGGTCAGCTTCGGATGATGGCCGCCTTGCAGCAAAATCTGCGTGCCGCCCAGCGCGAGCGTCTCGGCAATTTTCTGGTCCATCTCGGCGAGCGAAATGACATAGGAATCGGTGTCCTTCTCCGTCCGGTAAAACGCGCAGAACTTGCAATAGACGTTGCAAACATTGGTATAATTGACGTTGCGGTCCACGTTGAACGTGACGATTTCATTGCCGCGGCCGCCGTAGGCATTTTTCTTGGCGAGCTGGCGGCGGCGGTCGGCGAGCGCGCCCAATTCCTCCAGCGACAGCGCATAAAGCCGTTTCGCCTCCGCGCGATCAATGCGCGAGCCGGTCCAGACTTTTTGCAGCAACTCGTCCAGTGACGCGTCGTAAATCATCGGGGAAGATTAGCAGAAATTTTTCCGTTCACAAGCGGCTGTGTTCACCTTGTCCGGCAAAATTTCTCCGCCGGCAACTGCGCCAACGTCTCGCTCACGGCGCGGACGATGTCCGCCCGACCCAGCGCCTGCGCCGCGCGGGCGCGATGCAACTGCGCCTCGACCATTTGCGGGTCGAGCGCGAGGGCACGCTCCGCGCATGCCAGCGCTTGCGCGTGCCGGCCGAGCTGGCCGTTCATGCTCGCCAGATTTGCCCAGCCGAGCCGGTTGCCCGGATCAATCTTCAACGCGTGCGCCAGACATTTGGCGCCCTCGACGGGCCGTTTCATCGCGTCAAACAGCAGCGCCGCGAGATTGTTCCACGTTTTGAAATCCGTTGCGTCCAGCGCGAGCGCGCGGCGATACGCCGTTTCCGCGTCCGTGACCCGGCCGAGCGCCGCGAGGGCGACGCCCTGGTAAAAGAATGCGCCGGCGACCGGCGGCTCTTTTGCGCGCCAGCTTGCGGCGAAGGTCAGCAGTTCCGGCCACGCACTGTTTTCGCAAAGCGCGCGGGCATGGGCGGCTTCAGCCGGCACGGCGGCGGGGCGGTTCATGGGCGGAAGTTAAACGGCATCGGGCACGAACGGCAACGGAATTTTTCCGGTAAAATATTCCGGCTAGTTATGTGTCGGTGTGTAAGTCGTGACGCCGGGCGGCGGCACGCCCCAGCCAAAGCGGATGGGCACGAGCGCGATGGGAATGCCGGGCGGCACCCAGGCGGGATTGAGAAAATGGGTGTCGAAGAAAAACCAGCGTTTGGGCGGATCGTAATAGGGATTGTTGGATAGGCCGTAGTTGCCCGGATCGCGGAACTGGTTGGTGGCCATCTGGCTGGTCCACAGCCGCAGGATGGAGGTGTTCAAATACAGATTCTGCTGGCCGCCGGAAACGCCAGCTTGCCAATCTTCGAGCAGGCGCGGCAAATTGTGAACGCCGCCGCTGTTGCCATAATAAGTGGCATCGGTGGAGGGCATGGTGCCGGTGACGATGGCGGCATTGATGGTGGTGTCCGAGGCGTTGCGATAGGTGGCATAGGCCAAGGTGCTGTTGGCATCCACCCAGTTGGAGGAGAGAATAGTCAGGGCGTCGGACATTAGCGCGGCGGGAACTTCGTAGGTGTTGTTGGTGCCGAGCGAGGTGCCGGCGCTGGTCTTAACATTGTAATTGCCCAAGGTGTAGAGCGGGTTTTTGGTGGCGACGGAGAAGCCGTAGCCGCCATTGGCCGGTAATTGCGCGGCGTTGACCAGCCGCACCGAGGTCAACTGACCAGGCTGGGTGGTGGAGCTGACGCGCTGGTCGGCGACGTAAAGGATGGTGGGATAAATCCCGCTGACGGACGGCAGCTTGGCTTGCACCACCGCGTTGGTGGCAACCCAGTTGGCGAAACGGCCGACGTCAATTTGCGTGAGGATGTTGGTGTCGGTTTCGCGCTGGTCGTAAAAGGAGTTGGTCAGGCTCAAAAACGGCAGGTTGCTGCTCAAGAGCGCCGGTGAGGCGTTGGTGTAATACAGGACGGTCGGTGCCGGATCGCTCGCCGCAATCGCGCCGGCGGCCCCGGTCTGCAAGACCACCTGCACCGTCGGGTTGCCGCTGCCGGTGGGAGCGTTGGTGACGAGCAAAATCATCTGCGCCTGATTATAGAGCCGTTGCGAGCCGGTGGAGGAGAGGTAGCTCTCGGTCGCCGGCGGCATATCAATCAGGAAATGCGAATTGGTCATGTTCAGCGAAACCGTCACGCTGGCGACATTCGTGGTATAAGTGGGGTTGGCGTTGAAGACCACGCCCCAGTTGGCCGAAGTGTAGGCACTGCCGCCGTTATTGGCCGGCGACGTGAGGGTGGCCGTGGTGTTGACGCCGCTATTGAAGGTCAGCGTTGAGCTGCTGCCGACATAAATGGGGCCGTTGGCCTGGACGGCGCCATTGACCGTCATGGTGGCGCACGAGGAAAATTCCAGCAGCCCGTTGTAAAAGATCGCCCAAGTGTTCAACGGCACCAAGGCCAGCAGCACATCCTCCTGCGCGGTGCCCACCACGCCATAGCTAGAGTTGGTCATCTGCACGTTGGAAATGATGCGATACACCGGCGCATTGGAAGTGAACAGGCCCATATACGCGGACGGCAGAAAGCCGGAATAATTATAGGCCCACTGCGCATAAGTCCGCCCGGCAGTGCCCGTGGACGGATCGGAGAACTGGAAATTGGACCAGAACGGATTTTCAGCAACCGTGGGGATATTGGTGGCATAGGTTCCCAGCTTAAAATTGTTGGTCACGCCGGCGACGGCGTAGCTTTGAAAATCAAAGGCCATGCGGGCATAGACCTTTTCCACCGCCGCCTCTGCCGCGTTGCAGCAGACCAGATAATCGGTGTTATGCCGGTTCAGGGTGGCCACCGCTTGGGCGCGCCGCAAATCCCCGGTCAAAATAATCACACTGACCGTCAGCAGGATCAGCACTAAAAACAGCACAAAGCCCTGCTGGCGGCGACCGGTTGGAAAGGAAATTTTCATGGCGGTTATTCGGGCAGATGCGGGGTGGCCCTGAACTCCAGTTTGTAATAATCGTAAAGCCCGTTGGTGCCCACCTGCGTCAGTGGAAATTGGAACTCGCAGAACTGGAGCACCGCATGAATCACGTTTTTATAGGCCTTGCTGCTGCCCTGATTGGTGGCCACGACGCCGCTGTAGTTTTCCGCCGTAAACGAGTAGCCGTTGCCGAGCCAGTTCACCAGGTTCGAAGCCAGGATTACCGGCGTGCTGTTGGAACTCGTCAGCCGCTTCAACAACCCGTTGTTGTTCGTGGCCTGGCTCAAATCAAAATAATAAATGACATATGAACTGCCGTTGGTGGTTTCAAAAAGCTGCAACGCCGGCCCCTGCTGCGCCGCGCTGTTGGCGATGCTGGTGAACGTGGAGCCGGAATAATTTCCGATTAGCCACATTTTGCACGACTTGATGTCCACCGGCAACTGGTTGAGCACCCGCCGCGACGTGTCGCTGGCCCCCTCCTTGCTTTCCACCAGTTGATCCTCGCACAGGCCCATCAGATTCGCGACGATGATCGCCATTACCACCATCACCGAGATGGTCGAGGCAAACATGACTTCCACCAGTGTGTAGCCGGCCAGCCGCCGGTCGGTTCCTGGCCGGCGGCGGCTTTGAGGTAGGAAAATCTTCATGGCGACACGCTATTATCTGAGGCCGGTCACCACAGGGTGGACGGATCCCGGTTGTCCGGGCCGAGGTAGGTGCAGATGGAATTAGTGTAGTAGTTGATCCTGAAATTGCCCCAGCCGTTAAACGGCCAGACCGTGTTCACCTGAACCGACTGCAACTGCACCTGCACGCTGCTGTCGTTGTTGGCGTAAAACTGCTGGATGGTGATGTAATTGGTGGCCACCACGAAATTGGTCCCCTTCCACGGAATGTCCAGAATGTTTGTGGTGTAGCCGGTCAGCGTCCAATTCGCGCCGTTGTAGGTGATGGAATAGTTCATCAGCGCCATGTTGGTCACCTCCGTCGGCTTGCCTGACATCGCCGGGTCCCAGACCGCCGAACGCGCCTGCTCCAGACATTGCGAGGACAAGGTCTGGGCCGCCAGCGCATAGCCCGTCCACTGGGTGGCGCGTGCGCCGAACACGTAGCCGTTGATGATACTGGCGAACACCACCATCACGATCACGATGGCAATAAGCACTTCCCAAAGGGTAAGTGCCGCTTCGCTCCGCCGCGCGGGTCCGCGTGGCTCTTTGAAATTCAATTGCATAAAAACAATCAGTTCTGCCCCGACTGCTTACAAATAGCACGCCATGTGCCAGACTGACAAGGTGAAATCCCCCATGAAACCGGTGGTTTTCCCCGCGCCGCCGTCCCGGAAATTGACAAACCTGTCCGCCGCTCAAAACACCCGGCTCGGCGGCGCCTTCACAAAACTCACTGCGCGCAGATACACCGGCTCCAATTTGTCGCCCGGCACAAAATCCGTCCGTCCCGCCGCCCGCCGTGCCACCGTTGCCGCCGAGGGAAACCAGGGCGGCTCCATTTCCGGCCCGACGCAAATTTCACCCGCCGCTTTCCGCGCGGCAATTTCCGCCGCCGGCACGATTTTCAGCGGTGAAATTTCTGCGCACTGCGCGCCGGCGATTTCCCAGCCGGCCAGATAAAACTCCCCGCGCTGCGCGTCCACCACCGCGTTCACCCGCCCGAAAATATTCGCCGCCTGCGCCTGTGCCGCCAGCGCTTCCACGCTGCTCACACCGAGCAGCTTCACGTCGGTGGCCAGTTGCCAGCCCTGTGCCAGCGCAATGGCCGCGCGAATGCCGGTGTAGCTGCCCGGCCCCAGCCCGACCGCGATGGCTTCAATTTCCCCGCGTGAAATTTTTGCCGCCGCCAAGACTTTTTCAATCAGGCTGAACGCATTCGTCACGCGGTAGCCGCCGGTTTCCGCCGCCTCGGCCAGAACCACGCCGGCGCGCGCCAGCGCCACGCTCCGCTGCGCGGAAGAAAACTCAAGCGCCAAAATCATCATAAATTATTTTTCGTTCCGTCGCGCTGACAATTGCAATGTTCACTTCGATGATTTTGTTTGCCGCTTCCCGCTTTCCGTTTTCCGCGGTGAGCCGCTCCGCCCATTCAATCACCGCCACGCCGTCCGGCGCCAGAAATTCCTCGATCCCTGCCGCCCAGAGTTGCGCTGCCGTCTCCAGCCGATACAGGTCGAGATGAAACAGTTTCCACCGGCCGCCGCCGTATTCATTGACGAGCGTGAACGTCGGCGAATGCACACGACTGGTGCTGCCCAGCCCGCGCGCCAGCCCGCGCACGAACTGCGTTTTGCCCGCGCCCAGATCGCCGCGCAACGCAATGACCAGGCCGCGTTCCGCCACGCGGCCCATTCGTTCGCCCAGCGCTTCCGTGTCCGCCGGGCTGTGGGAAATGAAAAAGGGCATATCGTGAAGCCATCGGTGAAATCTTATTCCGTTGCGGCTCTTCGCCGCAAGGCCCTCAGGCGTGGTCCGCTGGCCTGGCCCCATTGACGCGCGGTGGCTTCATGGGCGTCACTCTAAACCAGACTGCTGCCGCGCACAAGCTGCCGCCGGAAACGGATGATCGGAAGCCGCATTTTGCCACGTTCGTTCCGCCCTTCGCGGCCGCTCCGGGCGGGGACACCGCCGCGGGGCATCCCTGCCAGCCGGTTGGCTGGTCAAAGGCAAAGTTCCGCCAGCATCAGTTCGCGGCGGAATCGTCGAGGTGGGTGCCGTGGACGTCGGTGGTGGTGACCAGCCGGCCGACATAGCCCGTGACGCGGATTTTGGAGAGGGTCACGTTCGTCATGTTGGCGATGGAAATCGCGCGGGAACAGGTTCCGGAAATATCCGCCAGCGTGAAGCCGTCCATGGGCCGGGCCGCCGGCACTTCCTTGCCGGTGACAAGGTCGGCAACATCCTGCACGCGGACATTTTTGAAGCTGATGTTTTGCACGCGCGGCCATTTCTCCACGTCGCCGGGCACGGGGTCGGTGGCTTGAATCCCTTTTTTCATCAGGTCAATGCCGATGAACGTCGGCGACTTCAGCACGGTGAGGTTCTCGCCGGAAATGTTTTCCATGAAGCCGCCGCGGCCGTCGCGGCTCTTGATGAAGATGGCGTTTTGTTTGCCGGAAAGGACGCAGTTTTGAATCTTCACGTTGCGGATGCCGCCGGACATTTCGGTGCCGAGGCCGAGCGCGGCATAAATGGAGCTGTGCAAGCGGCAGTCGCGGATGACCACGTTTTGCGTAGGCCGCGCGAGGTTTTGTGCGGCGAGACCGCGGCCGGACTTGAGTGAAATGGCGTCATCGCCGGTGTTGATGTCGCAATGATCGATGGTCACGCCGTCGCAGGAATCCACATCCAGGCCGTCGCCGTTGGCGTTCACGGTGCGGATGGTGAGATTGCGGGCGGTGAGATTGTTGCAGAACAACAGGTGGATGGACCAGAGCTGCTGGTATTGCGTGGTGAAATTTTCCAGCACCGCGTTGGTGCAGCCGGTTAGCTCGATCAGCACCGGACCGCGCGGATTGCGCAGTTTGCCGAGCGACAGCGGCGGGCCGAAAATCGCGCCGCCGGTGATGGTGACATTCTCGGCGTCGGTCGCGGAGAGCAGCGCGCGATGGCCCTCGCGAAATTCGCCCTCCCAGCGGATGTTCACCAGCGGATAATCCGCGATGTCCGGGCTGCCGAGCAGGTTCGCGCGCGGCGCCAGTTGCAGCGTGGTGTTGGCGTGCAGAATGAGGCTGCCGGTCAGATAAACGCCCTCCGGCACAAACACCGTGCCGCCGCCATTTTGGCCGCAGGCCTCGAGCGCTTTCTGGATCGCCGCCGTGTCATTGGTCAGGCCGTTGCCCGTGGCGCCGAAGTCGAGGACGTTCAACGTCGGCCGTTCGGCGGCAAGCAACGAGGCGGCAACAAAATTCAGGGCGGCGACAAGCGCAATCAGTTTTTTCATCTGGTTGCTAAATTTTGCGGAGCAGCGCCGGCGGAGTCAATCCGCCTTCCGCTTGCTGCCATCACCAAAACTGGTTAGCCTCTGTCAGATTGCATGAGTGAAATCCTAGTCATCGGCCACCGGAACCCCGACACGGACGCGATCTGCTCCGCCATCGGCTACGCGGAATTCAAGCGGCGCACCGGCCTGGACGAGGCCGTGGCCGCGCGCTGCGGCGACACCAACGAGCGGATTGATTTTGTCCTGCGCACCTTTGGCGTGCCCGCGCCCAAATTCGTCGCCGACGTTTCGCCGAAGGTTGCCGACGTGATGCAGCGGCGCGTCTTGAGCGTGCGCCCCGAGGCCACGGCGGCGGAGGCGCTGCGGCTGATGGACGAAAAAAATCTCCGCATCCTGCCCGTGATGGACGAGGCGAACAAATGCCGCGGCCTGATTTCGCTGTTCAAGTTGAGCAAATTCCTGTTTCCCGCCGTCAACCGGAACGTCGGCCAGCAGGCGAATTCCCGCGAAGTGCTCGCGTCGCTGGCCAGCCTTGCGCGGACGCTCGACGGCGAGCTGGCCGTGGGCGTGGACGTGGACCGCGAGGAGGAATTGATTTTGATGATCGGCGCGATGGGCCTGGAATCCTTCGCCGCGCGCCTCGAAAAATTTCCGCCGGAAAAATCCTGCGTCATCGTCGGCGACCGTTGGGACATCCAGAACGTCGCCATCCGCGAAGGCGTCCGCGTGCTCATCGTCACCGGCGACATCACCGTGGAACCGAAAACCCTCGAGGCCGCGCGGAAGCAAAAAGTCAGCGTCATCACCTCGCCGCACGACACCGCCACCACCGCGTCGCTCTGCCGCGCCGCCGTCGCCGCGCGCCATGTGCTGAACGAAGAATTCCTCTGCTTCCGCGAAAACGCCCCGCTCGCCGCCGTGCGCGACGAGGCCACGTCCTCCGGCTACCTCGTTTTCCCCGTGCTCAATTCCGAGGGCGAAACCGTCGGCATTCTGTCCAAGACCGACTTTCTGAAAACCGTCTCGCGCAAGTTGATTCTTGTGGACCACAACGAGCTGTCGCAGGCCGTGCAGGGCGCGGACGAGGTGGAGATCATTGAAATCATTGACCATCACCGCATCGGCACGCTCGCCACGCAGCAGCCGATTCTCTTTCGCAACGAGCCGGTCGGCTCCACCAGCACCATCGTTGCCGACTGTTTCTTCCGGCACGACGTGGAAATGCCGCGCGAAATCGCCGGCCTGCTGCTCGCCGGCGTCGTTTCCGACACGCTCAATCTGACCTCGCCTACGACCACGCCGCGCGACGCGGATATTTTGAAGCGGCTCGAACAATTGTCGCAGGTCAACGCCCGCGAGTTCACGGAAAAGCTGTTTGCCTCCGGCTCGCTGCTCACGCTCAAGCCCGCGCCGCAGGCCGTGACCACCGACTGCAAGGAATACCGCGAACACAATATCGCCTTCAGCGTCGCGCAGATCGAGGAAGTCGGCTTCGACCAGTTTTGGAAGCGCAAGGACGAGCTGCTCGCCGCGCTGGAGGACTACCGCGCCAAGCGCGCGTATCATTTTTCCAGCCTGCTTGTCACCGACGTGGCCACGCAAAGCTCGCTGCTGCTTGTCGTCGGCGAGGAGAAATTCATCCAGCGCATTGACTACCCGCGCCTCGAACCCGGCATCTACGAACTGCGCGACGTCGTCTCCCGCAAAAAGCAACTGCTGCCCTACCTCACCCACTGCCTCCGCGAAACGGAAAAAGGCGTGAAGGGGTGAACCCGTGACCGACACGAAAGCGAAAAGGTGGGGCGCGTCACTCTGTGCGCGCCGTCGTGGTAAATCAGAATGCGTTCGTTAGCAGGCGGCGGCGGGCAGAGGACTGCCCGCCCTACCAATTCAATATACCAGCACCAGCACCGCCGCAGGAACGGATTAACCGCGAAATACGCAAAATACGCGAAATCAAAAAGACTGACTTTGACTGGCTTTGGGGATTCAGCTTTCGCGTATTTCGCGTATTTCGCGGTTAAAAATTAATAGACCAAGACAAGAACAGCGGCATCTTGCGCCGACTTCACCACGTCTTCAAAAGGTTCATCCTTCGTGTTCGGCTCTTTCAGTTTAGCGGCTACCTCCGGCACCGATTCCAGGAAGCTCAAGAGCAAACTGCTCTTCACCGCGTAGTTCACGTTCTCCGGCAGCGACCCGGTGGCCGCCAGCGCCGCCGACGCATCCAGCTTGGCCGCCACGATGCCCACCACGTTCCCGCGCGCGTCCACCAGCGCCCCGCCCGAATTGCCCGGCTGCACCGGCAGGCTGATCTGGAAATAGCGCGGGTCATCCGCCGCGCCCGCCAGCGACGCGATTTCCCCCTTGCGGGGAATAAAAAGTTTCGTATCCGATTTGCAATGTGGGCAAACAGCTTCCACCCCTGCGAGCTTCCACCCCCGCGAGGTCTTCATCAAACTCAATGTGGCCGTGGCATTGCCGGCAGAAACATTTTACGAGCATGATTTTGGCCTTCCCTTTTTTTACTTGCGGTAAGCGTAGCTTTCCACTGTGCTCCAGCGGATAGAACGAACCGAACCATCGTCAGTTTGAACGGTCACAAAATCTTCGCCACTGTGAATGTAAGCGGATTGGATTTTGTGCGTTTCAAATTTCTTTTCACCCAAAAAAGTTTTGCCTGATTCAATCTTTTTCTGCCTTTTGTAATAAACCCGCCATATTCCCGGAATCGGGGTCTCGATATTTTCAATTTTTGCGACGGGTAAGAAGGCACCACTTTTGCGGAGCATTTGCTCTAACTTTATTACCTCTGCCAATTGATCTTGACCCGTTGCTTCTGCGCCTGCCGATAAAAAACCCTCGACAGCGCCAATTACAACGGAACTTGCCAACACCCATTCGAGTGAACCGATTGAACCAAGGCCAGTCGAAACGCCGTGAAGGTTTTTTATGGCCGTTGCTCTTAAAGAGTTAATTTCCGCCAAGCTGATTTGATCGTAGAGTCGCACGGCTTTGATTTTTAATTCGGCTCCAGAACACAACTTAATTTCCACGCTGCATCCGTCATCATGTTCCAAGGCTTGCTCAGCCATATCCGTGGCGGTGGTATCCCAAATCGTGGGCGTTGAATCCTGTAAAAATAATTCCTTTGCTGGCGTCCAATCTAAACCACCGTCCTCTGGACACAACAAGGTTTCCCCGGTGATTTGCCGTGTGGAAATCATCGTTTGAATTGCTTCTTGGGAGAACGGGCCTTCCTGTTGCTCGTTTTGCCAGATGAAAAATTTGGGAGATTGCAGGGCCGGTGGATTCAAAACAGTTTCCTTGCTGCAATGCGGGCAGATAGCAGCCTGGCCAACTTGCGCGGGCGTGAAGGCTATATGTCCCCCGCAATGCTGACAATCACATTTGGATTCTTCATTCATAATTGTTCCAATCGCGTAACAAGATTCAAACGCCCTTTTCCCCGTTCGTCCACCCCAAACTGCCATTGGCCGCCCGGCTGGGACTTTGCCGGGGAGCGCGCCCGTCCCGGTTGCCGTTTCCGCCGTCGCGCCGCTGCCCCTGAAAATAGCCCAGCCATTCATGGCTGGGACTCATCGCCCGCCATCGTCCAAAGTCCCGGCCAGGGACGAAAGAAATTTTCTACCGTCCCTCGCGGGACTTTTCCATTTGGTGAGCGCCAGACCCAGCCATAAATGGCTGGGCTATTGTCGAAGATTCACGATGCCCCGCAATCCCAACGGGATTGAATCATTCAGCCCAAGGTTGCGCGG
>Ga0316217_10001823_pt1 | contig 26847 bp, 24 predicted proteins | sample 1anoAmetaG_FD_203633 | JGI IMG/M metagenome (GOLD analysis project Ga0316217, IMG submission 203633) | Freshwater microbial communities from Trout Bog Lake, Wisconsin, USA - 1anoA | ecosystem: Environmental > Aquatic > Freshwater > Lake > Hypolimnion/Profundal zone | place: USA: Wisconsin...
GATGGAACACTCGCGTCCGCAACGGCATTTTCGAGCGATACCACATCGAATGCTTCAAAGACCATTTGTTGGTATAGCGGAACAGATGCAAATGCGGGCGGGGACCCGAGGCAAGATATATCCACGATTATTGGCGAAGGGATTGGCGTTGGTACGGGGGTAAGAGGCAATGAAAAGGGTTTTGTTGAGACGCTCGCCGCTTTGGCCGCAGCAGCCGTCGTTTCTCCATCGAAGACCGACGAAACATTAGCCAATGCGCAGTTCTCAGATGTGGTGTCGCGATCAAGTACGCTCGTCACAACAGGTGGTACGGATCTGCAATCGATCGTTGCGTCGCTAGCGTCTGTACAAAGCACAGTTAAAACAGAAAGTACCAATCAAGCGACATATAAAGCGGTATTACAGCAGGCTTTTGACTCAAAAACGACTATTTCAACGGAGCAAGCCGCTGCAGATTTATCGGCACTGCAAACGCAGTTGCAGGTTGCCTATCAAGTTACATCGCGACTGATGAAAATGACCTTGTCGGATTATTTATGACCGATAGAGCATGTTACTCTTAAAAATATGCAACAAAAAATAAAGATTTAGAGAGCGATTTTGATTTTTTCAAAATAATACTCCCAATCAAATCGATCGGCTTGTTTTTGAAAGACTTGGTATTGATTTAGTCGTTATGCGGCTTCTGCGGGAGCGATCGACAATCCCTGCGCTATGGTGCGGTTGATATCAATCAAGGCGTCCAAATCAGATGCTTTTGGGTCGATGATTAAATCTAAAGAACGGTTAAAAATAAAAATTGCGATAAGGGCGATATTGCGCTTTAAATCGGGAGGTAAAGGAGAGTCTGTCTCCGTCGCCGCGGTTGAAAGAACGGTCCAAAGCGTGCGGTTATAACCAAGCGCCGCATCAAGATCGCTTTGATCTTTTTCCCAATTATCTTGTACCATTTTGAGACGCGTCGCGGACTTCATTAATAAGGTAGCTTCAAGCTGCCTTTGGCTCGTTCCCGTTTGCGCTGTCTTTTGATAGGCTTTCATTGCGTAATTCATGTTTCAATAGTCCTTCTTCATATTCGATTAATGCACGGGTAGCTTTGATGGCTCGATAAATATCACCAGAGATCACGTGATCTGTAATTTTTGAAATGATTGGCCAAGCACTTGGAACGGCCTGCATAAAGGCATCAATCAGATCGATAAATGCGCCCTTATGTGCTACGACATCTTTGTCGAGATACATCAATTGCAGAACGAAATAGATGCGTTTGGCCGGACTTTCTGCCTCAGACGCGCAGATGATATCGCGTTCACGCAAAATGGCCGCTTCGCCTTCAATGAAAAATCGTGCTTTTGCGTCACCGTTGCGGATAACCACTGATCCGACAATGATTTTTTCGTGAGGCTTTAATTCAACTTTGAGTGCCAAAATCAAATCCTTCGCGGTTTGAAAAAGGGGCTCAGATTGCTCTGAACCCCCGCATATTGAAACAAACGGTTTAAGGAAAGATGAATTTTCCCTAAGGTAAGATATAAAAAATATCTTACCAGCTCTATCTTTAGAACAACCGTGTGATGGCTGCGTTGGCTTGCGAGGCGAGCGACAGCGTGGATTGTGCCAATTGCTGTTGGGTATTGAGCGCCAACAAGTTCGCCGACTCTTGGTTCTGATCGGCAGCCGTCAAACTGTCAGAACCCGCATTCAACGTATCAACCAGATTTTTAGTGAAGGTTGAGCGGTTCTGAATAACGGTCTGGTTAGCGGCGAAAACGGCCGATTGAGCGGCAATTTTGTCCGAAGCGCGTTTCAGATTGGCCGAGGCAACGTCAACATCATCATTGCTGATAAAGCTATTCGTTGAATTGGCAATGCCTAAGTCACCGTTTGCGGTATAGTTCACGCTTTTCACCGAAATTGAGCTGGTTCCGGTTTCGTTGAACGTCACCTTCAGATCCTGGCCCTGGAGCAAATTAATACCGCCATAGCTTGAGTCCTGAATGGTCTGGTCGATCTGCTTCAAAATATCGTCAAATTGTGACGCGATCGATTTGCGGGTCGTATCGACGAAATTTGTTCCTGCCGCTGCGACAGCACTCCCTTCATTCGTCTTAGAGCCCAAGAGAAGTTGTAGATTGGCACTCGAATCGTCTGACGAAAGAGCTACGCTTTGACCCGAACTCGAAGTAATCTGGAGGTTACCACCAACCAGAGCTGCCTTAATGGATGTTCCGCTACCATTAGGGTTGAGGGTCGTATTGGTATTGATGCCGTCAATCACATCCTGAACCGTCGTAGTGGCTGACAGCGTAACGGCAGTTACCGCGGTGCCACCATTAACCGCTAGCTTTATCAATTTGCCGCTGGTCATGCCGACAACGCCTGCCCCGGCCGTGCCAGCAACAAGGTCGGTCGCTTTAAGCGGGCTCGTGAGCGTTCCCGTCAGCGTATTGTTCTGACCGGACTGGCTTGCCTTACCAAGAAGACCCTTTGCGGCATCAATCAACGAATTAACCGAGTCGAGACCTTTACTGGTTGCTTGCATCACCGATGAAGCCTGCGTCATGTCATCCATAAGATTTGACAGATCGTTGGCTCGGCTCGTCAGGTTTTGAGCTCGGAAGTAGCTGCTCGGATTATCAAGCGCAGAACTGACGCGCTTGCCCGTTGCAAGACGCAACTGGGTTTGCTGAACCTGCTGCTGGTTGCTTTGGAGGGTCATAAGCGCACCACGCATACCGGCGGAGAGACTAATAGACATAATAAATCACCTTCTGGTTGAATTAATAATTACTACTCTTCTGAGTAGCAAAACCAGACATAGGGTATGCAATTAAAAATTGAGTTCACAAAAAATATGCAATTTTAAGGAGTATTAGATTCAGGCGGATTTGGCACCAATTGGGCAATCGGTTCTTGGCTTATGAAAAAGAAACGATGAATAATAACGCTAAAATTTGATATTTTAGAGCGAGTTTTAATGCCCTTAACCTCGCTTTATGCCCTTAACTTCTCAATCGCTTTGGCAACCAAGGGCGTAAGGCCTGTATCAGGCGTTACATCGATAAAGGAATATAGTTCTTCGCGCATTTTCCTGTTCCAGAACTTGGCAATGTGGTCGCGAATGCCCTCGACGCCAACCTCTTCAGGATAGCTCTTGAAGAAATCGCCCATCTGATTGGCCATTTTGACGAGTTTTACGGGGCCGATCACGGTTTCGTGGGTTGCAGGGCTCATGCGCATTTCTCCAGAATGAGTTCGGGCCTGTGGCCCGTAAAATGGATTGCACCATCGGCGCGGGCGATGGCGTAAAGTGTAATGCCAAGCGCTTCAGCGCGCTCAAGGGCAAGGCTTGTGGGGGCTGAGACGGCAATGAGCGTTGCAGCGCCAAACGAAGCTGTCTTCTCAACCATTTCATACGAGCAGCGGCTGGTAATCAGGATAAAGCCCGATTGCGGATCAATCGACTGCCGAAGCGCCGTACCGATCAGCTTATCCAACGCATTGTGGCGACCCACATCTTCGCGGGCGATTACGACGCGACCCGACGGGTCGCACCAAGCGGCGGCGTGGACGGCGCGGGTGATATCATTCAACGGCTGATGCGCGCTTAGCGCATGGACCGCTTGGTGGATCGCTTCTATCGCGATGTCATGCCCCTGCGCCACACGTTCGGAAGCCGAGGGCAGGGCGTTGATATCGTCAATGCCGCAAACGCCACATCCGGTTCGCCCGATCATCGCGCGTTGACGCGAAAGATGCGAAGACAGCCGCTCGGGAGCGAGGTCAACCAGCGCGCGCAATCCCTTCGGGTGCAGTTCAACCTTCACGCTGCGAATATCGGTGCGGGAAGTGATAACGCCCTCGGTAAAGCTGAAGCCGAAGACAAAATCTTCGATATCCTCAGGCGTCACCATCATCACGGCATAGGGGATCGTGCCATAGACGATTTCAATCGGCGTCTCGATGGGAACCGCGCGCAAACCTTGCATGACCTTCGCGGTTGCAAAGGAGATGCTGTCGGCTTTAACCTCGCGCGATCCCGTCGTCACAGTGCCTCGCTCATTCCGCGGCTAAAATATGCGGCGCGATCTTTTTGAGTTCAAACTCTTCGCGGTTGTTCTTTTCCTGCCAATCCGAATAGTGGTTGGTGCGGCGCACTTCGACCGCCGTCACCTTATATTCGGGGCAGTTGGTCGCCCAGTCGGAATTATCCGTGGTAATCACGTTCGCACCCGTTTTGGCGTGGTGGAAAGTCGTGTAAACAACGCCCGGCTGCATCCGCTCGGAGACTTCGGCCCGAAGCGCGATATCGCCCGCACGGCTTGCGAGCGACACGAGATCGCCCGACGTGATGCCGCGTTGCTCGGCGTCGAAGGGGTGGATCTCCAGCACGTCTTCATGGTGCCAGACATTGTTTTGCGTCCGCCGCGTTTGCGCGCCGACATTATATTGCGAGAGAATGCGCCCTGTCGTGAGCAGCAGCGGGAAGCGTGGCCCCGTGCGCTCGTCTGTTGGCACATAATCGGTGATCATGAACTTGCCCTTGCCGCGCACAAAGCGGTCGACATGCATGATTGGCGTACCCTCCGGCGCTTGGTCATTGCACGGCCACTGGATCGAACCTAGCTCGTCGATCCTGGCATAGCTGACATTTTTGAAGGTCGGGGTGAGGGCCGCGATTTCGTCCATAATCTCGGATGGGTGATTATAGTGCATCTCATAGCCGAGCGCTTTGGAAAGCTCCATCGTAATGCGCCATTCGTCTTTACCGGATTTGGGTTCCATCACCTTGCGCACACGGCTGATGCGGCGCTCGGCATTGGTAAAGGTGCCATCTTTTTCCAAAAAGGACGAACCCGGCAAAAAGACATGCGCGTATTTCGCCGTCTCGCACAAAAAGAGGTCTTGCACGACCACGCATTCCATCGCTTCAAGGCCCGAAGTAACATGAACCGTATTCGGGTCCGACTGCGCGATGTCTTCGCCCTGAATATAGAGGCCCTTGAAGCCACCTTCGACGGCCTCATCGAGCATGTTCGGAATACGAAAACCTTGCTCGCTCGAAAGCTCGACGCCCCACATCGACTGGAACATGTCGCGTGTTGAATCATCGCTCACATGGCGATAGCCCGAGAACTCATGGGGGAAGGAGCCCATGTCGCAGGAGCCTTGCACATTGTTTTGACCCCGCAGCGGATTAACGCCGACACCCTCGCGACCAATATTACCGGTGGCCATCGCAAGGTTTGCCATAGCCATCACGGTGGTGGAGCCTTGGCTGTGCTCGGTCACGCCCAAGCCGTAATAGATCGCGGCATTGCCGCCTGTGGCAAAGAGGCGCGCGGCTTTGCGCACTTCGTCAGCCGACACGCCCGTATAGGCTTCCATCGCCTCTGGCGAGTTGCGCTCTTCGGCGACAAAACGCGCCCAGACTTCAAAATCCTGCCATTCACACCGCTCGCGCACAAAGGCTTCATTCACAAGGCCTTCGGTAACGACGACATGGGCGAGACTGTCGAGCAACGCCACATTGGTGCCGGGTAGAAGCGGGAGATGATGCTCGGCTTTGATGTGCGGCGACTTCACCAGATCAATCCGGCGCGGATCAGCCACGATCAGCTTGGCACCCGCGCGCAGACGCTTCTTCAAGCGAGAGGCGAAAACCGGGTGGCCATCGGTCGGGTTCGCACCAATCACGAGAACGACATCGGCCTTGGCAACCGATTTGAAATCTTGCGTACCGGCGGATGTGCCAAAGGTTTTCGACAATCCATAGCCCGTTGGCGAATGGCATACGCGGGCGCAGGTATCGACATTGTTGTTGCCGAAAGCCGCACGCACCAGCTTTTGGATGAGGAACACTTCCTCATTCGTACAGCGCGACGAGGTGATCGCGCCAACCGCGTCCTTGCCATAGGTTTTCTGAATGCGCTTGAACTCGCTGGCGGCGTACCCAATCGCTTCTTCCCATGAGACTTCGCGCCATTCATCCGTAATCTTGGCGCGAATCATCGGCTTGGTGATGCGGTCTTTATGGGTCGCGTAACCCCACGCGAAGCGGCCCTTGACGCAGGAATGGCCTTCATTGGCCTTGCCTTCTTTGTAAGGCACCATGCGCACCACTTCATTGCCTTGCATTTCAGCCTTGAACGAGCAACCGACGCCGCAATAGGCGCAGGTGGTGACAGCCGAATGCTCGGGCAGGCCCTTGGCAATCACGGTGTTTTCCATCAGCGTGGCCGTTGGGCAGGCCTGCACACAGGCACCACACGAAACGCAATCCGATTCAAAAAAGCTCACGCCACCGGCTGAGACGCGGCTATCAAAGCCACGGCCTTCAATGGTTAGCGCAAAGGTGCCTTGCACCTCCTCACATGCGCGAACGCAGCGGTTGCAGACGATGCATTTGGCGGGATCGTAAGTGAAATAAGGGTTGGTCTCGTCTTTCAAAAGCGAGAGCGGCGACGTGGTCTCGAAATGATTGGCAACCTCCTTACCGTAGCGCACATCGCGAAGGCCTACGACGCCCGCCATATCCTGCAATTCGCAATCGCCATTGGCCGAGCAGGTCAGGCAATCGAGCGGATGGTCGGAGATATAGAGTTCCATCACGCCCTTGCGGAGTTTGTGGAGATTATCCGACTGGGTTTTCACCACCATGCCCGGCTCGACCAAGGTCGTGCACGAAGCGGGTGTGCCGCGCCGCCCCTCGATCTCGACGAGGCACATCCGGCAGGAGCCGAACGGCTCCAGACTATCGGTTGCGCAGAGTTTCGGAATAGCGGTTCCCGCCTTCATGGCAGCCGCCATAACGGAGGTGCCAGCCGGCACGGTGATCGACGCGCCATCGATGGTAAGCGTTACCATCTGTTCGGAAAGTCGGATCGGGGTGCCGTAATCAAGCTCTTTGATCAAGGTCATAGGTTCTCTCCACTATTCAGCGGCCAGATTTTCAGGGGTCATGCGCGTTGGCGCACGGTGAAAATCATCAGGGAAATGGGTCATCGCGCTGATGACCGGAACAGGCGTCAATCCGCCCATCGCGCAGAGCGAGGCATCGGTCATCAGATGGCAAAGGTCATCGATCAGCGCGAGCTTCGAGGTGTCGCCCGCAATCACTTTGTCCATGGTCTCGACCCCGCGCGTGGCACCAATGCGGCAAGGGGTGCATTTGCCACAGGATTCCTTCGCACAGAACTCAAAGGCGAAGCGGGCTTGCCGGGCGAGGTCGATTGTGTCGTCAAACACGACGACGCCACCATGGCCAAGCATCCCTTTGTGCGCCGCCATCGCCTCATAATCGACGGGGGTATCGAGCAAATGATCGGGGAAATAGGCCCCAAGCGGTCCGCCAACCTGCACCGCGCGAAACGGACGGCCAGATGCCGTGCCACCACCGAAATCTTCAATAATTTCCCGCAGCGTGACCCCAAAAGCTTTCTCGATGAGGCCGCCGCGTTTGATGTTGCCCGCAATCTGGATCGGATGCGTCCCGCGCGAGCGACCCATGCCGAAATCGGCATAAGCCTTCGCACCATTCGCCATAATCCACGGGATGGTGGCAAGCGACATCACATTGTTGACGACGGTAGGTTTGCCGAAAAGCCCTTTAAGCGCTGGAATGGGCGGCTTGGCGCGGACAATCGCGCGTTTACCTTCCAGGCTCTCCAAGAGCGAGGTTTCTTCGCCGCAAATATAAGCCCCCGCACCGAGGCGCACTTCGAGATCAAAAGAATGGTCCCTGCCACCAATCGACGGGCCGAGCCATTTGGCCGCCCGCGCGATGCGAATGGCCTCCTGCAAGGTTTGATAGGCGTGGGGATATTCGGACCTTAGATAGACAAAACCTTTGGTGGCTCCTACGGCCAATCCTGCAATCGCCATACCTTCGATCAAGGTGAAGGGATCGCCTTCGATCAGCATCCGGTCGGCAAAAGTGCCGCTATCGCCTTCATCCGCATTGCAGACGATGTATTTCTGATCCGCTTCGGCCCCCAAAACGGTTTTCCATTTGATCCCCGTCGGGAAGCCTGCCCCACCGCGACCCCGAAGGCCCGAATCGCTGACTTCCTGAACGATCTCGGCACCCGTCATGCTGACGGCTTTTTTGAGACCCGAAAAGCCGCCATGCGCGATATAATCCTCAAGCGACAGCGGATCGATCACGCCCACAAGCGCGAAAGTGAGGCGCTCCTGATTTTTGAGGAACGGAATTTCTTCGGTAAGTCCCAAATTCAGCGGATGCGCGCCGCCGCTCAGGAAATCGGCCTCAAACAGCGAGGCGACCTCTTTTGGCGTTACAGGCCCGAAGGCCACGCGGCCTTTGGCGGTTTCAACCTCGACCAGCGGCTCCAGCCAGAGCATTCCGCGCGAACCGTTGCGGATGATATGAAGGCTTACACCGCGTTTCTTGGCTTCGGCTTCAATGGCTCGCGTCACGCGGTCGGCACCCACCGAGAGGGCTGCGGCATCGCGCGGAATATACAGTTTGACCGAGGGGTTCATGGTGTTTTCTCCTCAACCAGCCATACGCTCATGCGATTGGCCCGTGCAGACCGCATCGAGTAAATCTTCATCGACGCGGCCAACCAACTCGCCATTGATCAGGGCCGCAGGGCCGAGCGCACAATTGCCAAGGCAGTAGACGGTTTCAACCGTTAGCCGCCTATCTTTAGTGGTTTCATTCATTTCAATGCCATGGGCGTTCTTCAAATGCATGACAAGGCTTTCGCAGCCCATCGATTGGCAAGCCTCCGCCCGGCACAGCTTGACGACGGTTTTGCCCGCCGGTTCGTGTCTGAAATCGTGATAAAATGTGATCGCGCCAAAGATTTCGGCCTTTGACATGTTGAGCGCGTCGGCAACAAGCGGCACCGCGCGTTTGTCGACATAGCCGAAATTTTCCTGCAACGCGTGTAGAATAGGCAGCGTCGCACCTGCCAAGTGCCTGTATTCATTGACAATAGATGAGGCTACCGCATCGTCCCAGTCCATCGCATCCATCCCTTTTGTCAGCACGCTATCAACGCATTGAGACCTTAATATGTTTCATGCGCCTATATTCATCGGCAATCAAATCGAATTTATAAAAGAATTGATCGGAAATTTTGATGAATGATAATTGATTAGCCTTCTTCAGGTGGAACAGGGCTAGAAATTGCAAAAAGACTACGGGCCAAGGGAGATTGCGGTTGCCGATCAGCCATGATGAGGCCCACCGAGCGTGAGGCGATGGGTTCAATCAATTTGAGCGTTTTCAATCCGGACGGAATGCCGAAAAAGCGCGGCAATTGCGAGGGTACGATGCTGACCCATCGCGGCACGGTGGCGTGTGAGCAGAGATTGAAGATGGAATTGGTTTCCATCACTGGTGTGGGTGTTTGGCCGACGGAACGGAAAATGCCATCAATAATGCGTCTATTCTGCATATCCGGGGTCAACAGACAGAGGTTTAGCCCTGCTACCTCTTCCCAGCCGATGCTATCGCGTTTGGCGAGCGCGCTATCGGCGCGCGTGAGCAGCACATAGGTCTCGGCATAAAGCGGCTTGGCGATAACCCGCTCAAGCGGCTCGTTGTCGAGATAGGTCAATCCGATATCGATATCGAAATCATCAATCGCATCTTGAATGGCTTTCGAGGTCAGCGACATGATCGTCAAGGTCACGGCAGGAAAGCGCTCGGAGAACGGTCCCGTGATTTGAGCGACCAAGGGGAGGGCGGTTGGAATAGCACCTATCCGCAAGCGACCCGAAAGTCCTTGCCTGACGTCGCTGATCGATTGGCCCATCGTATCCAGCTCGCCAAGAATGCGCTTGGCGTGGGCCAAGATCATCTCACCTTCGGCGGTAAGTCCGGTGTAGCGGTGGCCTCTTTCCACCAGAGGCACGCCAAGCTCGTCTTCCAATTGGCGGATGGCACCGGACAAAGTGGGTTGGGACACATGGCAGGCAGCGGCGGCGCGGCCAAAATGTTTTTCGCGGGCCAATGCCACAAGATAAGCGAGTTGTTTAATCACCAAGGGCGTCGTCTCCGCTCGTGTTCTCGGCAATCACGTGGAAAAACGAACCAGTGACATGGCCGCGTCGGCTGCCCGAAGGGACAGGCGGTGTATCATAGGCATCGCGCGCCATCACCAGCGGGGCATCCCCGCCCAGATCGATCACCGTCGCGTAGTGAAATTCATGGCCGCGCAGCCTTGTGCCTTTGCCCCCTAAAATACCATCCGCTTCGAGCGTCACATCGCGATAGCCCAGCATCATTTTGCGTTTGGCAAAGCTGGTTTTAACGCCCAAAAGCCCCGCCATCGGCCATTCGGTGCCAGCGGCATCGACGAGGCTTTCGCCCAGCACCATATAGCCGCCGCACTCGCCATGCACGGGCTTGGTTTCGGCAAAACGACGTAACCCGGCCATGAAATGCGCGGCCTTCGAGAGCGTTTCGGCGTGAAGTTCAGGGTAGCCGCCGGGAAGCCAGCAGACATCGCAATCCGGCGCAGGGGCCTCATTGGCAAGCGGCGAAAAAGGCACGATTTCCGCGTCCGCTTTTTGCCAACCCGCCAGATGATGCGGATACATGAAAGAGAAGGCGGCATCGCGCGCCAAGGCAATCCGTTGCCCGGGGGGCTTGAGGGCAAGGCCCGAATGGGTGGCGTTGAGGATCGGGATATGCGCGGCCTGTTGTATCGCATCCAGATCGACATGGGCTTCAACAAGGTCAGCCATTTTATCGAGAATGGCTTCGAGGCCCGATGTTTCTTCGGCCTGCACAAGACCCAAATGGCGCTCTGGCAAGCTCGCCTCTGTATCTCTTGGAACGCTACCCAAAACGGGGATTCCGGTGCGCCCAATGGCTTCCGTCACCAGACGGCGATGGCGTTCACTGCCGACTTTGTTGAGGATCACACCCGCAATCGTGATGCGCGGGTCAAAGGTTGCACAGCCTTTCACAACCGCCCCTGCCGATTGCGATTGCCCGCTGACATCGATCACCAGAAGAACAGGCCAACCCGCCGCCGCCGCAATATCCGCCGATGAGCCGGAGCGGCCTTCGGGGGCTGGCACCCCGTCAAACAGCCCCATCAACCCTTCGCAAAGCGTGAGATCGGCGCCTTGTGCGGTGTCGGCTGCGAGCTTGGCGACAAGGGCGGGTTCCATCGCCCAAGCGTCGAGATTGAGGCTTGGCAGGCCGGAAGCGGCTTTATGAAAGGCGGGATCGATATAATCCGGCCCGCATTTCAACCCCCGCACGGCAATGCCGCGTCGTTTGAAGGCGCGTAACAAGCCAAGCATAAGGGTTGTTTTACCCGATGATGATCGAGGTGCTGCAATCACGAGGCCGGGGGCGATGCGTGTCATGTCAGAGCCTTCCGGTTGCGCCGATGGCCATCAACACAGTATGCACTCAACTTATGAGCGAAGCCGAATCCGCCGAGATCGACGATTTGAACGCCATGCCTCAGCTTAAGCGGGGCTGGACGACGGGTACCTGCGCGACGGCTGCGACCCGTGCCGCTTATACCGCTTTGGTAACGGGCGAGTTCCCCGATCCCGTTGAGGTTTTGTTGCCGAACGGCTCGCGCCCCGCTTTCGCCATCGCAACGACCGAGGTGGGCGAAGGGTTCGCCCGTGCCTCCGTCATCAAAGACGCGGGCGATGATCCCGATGTCACGCATGGCGCGCGGATTGTCTCGACCGTGCGGTTTGGTGTTGTGGGTTCCGGTATTCAGTTCAAGGCGGGCGAGGGGGTGGGTACCGTGACCCGTCCCGGCCTCGTCGTGCCGCCGGGCGAGCCTGCGATCAATCCCGTCCCGCGTGATATGATGCGGATCGCGATTGAAGAGGCCGCGCGTGAAACCGGAGGCCCGCGCGACGTGGTCATCGAAATCGCGATCCCCGGTGGCGAGGAGTTGGCGCTTGGCACGTTGAATGGGCGGCTTGGTATTGTCGGCGGCCTGTCCATTTTGGGAACGACTGGCGTTGTGATCCCGTTTTCCTGCGCGGCGTGGATATCGTCCATCCATCGTGGCATCGATGTGGCGCGGGCGACTGGCATCACCCATGTCGCGGGGGCGACGGGCCATACATCCGAGAAGGTCATTCAGGGCTTTCATGCGTTGCCCGATGTCGCCTTGATCGATATGGGCGATTTTGCTGGTGGCATGTTGAAATATCTCAAAAAGCATCCCGTCCCATCTGTGACCGTGGGTGGCGGCTTCGCCAAAATGACCAAGCTCGGCCAAGGCCTGCTGGACCTTCACTCGCGCAGCGGCGAGGTGGATTTGACGTGGCTCGCGGAGCGGGTGCGCGAGACGGGCGCTGATCCCGCTTTTGTGGAAACGGTATTGCAGGCTAATTCCGCCCTCGAAGTGATGGAAAACTGCCGCGCCCGTGGCCTCGATATCGGCCAGCGCGTGGCGGACGAGGCTTGGGTGACGGCCGCCAAAGCGCTCAACGGTTCCGGCTCCTTGCTCGATGTCGTGATCGTGGATCGGCAGGGCCAAGTGATTGCCCGCACCGCTCCGCGCAAAGTGGGTTGACGCACTCATTCCGTGCCTCGCCAGCCAAGTGTACGGAACCGTCTTTGATAGTCGGCATCATAAAGCGCGCTGTTGCGAAAGCCCTCCGCACCCAGCGTTTTACCGACCAAAATAAGCGCCGTCCGCTCGACAGGGCTTTCCGAGAATTGTTCGGTGAGCGTTGCGAGCGTGCCGCGGATGACCTGCTGATCCGGCCAACTCGCGCGGTAGACAATGGCTGCGGGACACTCCGCGCCATAATGGGGCATTAGCGTCGCCACCACCTTATCGAGCGCATGAATCGAGAGATGAATCGCCAGCACCGCGCCGGTTTTGGCGAAGGCTTCGAGGTTTTCGCTTTCCGGCATCGACGAAGCGCGGCCCGAGGTGCGCGTCAGCACCACCGATTGGGCGATTTCCGGCAAAGTCAGTTCCGCACCTAACGCTGCGGCGGCTGCGGCAAAGCTTGGTACGCCCGGCGTTACCGTGAAGGGAATATTAAGCGCTTTTAAAAGCCGTATCTGCTCGCCCATCGCGCTCCAGATCGAGAGATCGCCGGAATGGAGGCGGGCGACATCCTCACCCGCTTGATGCGCACGGCTAAATTCCGCGCCTAATTCTTCCAGCGACATCGCCGCCGTATTGATGATCCGTGCGCCTTTCGGGCAATGCGCCAGAATTTCCTTCGGCACCAAGGAACCCGCATAGAGGCACACGGGGGAGGCGGTGATCAGATCGCGCCCGCGCAGCGTGATGAGGTCGGGCGCGCCGGGGCCTGCGCCGATAAAATGAATGGTCATGGCTGGCCTCTCGCGCTTTTCGCAATGGCGCAGGTAACGACCCCCTTACGGATGCGGGGCAGGATAAGTCTCGCCCCTTCGCCTGCGCCAACCAAAGCGGCGGTTTCGGCAATCGAGGGAACACCGAACAAGGCCACCACCCGTTCCGAGCGGGTCTCGGTGCGGCAAGCCACGTTTTTCAAGGCGGCCTCCGGCAAGAAAAGCAAGGGAAGCGAGAGGGTAATGGCAGCTTCCGCAAGTCCTGATTCAAGCGATTTGGCCGCGACCGTAAACAATCCCGCAATCGTATCATGCTCCACGCGGGCCAGCGCGTCCTCGATAAGCGCCACGACATCGCCCGCTTGAACACCCGATTTGCAACCGATGCCAATAGCGATCATGGGCGCTTCTCCTCGTCCTTTACGATCACCCATTGGATCACCGGCATCGCTGCCCGCCAGCCATGAAACGGCCCAACCGGATCGGCGCGCGATACCTCGATCTTGGATAAAGTGCCGCCCATCACCACATGGCGGCGCATCAGATCGGCTTGGGTTTCAATCGTCACCGCATTGGCGACAAGGCGGCACCCTTCGGGCAGCGCCGCCCAAGCGGCATCGATCACTTTTGGATCGGTGCCACCACCGCCGATAAAGATCGCGTCCGGTAAGGGTAAACTGGAAAGCGCCTCGGGTGCCTTGCCTTCGACGATGTGAAGCTCCGGCACACCTAAAGAAAGCGCATTGCGCACTATCCGTTCCGCGCGATCTTTGCGCGGCTCAATGGCAATGGCGCGGTTTGAGGGGTGGCGCAGCATCCATTCAATCGACACCGAGCCGGAGCCTGCGCCAATATCCCACAGCACCTGTCCCTGTCGCGGTTGCAGCGAGGAGAGCGTGACAGCGCGGATTTCGCGCTTGGTGATCTGCCCGTCATGCTCAAACAGATCATCCTCCAGCCCAGAGGTGAGCGGCACGATGCGCGCGCCATGGGAAGCCTTGATCTCGATCCCCAGCGTATTGAGCGGATCGATTTTTTCACGAGTCATGTGAATCGCTTGCGCGGTTTTCTTGAACATCTGCTCACGCGGACCACCCAGCTTTTGGCCGATGGCAATCACGCTTTCGCCCATGCCGTGGGTAACGAGGTAATCGGCCACGCGGTGGATGGTGGTTTCATCCCATGTCAGCGAAAGGATCCTGGCATGGGGCTGGCAATGCGGCGCGATCCGCTCAAAAGGGCGGCCATGGAGGGAGAGAAGCGCACAATCCTGCATCGCCCAGCCAAGGCGCGACGCCATCAGGCTGAAGGCGGATGGGGCAGGTAAAGTCAGCATTTCTTCCGGTGGAATATGACGCGCAAGCGTTGCACCGACGCCATAAAAGAACGGGTCGCCTGAGGCCAGAATAACCGTTTTTTGGCCGCGACGGGCCAGAATGATTTCAATCCCTTGCTCGAAAGGTTTCGGCCAAGCCTTTGTTTCCGAGTCGGATTTTCCCATTAGCTCAAGATGTCGCTCGCCGCCCATGATAAAGGTTGCGTGATCGATGATGCGCAACGCTGCGTGCGATAATCCGTCTCGACCGTCCTCGCCAATGCCGATAAGGGTGAGCCAGGGAGCGGTCATAACGAGGCCCCTAGTAGCGGATAGCGATGATGGCGGGAAAAATTCTGATCTTGGGTGGCACGAACGAGGCGCTGGCGCTGGCGCGGGCTTTGGCGGATCGGCCTGAGATCAATGCCGTGATGTCGCTGGCGGGTCGAACGGGCCATCCTGTCTTGCCGCCAATTAAACACCGGATCGGCGGCTTTGGCGGCGTTGAAGGGCTCATTGCCTATCTGCAAAGCGAAAATATGAGTGCCGTGATCGACGCCACCCATCCTTTTGCCGCGCAAATGACGCGTAACGCCGCGTTGGCGTGTGAAAGGCTCGGCGTACCGCGTCTGATCTTCACCCGCCCAGCTTGGACTCCGAGCACGGAGGACCGCTGGATCAGTGTGCGCGATACGGAAGCGGCGGTTGATGCTTTGGGGGAGGAGCCTAAAAAGGTCTTTCTCACGGTCGGGCGTCTGTCGCTGCCCGCTTTTCGCCGCGCGCCGCAGCATCATTATCTGATGCGCAGTATTGATGCGCCAGACGCCACGGATTGTCCGCCGCAGACCAAGCTTATTCTCGCCCGTGGACCGTTTGACGTCGAAGCCGAGCAGGCCTTGATGCTGGCCCATGGTATTGAGATCATCGTCACCAAAAACAGCGGCGGCCACGCCACCGACGCCAAGCTCATAGCCGCTCGTGCGCTTCATCTGCCCGTGATCATGATTGACCGTCCGACTCTGCCGGAAAGTGATATCGTGCATAATCTTGAAAGCGTGATGGCGTTTATCGCGGCTCATCGCTTCACCCCGTAATGGCGTGGCGTATAAAGCCAAGGCTCTTGACCATCACGCGCGATAAAGCGCGTTTCGCTGGAGCCGATTATCACCAAAGTCGACATATCGGCGGTTGAAGGATCCGCTTCACCCAAATTGGTCAACACGATCCGCTCATCGGCGCGACCGACGGCGCGGGCAAAAGCCACGGGTGTGGCAGGGCTTTTGAGCGAACGGAGCAGGTCAAAAGCGTCATGGATCGGTTGGGGCCTCGTTTTTGAGGCGGGATTATAAAGCGCGATCACGAAATCACCCTCAGCAGCCGCGGTAAGGCGGCGAATGATCACCTCCCACGGCTTCAAATTGTCCGAGAGCGAAATCGCACAAAAATCATGGCCGAGCGGCGCGCCAAGCCGGGCGGCGGCGGCTTGCATGGCGCTGATGCCGGGCAAAACCTGAACCTTCGTCGCCCGATCCGCATCGGTGCCAGTATCAATTGCTTCAAAAACCGCAGCCGCCATCGCAAACACGCCGGGGTCGCCACCTGAGACAATAGCGACCACATGGCCCTGTTGGGCAAGGTCTAGCGCATGGCGGGCGCGGTCAATCTCGACACGGTTGTCGGTGGCGTGTTTCACCTGCCCTTGGCGGTCGGGCAGACGCTCGACATAGGGGATATAGCCGATGATATCGGTCGCTTCTTCCAGCGCGTGGGAGGCCTCCGGCGTCAGCCAGCGATCCGGGCCGGGGCCTAAGCCGACGATCAGGATTTTGCCGCTGCTCATAAAGGCCGCCGTCCTTCGCCGGGGATGAGGATCATCGAGAAATAGGGCGCTTGATCATCCGTTTTATGGCTCAGGGGCGTGATGATTTCATCCGCCATCGTGCCGCGTTCAACGTAAAATGAGCGGCTTAATAAGCCTTCTTCTTCAAGAAGATCACGGACTTTTTGAAAATTCTTGCCAAGCTTCATAACAACAACCGCGTCGGCCAAAGCGAGCCGTTTCTTAAGCTCTTCGCGCGGCAGCGTGCCGGGCAATACGATTAGCACATCATCGCCCCATGTCATCGGGACGCCATTCGATGTCCAGCAGCCTGACATTCCGCTGACACCGGGGCAGATCGTAACCTCGAAACGGTCTTTCAGCCTTATATAAGGATGCATGAAGGAGCCGTAGAACAGCGGGTCGCCTTCACACAAAAGGGCGACATCGCGCCCCGCCAAGAGGTGGCTGGCGAGCGTCGCAGAAGCCTCGTCATAAAAGGCGGCAAGCTGGCGGTTATAATCCGGGTCGGTGTGTGGAATTTCCGTCGTTACCGGATAGATCAGCGGCAATTCAATGGCGTTTTGTGGCATCAAGCCATCGGCAATGGTGCGGGCATGGCCTTTTTTGCCGCGCTTGGCGAACCAAGCGACGACGGGGGCAGCTTGCAGAGCTTTCATGGATTTAAGCGTCACAAGCTCGGGGTCGCCCGGCCCGAGGCCTATGCCGTAAAGCCGTCCTTTTTGTCCTGAAACGCTCATTCCTTGTCACTCGCCAGCGCGTTGACGGCGCCAACCGTCATGGCGCTGCCGCCTTTTCTGCCTTTAACCACAATCCATGGTACGCGAATATCCTGCATCAGCGCGTCTTTTGACTCAGCGGCCCCCACAAAGCCAACCGGCATACCGACAACACAGGCGGGTAAGGGCGCGCCCTCGTCCAGAATTTCCAGCAATCGGAACAGAGCAGTCGGCGCATTGCCAATGGCGATGACGGAACCTTTCAGATGCGGTCGCCAGAGTTCCATCGCCGCCGCCGTGCGGGTGGTGCCAAGCTGCTTGGCAAGCTCGGGAACGCGTGGGTCGTCAAGCGTGCAGATCACTTCATTATGGGCGGGCAGGCGCGCGCGCGTAATGCCATTGGCCACCATTTTGGCGTCGCATAGGATCGGTGCTCCAGCCAAGAGCGCTTCGCGGCCACGTTTGGCGGCATTGGGCGAGAACAGAATATCGGCTGCCGCTTCCACCATCCCGCAGGAATGGATGATACGGACGGCGACCTTCTCTTCTTCCGGCGTAAAACGGGCGAGATCGCTCTCCGCGCGGATCATAGCGAAGCTCTTGTCATAAATCGCCGCGCCATCGCGGATATAATAATAGCGCGAACTCAACGGCTTACTCCCATAAACAGATCCTTCAATGCCGCTTCCGCTGCTGCTCTGTTAAGCCCGAACAGACGCGGCGTATCGGATGCCTTGCCGTTGACGACAAGATCGTAAAGCCCGTTTTTACCCACCAGAACGGCTGTCGTAGCGGCGGGGTTGGCGCAGCCCTTCTCGCAACCCGACACATGCAGTCGCATTCCAGACGAACCAACGAGCGATGGCAGCGCCGCAAAGACCAAGGCGTCCTCATGCGTATTGACAGTCGCATTGCGGCAAGCGGGCATTCCGGCGCAGGCGCTGATGGCAAGGCGGGGGTCATTGGCTTTGGTGATAAACTCCGGCCCCGCTTGCTCGATCAAGGCGTTGGCGGCTTTGGCATCGAGGCCCGGCACGAGAATAGCGCGCCAAGGGGTGAGCCGTAACTCGCCCGTTCCATCCTTGGCCGCGATATCGGCCAGTGCTGCAAGGCTGTTGGCTCTCCAGCGGCCAAAAGGCGCGCCAATGCCGACAAAGCCCGCTTGATTAAGTGCATGAAATCCAAAGGGCGGCACCGTTACAGGCTTGAAGGGTAGGCTGATCAGACGCGATAATCCGGCTTCTTGTAAAAGCGCTTCAACACCGATTAGGGAAATTAAATCTTTGATTCTTTTGAGCGGTTTATCGACTTTTGCAGATGTTTTAATAAAGCTCATAGCCAATGCCGCCGCATAATCCGCAACCTGATCAGGCGTGATCAGCGCCACCGTCTCGGCGCTTCCAAGGCGCACCGCAAACAGGGTCTCATCGCCGCGCTTGATCGCTTCAAATCCAATATCGGTGGATAATCCACTCACGCCAAAGCGACTACCATCATCGATCAAAAAGCCGAACTTTCCGGGGAGCGCATGAAGCGTGGTGTCTAAGACGAGACGCGCTTCCAAAGCCTTCACAACGGGCCTGATGTCCAGCAGCGCTGATAGGTCGATGCCTGCTAAAGGCGACGCCATGACATTGCGCACGGCTTCGGATTCCGCGTCTTGGTCGATCAACCCATGGTGCGAGAGGTCGGCGATGAGGTGCGGCCATTGGCTAGCGCCCACGCCACGGATTTGCAGATTGGCGCGTCCCGTTAGATCGATCAATCCATTGCCATGCTGCATCGCCGCTTTGGCGATGATGTGGGCTTTTGGCGCGCTGAGGATGCCGCCCGTGATGCGCAAGCGCACCAGAAGCCCGTCGCCGCTTTCCATCGGCCTTAACGCGCCGGGACACCAGCCTTTGATGAGCGAAGGGGCGTTCATTCGGCCGCCTCCGATAGAAATTCACGCAAGGCGGCTTGGGCGGAATTGCGCCGCGAGGTCCAGAATCCGCGTGTCTCAGCCTCGGTGAAGGAACGGGCAATTGCAGCGGCGGCCTCGGGATTGGCGTCTTTCAGAAAGGCGCGAACCTCGTCATTGCCGAGCGTTGCGTCAAACATCAGGTCGAAATGGCGACTTTCAACCACATCGGTAAGCGCTGCATAGGCGTAGAGATTGTGAACCGTCTCGGCAATTTCGGTGGCGCCCCGCCAGCCATGCCGCATTTGTCCCTTGATCCAGCGCGGATTGGTGGCCCGACCGTTCAACACGCGCGCCAATTCCTCGCGCACGGTTCTGACCTTGGCTGGCGCGCCGTCTTTGGTCGTATCGACATGGTAGAGCGCAGGGGTCGCACCGAGCGATTTTACGGCAGCGGCAAAACCGCCTTCATGCTCGGCAAAGGCATCGGAATCGAGAATGTCTTGCTCAACCATGTCTTGAACATGCACAAAAGCATCCGCCGACGCGATTTGCGCGCGAAACGCGCCTTTGGCCTCCATGCCCTCGCCGGAAGCCCGATAGGCATGGGAATTGGCTACTAGATACGCCTCGCCCAATTCGGCTTGGCTTTGCCACTGACCACCAATGATCTGCTCGCCAAGCCCCATGCCATAGGTGCCGGGTGCCGAGCCGAACACGCGCAACGGATCGCTCTGGGAGACCCGCCTTTTAGCGGCCAACGGGTTTTCATCCTCGGTTTCATCCAAATGCGAAATCGCCTGAACCGCCTCGTCAAACAATGCGATCTGGGCCGGAAAGACATCCCTGAACAGGCCCGATATCCGCAAGGTCACATCGATACGCGGGCGGCCAAAGCTGGCAGGCGGCAAAATCTCGAACCCCGTAACACGGGAGGAGGAGGCTTCCCACACCGGGCGCACGCCGAGCAGAGCCATGGCTTGGGCGACATCATCGCCCCCCGTGCGCATGGTGGCCGAGCCCCAAAGGTCAATCACCACCGAGCGTGGCCAATCGCCATGGTCCTGCGCGTGGCGGGTAACCACCTCTTCCGCCGTGCGTCGGCCAATTTCCCAAGCGGTGCGGGTTGGTACGCTGCGCGGGTCGATGGTGTAAAGGTTGCGACCAGTGGGCAGCACATCGACGCGACCGCGCGAGGGGGATCCTGCGGGACCAGCGGGGACAAATCGGCCATCAAGGGCAGCCAGAAGTCCATCGCGCTCCGCATTTGCGCAATCCACTAGCTTAAATAGGGTTTTATCTACCTCAACCCCTGTTCCCATTACTCCAAAGCTATCTGGGACTACCTCAAATTGATCTGTTCGGCCAAAAATATGCAGACCGTCGGCGATGCGCATTTCCTTCAAATCGCAGAGCCAAGCATCCAAATCCGCCAAAAGCTCGGGGCCGTTGAGGCCGTCTTTCAACCCGGCGTCAGTCATCAATCCCGTTTCTTTCGCACGGGATAAAATCAATTCTGCCAATAGCTTAGCACGCCTTGGATCAAGCGTTTGGGCGGTTGAATATTCATCCAGCAACCCTTCAATTTCAACCGCCGCCCCATGCGATCCAGCCTCCGTCAAAGGCGGCGTCAAATGCCCAATCGTAACCGCCGAAAGCCGCCTTTTAGCCTGAGCCGCTTCCCCGGGATTGTTGATAATAAAGGGATAAATGACTGGAATCGCTCCAATTAAAGCCTCCGGCGCGCAATCATTCGCGAGGGCTACCGATTTACCCGGCAGCCATTCCAACGTGCCATGGGTACCACAATGGATCATCGCATCCGGCTGAAACACATGGCGCAACCAAAGGTAAAACGCGACATAGGCATGGCACGGCGGCTTAGTAGCGTCGTGGTATTCGGCTTTAATATCGAGGCCGCGGCCACGGGCGGGTTGAAGGGCTATGAGCAGATGGCCAGCTTCTAACACGCTGAATTTAAAGCTGTTTTCATGAAGCGTCGGATCATCCGACGCGCGGCCCCGCGCCGCTAACACATCGGTGCGAAACCCGTCAGGGAGAAGGGCAAAGGCGCGTTCATAATCGGCGAGCGAAAGCCCTTTTTCGGCTGACCTATCAGTGAGTTTTGCCATAATAGTGGCACCGTCCGGCATTGGCGGCACCGTATATCCGGCGGATCGTAAATCGTCCGTAATGGCTATGAGACTCGCAGGCGTATCAAGCCCCACCGCATAGCCAGTGCGCCCGCCTTTATGCGGGTAATCCGATAAAATACAGGCAATCCGTCGGTCTTTTGGTGCTTTTCGACGTAGATTTGTCCAAGATAATGCCAAATCAGCAACATACGCGATCCGGTCCAGCGCAGGTCTATGGATAATGCGTGTAAATTCCGCCGCCTCGCGACGCTCAGCCTCGGCTTTGAACGAGATGGCGCGGGTGATGATCCGTCCATCGAGTTCCGGCAAGACAACATTCATCGCCAGATCGGTTGCGGATAGACCACGCGTAGAGGCTTGCCAAGGCTCCTCCCGCGTCGTCGCCAACATGGCTTGCAGGACGGGTATATCGGCTTGGTCGAGCACCGTGGTGCCATTTTCGAGCTTGGCGGAAAAGGCCGTTGTGTTGAGGATAATATCGGGTTTAGACGCGATAAGATGGGCTGTCATCGCTTTGATGGCGTCGGGGTCTTTCAGGCTGGAAACGCAGGTGCAATCAACCGCAAAGCCGCGTTTTGCAAGCGCATCGGCGAGGGCTACCAAGGGCGCTGTATCTTCGGCAATCATGATCGAGCGATAGGCTACGATCAAGGCTCTCGGTGTCTCGGGTGGAGCCAATCGTTGTGCGTCCTGATAGAGTGTCAAGGCCGCAATCGGCTCGGGCTTTGTGACAGGCCGATCATGGCCGAGCTTGGCGGATATCCAATCCAAACAACGGGTTAGGTTGTCACGCCCACCCTCATGGAAAAAGCGCCAAAGGGTTTTAAGCTCGTCAGGCGCTAGCGTAGAAGCCTCATCAAGCCTCGGATCGGCCTGATAATCGCCCGGCACCAAAGCCAGATGAAACCCCATTCTGCGGGCCGCCCGCGCCAGCTCGTCGACGCCATAGGGCCAGTAATCCTTGCCGCCCAGCAATCGAACCAGCACGAATTTGGCGTATGGCAGCAGCTTTTCGCTGATCACATCAACCGAATAAGGGTGTTTAAGTTGCGCAAGCGTTGCTACCCGGAGATCGGGATAGGCGGCCCGCTGCGCTTCCCACGCCGCCACCAAGCCCGCCAAATCGCTGTCTGTGAACGATAAAAACAGAATATCAGCCGGAGACAGGCCGAGATCGACGGCTTCTGCCGTCTCATCCAGCGATACTGTCTCGGAGCGAAGGAGGTGCATGGCGGTTGGGCGGCTTGCCGTTAAAGGGGACGGGCGAGGGCGGCTTCGAGCGCTGAGCGATCAAGCCCTTTCTCGCCGATAAACACGAGATGACCGGATCGAGGCGCGCCATTTGGCCAAACCGTATCGAAATGATGGCGAAAGCGCGTACCGACGCCCTGCACCAAGAGCCGCATCGGCTTACCCGCCACATCCAGAAACCCCTTGATCCGTAGCACGTCAAACTCGGCTGCAATCGCCTCTAGGCGGCCTAGAAAGGATGGAATATCGGCAATGGTTGCAACGGGTAGCGCGAAACTGTCGAAATCATCATGGTCGTGACCTTCCTCGGCATCGTGATGCGAGGGGCGGTTGGCAAGATCGTCTTCGGCGGCAGCCGATAGGCCTAGGAGAATTTCGCTGGCGACTTTGCCCTCATGTGTCTCGACAATACGGACGGCGCGCGGGACGGCTGCGGTGATTTGGTCGGAGACGAGCTTCAGCTCCTGCCTGGTCATCAAATCAGCTTTGTTGAGGATCACGAGATCAGCGCATAAAAGCTGGTCTTCATAGACTTCCTCCAGCGGATTATCATGGTCAATCGAGGTATCGTCAGCGCGTTGGGCGAGCAGGGCCTCGGGATCATCGGCAAAGCGTCCGGCGGCAACGGCGGCACCATCTACCACCGTGACGACACCATCAACGGTCAATTTGGCGCGAATAGGGGGCCAATCAAAGGCTTTGACCAGCGGTTTTGGCAGCGCAAGACCGGATGTTTCAACAATAATGTGCTCGGGACGGTTAGGGAGCGCGAGCAATTTCTCGATCGCGGGAATAAAATCATTCGCCACCGTGCAGCAGATGCAGCCATTGGCGAGTTCGACGATGTTTTCATCCGGGCAGCTTTCAATCCCGCAGGACCGCAAAATCTCGCCGTCAACGCCGATATCACCGAACTCATTCACGATGAGTGCAAGGCGACGACCTTTAGCATTTTCAAGCACATGGCGGATGAGCGTGGTTTTTCCAGCGCCTAAAAAGCCCGTAATGATGGTGACGGGAACCTTTGCAAGGGGGGAGGGAGTCATGGCGCGATCTCCGGCGCTTTGGGGGAGGAAACAGAAGGCGGAAGCCGCGCAATGACGCCTTTTTTCAAGGCATCCGGGCGTTGCTTCCACGCAATGAGGCCGTCATCGGTGGCGGCATAAAGGGCAGCGCTGGCAAGAATGGTTTCAGGGGCGCTTTCAGGGGTGAAATCGCCATAGACATAGGTCCATTTGCCGGGGGCGGAAAAGGCAATGGTGCAGGGCCTTTTGCAGACGCTCAAGCATTCGACGCCTTCAAGCCGAATATCAGCGCCGCTTGCGGCAATCGCGCTTTCAAGCGCGGTCATGAGACGCAAACCGGCGCGTTCCGGCGAGGTGTCCTCGGCGGCCTTGCAATTGGTGCAAACATAGATCGTCGTATTCGTCATGGTATATGTCATGCGCCCTCATCCTTCATACATCGCTTAAGACGATGCTCGGGCGCGCGCAGCGGCAGCTATGCCGCGTCAAAGGCCAAAATGGCCGAAAACCGTCCCGAGGCACCCCGCCCGAAACATGCGATATTCAAAAAAGGCAGGTCTCCTGGCTCACGGATCATTGCTTCGCACCCCCTTCCCGGTTTGCCTTTTAGCAAGGCTTACCAGTGGTTTATCGGTGCGCGGCTAACCGCTTACAGTTGCGGGGGCAGCCATGGAATAGCCGCAAGATTCGGCGTCACCATGTTCCCTTTTAACCCCTCTTGCGAGGGGGCCTTCTTATTTAACAACACTGGTGTATGGCGAACGGGATGTCAATTTAAGAGATGACGGTTCTTATGGTATTTGGCACCGAAACTTCGTATGAGCACCCATAATCCCGCCATAGAGGACCCGTTATGGCCGAACTGACTGAAGAAGAACTGGCCCAGCGTCACAAAGACAAAATGGCCAAGCGCAAGGCCGTGCAGGATGCCGAAGTCGCCTCGAAAACCATCACCGAGAAGGGGCTTTTGATTGTCCATACCGGCCCCGGCAAAGGCAAATCAACGGCGGCGTTTGGCCTTATCATGCGGGCTTTGGGCTATGAATGGCCGGTTGGAATCGTGCAATTCATCAAGGGCGCATGGCAGACGGGCGAGCGTAAGGCCTTGGAAAGGTTCCCTGATTTGGTGCGCTGGTACTCGATGGGCGAGGGGTTTACGTGGGAAACCCAAGACAAAGCCCGCGATATGGCGGCAGCAGAAGCCGCTTGGGTTAAGGTCAAGGAATTGATGGCCGACCCCACCCTCCGGCTTTTGGTGCTGGATGAGCTGAATATCGCGCTCCGCTACGATTATTTGCCGTTTTTGGAGGTGGTGGAGACGTTGAAAGCCCGCAGGCCCGATTTGCATATCGTGGTGACGGGCCGTAACGCCAAGCCGGAATTGATCGAGGCGGCTGATCTGGTGACTGAAATGGGGCTGATCAAACACCATTTCTCGGCTGGCGTTAAGGCCCAGCAAGGAATCGAATTCTGATGGTTGCTCAAGCCTTTATGATCCAAGGCACCGGTTCTGATGTGGGTAAATCGCTGATTGTGGCGGGGCTTTGCCGGGCGGCGCGCAACCGGGGCTTGAAGGTACTGCCGTTCAAGCCGCAAAACATGTCGAACAATGCGGCGGTGACGGTTGATGGCGGGGAGATTGGCCGTGCTCAGGCGCTTCAGGCGCGGGCGGCAGGCGTTGCGCCGACGGTGCATATGAACCCGGTTTTGTTAAAACCCCAAAGCGATATCGGCTCGCAAATCATCGTGCAGGGCCGTGTCGAGGGAACGGCGAAAGCTAAGGATTATCAATTGCTTAAGCCACGTCTATTGGCGTCTGTTCTGGATAGTTTCAATCGGCTGAAAGCCGAGGCTGATCTGGTGATTGTGGAGGGGGCGGGGAGTGCGGCGGAGGTTAATCTTCGGGCCAATGACATCGCCAATATGGGCTTTGCGCGGGCGGCGAAGGTGCCGGTTTTGCTGTTGGGGGACATTGATCGCGGCGGCGTGATTGCCCAGATTGTCGGCACCAAGGCGGTGTTAGCGCCGGAAGATGCCGAGTTAATTCAAGGGTTTATGGTCAACCGCTTTCGCGGTGATCCGACCTTGTTTGAGGACGGAATGCGGATTATCGCGGAGAAATCCGGGTGGAAAAGCTTTGGGCTGATCCCGCATTTCAAAGATGCCTTTCGGCTTCCGGCAGAGGACGCTGTGGCGTTGGATCGGCGGCGGATTTCGAAGGATGCGCCTGTTACCATTGCGGTTTTGCAGTTGCCAAGGATTTCAAATTTCGACGATTTTGATCCGCTAGCATCTGAAAAAGACGTTAAATTACTGATGGTTAGGCGAGGTGAGGCGATCCCCGGTAATGCCGATCTGGTAATCCTTCCCGGCTCGAAAGCGACCATTGCCGATCTTGAGGCGTTAAGGGCTGAGGGGTGGGATATTGATCTGAAAGCGCATCTGAGGCGCGGCGGGCGGGTGCTGGGCGTGTGTGGCGGCTACCAGATGTTGGGGACACGTATCGAGGATCCACAAGGGATTGAGGGAATTGCCGGGGGCGTCGCAGGTCTTGGTCTGCTTGACGTTTCGACCACTATGGAGCCGAAAAAGACGCTTTTGGCGGTTTCCGGCACCAAAATCGACGGAAATGCTCCATTTTCGGGCTATGAAATGCATATTGGCGTCACCTCCGGCCCCGATACCGCCCGCCCGGTGCTGCGCTTTGATACGGGCAAACTGGATGGCGCCCGCTCAGTGGATGACCGGGTGCGCGGGGTTTATGTCCACGGGCTGTTCGCCAACGATCAACAGCGCACCGCTTGGCTCAACTGGATCGGCGCGAAAGGCTCCGATTTGGCCTATAATAGGGAAGTAGAAGATACGCTTGAGGCACTGGCCAAGCATCTTGAGGTGAATATAGACGTGTTTGGGGTAATAGGAATCGCTAAGTGATACATAAAAGCGGGTTTGAGGTGGATAATCGATCAATCGCGCTTGGTCGTGTGGTAAGAGGAGGCGCGTTAGGGACCGCGCGCCTCCCGGCGCACCAGAAATGCGAGCCGGGAGGCTCGCGGTCCACAATCGACGTCATGGTGAGCCGGTGCGAAGCACGGCAACCGCCCTTCGACAAGCCGCTTTGCGGCAACCGCCCTTCGACAAGCCGCTTTGCGGCAACCGCCCTTCGACAAGCCGCTTTGCGGCTGCTCAGGATGAGGGGAAGGGAAACGGATCGGAGCGGGTGACTTCAACGGGCTCTTAGGTAAAAACGCTGTCAACGCAACATGAGAATGTCCCCTTTTATTGCACAGTGAGAATGTCCCCTTTTAGCGGGAGGTATGGTTTTAGTGGTGTGGGTAAATTCGGTC
>Ga0316217_10001824_pt1 | contig 26828 bp, 15 predicted proteins | sample 1anoAmetaG_FD_203633 | JGI IMG/M metagenome (GOLD analysis project Ga0316217, IMG submission 203633) | Freshwater microbial communities from Trout Bog Lake, Wisconsin, USA - 1anoA | ecosystem: Environmental > Aquatic > Freshwater > Lake > Hypolimnion/Profundal zone | place: USA: Wisconsin...
AAGAAGATTTTAAATTCGTCTCCAGGCAAGATAAATCTCATTAGAATGATTAGAGTCAATTTCGCTTCTGCTCAACCAAATACTCTTCAGAGTTCTAAAAATAGCTAAACAATAAGAATGAAGATACCGAACTTTATCGATTACAAGAAACTGCATATTTTTCATAGACGCCACATCAAAATAACAATTTTAGAGTAATTTATGAAAAAATGAATGAATCTTCGAAGGAAAATAGGCCATTAAAGGGAAATCAAAAGTAGCAAGCTCTTACAAATGAGGGTTGGTCGAAAAAAGCTATGTTTTTAAATAAAATATAAAAGTAAAAATCCCGAAAAGAGATAGCATAACAAATAAATCGCTAGAGACATCATCTTCAAAGGTTTCTTAAATGATTACTATGTTTTTATTTGATAGAATTAGAGAAAAGATCAAAAAGCAGCTATTTATTGCTCTTAGCATTTTACACATAAAAGATTGAGGGAATATCAAGCGAAATTCGTTTCAATTGGACACAAAAAATCATTATTTGGTGCCATTTTGAGCTATTCCTCTAATAAAGCCTCTTACTTTACAAGTAACCCGTCCCCCTTTAGTTAATTCAATAACCAATTTTTGTGATCTTCTTGATATCTACCTTATTCTTACTTCATAATCGTTATATTTGATCTATCAGGTTTCATAATAAAGATTATTTTATCAAGACTAACATCCAATGATTAAAAATGCCAGTATCAAAGTTGCCTTAAAAATCAAGCCATGTCCTAAGGATAAAAATGTAGCCCAGGTTGACGAAAAGACAGGAGAGATATGTATTAAATTACCTACGAATGATATACAAAGAGCAGAAATAGATATTGTACATGACGCAAATGTGAGTGAAAAGTCGATCTATGAGACAGGACAAATTAAAGAACTTATGGCCAAGTTTCTGCAGGGGTATAATATAGCCATCTTAACCTATGGCCAGACTGGCTCTGGAAAAACCTTTGCTTTCTAAGGCAGTAAAGACCAGCCTGGGATCATTTTTCGTTCGGTCAATGAAATATTTTCGCACCGCTCTGCCTCAACCATTATAAAATGCGCATTCGTGCAGATTTACAACTAGAGATTAGCAGATATGCTGACTCCTGAAGCAGGGGGTGAGCGTGGACTCAAGATGCGTTGGTAGGCGGAAAGGTAATTCATCATTTAGGATCTTACGTAGAAATAGTGCCAAAGTGCTGAAGATATGCTGAGATAGTGGTAGACTGGTAACAAAAATAGGGTTGTGGCCAGCAACAAAATTCATGACTACTCTTCAAGATCTCATTCAATTTTTATGATAACTATGGAGGACCAGGATGAAGAGAACAACTTTAGAGTAAGACAAGCTTACTTTGTTGATTTAGCAGGTTCTTAAAGAGTGTTTAGTCCAGTTGGGAGGCTAAGCAAGTAAGCCATTGAGATCAACAAGTCTCTTTTCTTTTTGCGGAAAGTTATCTTGGCACTGTAAGAAATGACGATAAGTGGAAAAGAACAATATATCCCTTATAGAGACTCTAAATTAACTTCCATCTTAAAACGTTCATTCGGTGGAAACTGTCTAACCTACCTTATAGCCTGTATAAACCCTCATGAAGATTACCTCGAATAAACGCTCTCCACACTTCAATATTCTATCTCAGCCAAAAAAATTCACAACCAAGTAAATGTAAACATAGATCTTAAAGCTCGCTAGATTAGACAGCTAAGAGATTAAAAGGAAAAACTTAAGCAATAGCTTTAGGCTGCGTTGATGCAAATTTAGGCCTTTAAATCACTAGAAAGGGAAGAAGAAGTGAGAAGAGCTGCTAACAGTGAATATGCCAACCGTATCATTTAGTGCATTGGGACTGTAAGGTAACTCCTCAAATCGAATAAAGCTTTGAGAGCATAGCTTTAGCAATAAAGGATAGAAAAGAAAAGACTAGCGCAAGATCTTTAGCAAGCCTAAAAGAATTTGAAAAATGCAAAGAAAGCAAATCTGTCACCTATAAAAGAAGTTATAACGCGTAAAAACTCTAAAATTAACACTTAGGAGGTCGAAACAATCTAAAAAGTCTAAAAAGGAAAAACTCCATACTCCCAGTCTCTGGATTTGTTCCGGCGAAAGGAAAAAAGCAATTTAGTAATACGCCGTAAGCAATTCATGCTACATTAATCTCCGTTGAGAAAGTGATTATTCATATACTCCTTATAAGCTTCTTAGTAAAACATTTAAATGTATGTCTTTAATCCTAATTATTAGAAAATAGAGTTCAATTCAAGTTTTTTTCAAACTTTTTCTAGTTTAATAAATCTAGAAATGCTGGGATATTTCATCTATTACAGTATCCCATTTTCGCTGAGATAAAGTGTTCAAGATATTTGTGTCCTTATAGAATATATAAATTTGAAATGTAAAACAATCCTGCTATCAAATGCAAGATAGTTTTGTTGGGAGATCAATCTGTGGGTAAAACTTCCATCATAAACCGCTTCATTTTCGACAATTTCACTGGCAATGAACAAGTATTTCTAAAGTTAGTTAGCCTACAGTTGGAGTAGATTTCGTATCTAAGACAGTCAACGTCGAAAATAAGAGTTTGAGAATGCAATTATGGGATACTGCTGGCCAATAACGTTTTCATTCGCTCATCCCCTCCTATATCAAAGATTCCAGTGCAGCTATTATTGTATTTGACATCACCAGTACCCTAAACTCTATAAAGACCCTAATTCCTTTTCTAACTTGAGTAAATGGATCGACAACGTGCGTGAAGTTCGAGGATAAGAAGCTCTTATTATGATCGTTGGAAATAAGAGTGACCTTGATGGAGAAAGAGCTGTTGAATATGCCTTAGCGAACTCTAAAATTACAGAACTTGGCTTGACCTACATGGAAGTCTCCGCTAAAACTGGAAACAATATAAAAGAGTTTTTCAAAGAGCTTGCTTGTATCATTGCAGGAGGAGGAAAGAAAAGTAAAGAGTAAACAACCACAAAAAATTCCACAATAACAAACCAAGCACCTCCTCAGCCCATAAAATCTCAGAATCAAGGCTAGAAAATTGATCTAGCAAAAGCGGGAGAGCAAAAGGAAAAACGAAAAAATAAAAAATGTTAGTGCTGATCTTAAAAAATTGCTTTTTGTGTATATTAAATAATAAAATGTCGAAAAAGATTGAAAAGTCGCCTAAGAAAGCAGTTGGATAGAAAAAATAGTCTGTATTTCCTTTTTGTTTGAATAAGAATGAAGCTCGAATGGTCTGTCTAAGTTAGGAATGCTCATAATACCCATTTTTTTGTTCTATCTGCTAGGATTCTTCTTGCTAGATTGCTCACCGGCACTCTGATAAGTTAGTTTCTGTGAGCTTCAAATAATTCACAAAGAGAGTGTTAAAGGAAAGAAAGCCAAGCTAACCTCTTGCTAATGCGATGGGTTCATACCGAGAGGTTTTGTAGAAGCTTAAACAAGATGTAACTGAGTTTATAGAAAAAGAGTTGGCTCAGTTGGATTAGATTACTAACAAGGCGAAGGAAATCCCTTAATAAGATGAAGAAATAATAAATAAGCTTAAAAATCAGCAGTATGAGGGCTTAAGCGGCACAATGATGGATCAACTCTGGGTAAATTGTGCTTAGGATCCTGAAAGATAGCAGGCTCAGGAAGAGACAGCAGAGTTTATAAAGATAAAAGAAGAGTAGGTGAAAGGTATAAGTGAGCATTTCGAACATTTAAACCAAATGGATTTTGACAACATTCCTGAAGACAAAGACTAGGAAAAATCACCCAAAAACAAAAAATAAAAAACTTCTAACTCCCAAGTGAAACCAAAAAAGTGATATCAATTATATAAACTACACTAAATCAACTACTAATATTGAATCAGAAGAGAAGGCACCTCATTTCAATCACCTAGATACTTTTCTTATTGCAGAATATAGATAAATTATCACATTGCGCCGAGGATGAAGTAGGTCAGTTCACAGCCAAACCAAACCATCAGCACTGTGTAGAATATGAGCAGACAAACGTTGTGGTATTTCTGGCCGGTCTCTCGAAGAAATGCGAAGCAATGGGCCACGATCATAATCACAAGGATAATCCATGCACAGATTGACCCGATAACTGAACTTTGTAAAAAGTTCAAACTGAATAGACAGGCTACTCCGTACAAAAACATTCTTTTTCCCAGATCGTTCAGCCGTTCAGTAACTTAGTCTACTCCTTTGATCAATCGAAGCATTTGGAAGAGGTAGTGAGTCTGCATAGGGTTACATTTACCATGTATAGGTAAAGAAGAGGCACTGCGACCATAACTTTTTAGGAGTTGAGTGTGCCAACTGAATCTATGTCATAAAGAAGAGTGATATCGTTCGACATTTTCTAAACGAATCGATATTATTCTCTAATTAAATACGATATTAACCCGTTTAAAACGTTAAACAACAGGCTTCTAAAAAAGGGCATAAAAATTTAGAGCACTTTTATCTTACCTGTTAAAGAGGATCCTTATTCTTAGAAAAGATAGTCTATATTTCAGTTATGCAATTTCGTGCCAAAGCGAAATAGTTGAAAAACAAATATTTAAGAGAATAGAGCTTGATCAGTTCTTTCACTCATAGTCGTGATATACTGATGTATGTGCCCGTTTATAGAGTACTTCTAGCCCATGCTTATCCAACTTTTTGTTTTTTCCTCTCCATTCTTGCAAAACGCTGTATTTGGTTGGGTTTATTCCTGAACCACTACTGGCTGTTGTTTTGAATCTCAACATTTTTCCGAAGCCATTTTTTGTTTTGGTTTTGCCCATCGTACTAAAAAGAGTAAAGTCAGAAGGTTTAGGCGAATATGAAGTGGCAGTCGGGATTCTACCCTTTTTTTTCTGGTTTACAGCAGATTAGCTATGCTTTTTTCTCCAATCTTCAGGTTTTGTTTTGTACTTGGAAAAGCTCATCTCTGTTTTAGATCGTCCCTAAGTAATTTTAGTTTTACCCTTATGTTATAATTTCCAACTCCTGGACTAGCTGTCGCATCGAACTTTACTGAATCTAAGAAGGTTTTTCGGTCTTCAACTATGATTTTCCGGGCAGAATATCTTTTTACTTCCTGTTCTTGCTCTTTCAGAGACTTAAAAACGTTATAAAAGCCGGGAGCAGGCATTTTGTATTTCTTCTGGTTTTTGAAAATCTCTTGAACGAAAGTGGATCTTTAGGAATGTCGAACTTTCAATTTGGCTTTTTGTGGCCATCCATCAGCAAAAGGATACTTGCCAGGTCCTGGTACTATTTTATGCACTTTGAGTTCATCCTAAATAAAGCTGCCTCTTTTTGTGGGTTTGTTCCGAGGCTTGCCTCCTTTTTGAATCTTTGACATTTATCTTTCTTGGATGATTTTGGCTGGGTCAACCTAAAGTTTGGGCACCTTGTATCCCTCAACCTCTGAGAATAACGTTCTGGGCCTGCTTAAACTGTAGGCCTGATGTACTGAAAGAGGCGGTTTTTACATCGATTTTATGAATAAATAAGTTATCTATTATTTTAGATATTATCAGCTATAAACAACTAAGTTTTTCATACAAGAATTCATCCAAAATTTTCGACCCTGAAGCCTTCATTCTTTTGCTTTCTCCAAAGTTTCATACTCTAAGATTTAGTGATTGCCTTTATTCACATCTATAACTTGGCCGCGGCAGTCGTGCAGCCTTAGAAAATAACTATTAATTGAGAGCTGAAGACTTTGAATCAAGTATAATATTTAGCCAAAGTAACCTTTAATTGTATCCTTTTGAATTCAATAAGTACAATATGAAAAAAACCAATTTCTGTTTTAAAATTCAAGATTCGTTACATTCTATTAATCTTACTTTTGCTAATGCAATTATCTCGAAAACTTATGATAAATAGATACAAAGAAAAGATGATTAATTGTCATTGAGAATGGAATAACTTCAAAAAATTGAATAATTGTATATTTAATCACTTTTTCATCAATTTTCATCTTCTGAGGAATCAGAGTCACTGCTTTCTCTCTTCAGCCTTGAGTATTCTGAAGGGCGAACTGGTCTGTGAGGATTGATAGGTGGGAACTCTTCTTCTTGCTAGTAGTTAGGAGACTGTGATCTATGTAAATAGTTATCGTAAGTAGGGCTTCTGCTGGCTCGAGCGAATTAATCCTTTTACTGAGGATTTGTATAAACTGGGCTGTTTTGTATATTGTATGATTTTTTAAAACGTTCACTGTCCTACCGATCTTATACAATGTGGGAATAATGAGGCGAATGTGACATTGAACGGATTGGAGAGTGAAGGGGGCTATTTTTATCGTATTAGCTAGTGGCTGAATAAACTGGGCTGAAAATTGGACCCACAGTGGGACTACGTCTAAGGAATGGACTCCTAGATACTTAGGAATCAGCTGTATCTATATTAATGAGAGGTGAATGGAAGCCTTGGGGTGTTCTCATACCTTATTCTTGGTATGTTTAGTCCTGATCATGAAGTTTTTATATTGGAAATTCAGCCTAGTCTGTCGAAATAAGTTTTAATTTAGGCTGGTATACGTATTTGCCTAACTTCTTTTCATCGAGGTACACTCTGCAGGCATTTGTTCCTAAGTTCAGCTTTTGTCCAAAGATTATTTTTTCAGAAACGCCCTTCAATTAGTCGGCTTATGAAAATACTGCAGCATTGTAAAGAATGTCGGCTGTTTACTCAAAGGTAGCCTTCCGTAAAACAGAGACATCTCTCACACGATTTATCCCATGGCGATTAATTGGTACCAAGTTGCCTCTGCAAGTCATCCAGTCAGAAAGGACACCCAAATGTCTCTCATTTATGGTAATCCCATAAGGTTTGAGAATTTCCTTCAGCTCGTTCAGAAAGACTTGGCGAGCTGCTTATACTCCCAATGTGCCATATATTTATTTCAGATTATTAGAGGTAGTTCTAGTTGCGTCTACATAACTACAAGAGAGCACATCCTTTAGATTCTACCCTACTGCCTCGAAAACCAGCTAAATCTATCTCTGACTGAGGTCTTCGGAGGCAGGCTTGTTAATGATCAGCTATTATGAGTCTTTGCAGATGTGGTTGACAACTTTTCCAGTTTTTATGGACTGGATCCCCTTGATTCCAGAGAGGAAGATGTCTTTAAGCTAGTTCTCTTTGTTACAGATATGCTTATAGGCTTTGTTTGACTGCATACGGCCCATTGTGTCAAGATTGAAGCGTAGATGTATTTCAGGTTATGTTCTTTGACCGATTCCTACAAACTAATATACATCGAAATCTTTTCCTAGGTTTTATCTTAGGGCTTCGAGAATTAGTCTCCAGATCGTTGGGTTTGTTATTTTCTATGTATCGAACCTCAAGCTTAAGATCCATGGAGTTTTGATAGTTTATCTCTCTTCACTTCTGTATTTCTAAGGAGGGTCGAAGTATATGCTGGTACTCATGATGTAGTCTCTCATATGCCTTTCAGGAATGGTTGCTAGAACATTGTTTTGTACGCGTTTGGTGTCCTCATTTTAGCGATCTTACCATAGCAACTTTCGATAGTAGTAAACTGTTATGTAGGGAGTCTTTATGTTTTTGGACACATCCAACAGTTCTCTAAGACGAGGGATACCAAGTGTTACATTTTTATCAGCCACTCCTGCCAAGTGAAAAGTGTTTAAAGTCATCTGAGTCGTTGGTTAGCCTATGCTTTGAGCAGCAAGAGACCCTATGGCTTCTCCTGCAGGAGCTAGAACTCTTACATACTTGTATTTTATCACTTCGATTATTTTTTTGAGTTGAGCCTAAGATAGTTTGTATGTGTTGCAAATTTTGGTGCTGCTTAGCCAGAATTTGACATGATGATGGAATATTTCCGCCCCATATTCCTTCAGTAGCTATATTTTCTGCTAAATCAGCTTTTCGCTGGTGATTATCCCCATTTTGCGATTTTTGGCCAACTATGTGATTTCTGTAGCGTAAATCCTTCGGAATCTTGGTAATATGCAAGTGCTGGCGAGTTCCTCCACCATTTTAACTGCTGCCATGACATCAACAACTTTATCTAGCTTCTTCTTATGTAATGATTATTCACGAATGATCCTCTCAATGTTTATAGGACAATTATACTGGATAGATGAGTCGGAATTACTGATTAGTCTATTCCTTAGAAATCTTCGCATTTTCCACAAATAAAGATATTCTTCTTAGAGAAGTTTTCTTTAATCTGGGTGATATTTCAGGATTGTCTTATTGTCCCATTTGTAAATTTCATTGAAACTTTCTTCATTCAAAAGACATTCGTCCAACTCGTGCCTCTCGATAAATTCGGGCTGGAAGCCATCTTCACCGTAAAATCGTTATAAAATATTATCTCTACTATCTCTTACTGTGCCATCATATCTCACTGTGAGGTCTTCTAAAGCCTTCACAAGTTTTCTTTGGATGTATCCAATACTGGATGTTTTGACTGCAGTATCTGACAACCCTTATCTGCCTGCCATTGAGTGGAAGAAAAATTCATGGGGTTTGAGGCCCTTATAAAAGGAGCTAAAGACGAAACCTCTTGGCTATGGTGAATTGTCATCTTTGGAAAAATGGGGGAGAGCTCTATTTCTGAATCCTTGAGGGCATCTTTGTCCATCAACGTTTTGATTGCCGAGGCAGAACATAATTTGAGTGAGGTTGGTCAATGAACCTTTGGATTTGGCGTTGATCATCTTGTAGATATTGTTTTTTTGGGGTGAGATTTTCTCAGAAACAGCCTTTTGCATTAAACTGAGAGCATTGTTGAGGTCAAGGTTTATCTTAAATTCCAAAGACTATGCCACCTTTTTGCCTTTCTGGTGGAAGTTTTAGTGCTGGAATATAGGCAGATTACGGAAAATGTGTATATTTTTGTAGTAATTTTGTTTGATTTGCTCTATCTGTTGCAGCCTCTGCTGTTATAGGTCCTAAGAAGGTGTAACATCAGCAAAACCAACTGAAAATCCATTGTTCATGAGCCAATTGGTCACAACTCTCTGTACATTGGTGATAAATTGGCTGGTAACTTATGGCCCTCGTTCAACCCAAATGGCCTGAATCAACTTGCCGCAGCCCGGGCCAACATGATCCCTCTGAAGTACTCCAGAGAGCAGCTATCCGTTTTTGATGAGCAGATTCTAGGTATCAGTGACGTTGATCATCTTGTCCCCAACTGCGTCCATATTCAAAGATATCTTCTCCGGAATAATCATGCTAACAATTTGCTTTCCGGACCACAGCACCTGAGGCTTAGTGATGCATGGGATGGGCAGATCCCCCATCTAGAATTTGGTGATGGGATCTATCCACATTAGTAAGTTCATCATCTGCGATTTAGTTAAAAAAGTGTCTCTCATTGTGAGAAGATAAACTCCGAGTAGTGAGTCTTGCACTATTCCCATGATGGGGGTGCTGTTTTTAGGGTTCATTATCTGGTTCGGCACACTCGCCACGAACTGCAGCTAGGCCTGAGCTTCAACCGACTGAGGCACATGCATGTTCATTTCGTCCCCATCGAAGTCAGCGTTGTAAGGAGAGCATACTGAAAGGTTCAAGCGGAAGGTGTTGTGAGGCAGGATTCTGACCCTATGTCCCATCATACTCATGCGATGGAGGGTAGGTTGTCGATTGAAGAGCACGTAGTCTCCATCGTCCAGCTATCTTTCCGCAATGGTCCCAATAGTAACAAAATGTTAAATTTCTTCTTTTTTGTATTTATTGAGGTAGATAAAGTTGGCATTCCGTTTGCCTATCTGCGGCTGGATTATGAATTTCACTTTGCCTTTCAAGCAGAGGTCAAGGATCCTCTAGTAGTTGAACTAATTAATTTGTTCCGGGAAGGTCAAGCTTCTTGCAATTTTCTATGGCACTCCGAGTTCGTCCAAAGCGATGTAAGGATCGGGGCTGATCACACTTCGGGCTGAGAAATCCACCCTTTTGCCCATCAAATGCTGCCTGAATCTGCCCTCTTTGGCTACTAACCTTTCCTCCAAACTTTTTATCTTTCTAATCGTGTTCTTTTTCCCGTAGTGTTTCTCCTTTAGCACAGGAAGATATCTTTTGTCCAATCTTACCATAATTGACCCGACTATCTTCTGGATATCTCTCACATTTGAACTCTTTTTGAAATGATCGCAGCCTTCGATGATCTAGTTGTTTAGAGCTACAATTCGACTATAAGCATTGGTGATGTCATCCTCTGCTCTTTTTTCTGGCCCTAGTTCTACAGAAGGTCTAACTTGGGGCGGAACCACAGGAAGCACATTTATAATGAGATTGGCTGGCCGAGTCTATGTAAACCCAAGAATCTTGCAGTCGCTTGGGGATATCTTTTCCAAAATGTTCTGTACTGCCTTCGCACTGTACTCAGTTTATCCCCTTTCTTCCTTTTCCTTAACAACGATCCGCATCTTGTCTTTGATAGCGATTTTGGTGGGGATGTAGCTGGCGCATCCAAGTTTTTCGCCTTACTCGTTTTTGAGCGGACATTTGTTGATTGAGCCCAGCAATTTAACAAGCTCATTCAACCTTTTTTCAGGACTCTTGATATGCATGATCTCTTCAAATTTTTATGTCTTGTCGTTGGAGAAGATCCTCAGCTTCGAACAATGGTGGCACACGCACTTCAGAATCTTTTAGACGTACTTTATATATCCCAAGTGGAATACTGGTTCGGCAAGTCTGATGTGTCCGAAATGGCCTTGGCAGTCTTTGCTTTAACCACAGGTCTAGCATTTTTGGCCGGCTTTCACGATCCCCATCCTTGCGTCGTTGACCCCACCACGCTTGGGGTTGATACCTTCGTAGGTCTTGGGCTCAGTGACTTCCATCACTGACCAAGTACTCATCTCTTCAGGGGAGAGGATTGAGAATACTATTTTTTCGACTTGTGCCGTATTATATACCCCTTTGGGCAGTATAAATCCTTATGATTTCATGACGATATAGGGGGCATTAAGTAGTTTGTTTATAGATCTTATTATATAGAAATAAGCAAATATGGCATGATTGAGATATTGTTACTGTAATTTTTCATTCGACAAGGGCATCATAACCTCTCATTTGGGTCAGCAGTTATCATAGGTTTGGCTAAGGCCTAAGAAATGGCATATATACTAATCAGTATTAGTTGGTTCAGACCCATCATTTTTGGAAAGGTCATTTCTCTGAAATACCATTGGTTATTTCACCCGACCCTGGAGGATAATCCTGATAGCATGTCCGCATCTTGTAGGTTTTTAAAAGCCTATCTAGATCGTATGCTGATGCATTTTTTAACAACTCACACAATAAATTTCTTATAATTGGAGCATGATATCAGAATAGCTCAGCATGCAACTCCAAACTAGTGTCCTCCTGACTTGGATTCCAAACCGATCAAACTAGATGTTTTACTCGAGATCTAAACTGCAATCTAAAGCAATCAAAATCTGTATCAATGTCAAGAATAACTGGTCAGAATATCTGCGCTTCTATAAGTAGAATTGGCTTTATAAAGGGAGGCTCTGCGATATATTCTTTCAGTAGCATTAGGCTATATTAACACGCAAGATCCATCAGTATTATAAATCCAGAATGGAAGATAAAAAGGGACAGTGGCCTGAGCTTGTGGGCATTTCCGGCGAGGAGGCAAGGAACATCATTCTCAAGGACGACTCCACCATCGATGTCAAGATCATCCCTGAGGGCAGTCCCGTAACCAAAGACTTCAGGGTCAACAGGGTCAGAGTGTTCGTCAACGGAGAAGGCAATGTGGTCCATCCTCCCAGGAGAGGCTGAGTGATAGTCGCATCAATCATCCATTTGACCATATAAATGTGTATGACTGTAAATGATGGGGATCAGGTGATAGATGGGAGTCGGCGATGGGTGAATAGACTACCCGCTACACAACAACAGCTACAGCTGTGCTCTAGACTTCCATAACAATCTCTGTATTAAAACGCCCCTGATATGAGTACGTAGTAAAATCAAGTATATCAGTATAGTAACTTCAGGATGGATTATCAGAAGAGCTAGTGGCTAGAACTAGTGGGCAAACTTGGAGATGAGGCCAGGAATACCATCCTCCAAGATGACCCCACGATCCTTGCCATCATCGTCCCGTAGGGCAGTATCGTGCCCACAGACTACAGGGAAGACAGGGTGCGGATTTACGTGAATTCATAAGGCAGAGTGGCGAAAATCCCAGGAGAGGCTGAGCGATAGTCTGCAACCCTCAATTAAGCATCCTGAGCACAAACCTGCGCGCGGCTGAATTTACTTGTTAGGATGTTTTGATTGGGTATCAATGTTATCTCAAAAGCAATCAAACATTACTTAGTCAGTGGTTAAACAGCATAGCTGGGCATGGTGTGCAGAAGCATGAAGAAATAGCGTGATTATATGGCCGGGTTGTTGCAGAAACACTTCAGATTGGATATTGGATTGGTTTGATCTTGAGTGCTGTGCTGTATAATCCTTGAGTGCTGTGCTGTACAATTAATGAGATGATGATTATATAATCTAACCTCAAAGCTGGAACTCCAACACAGCATTTCCATATCATTTATATGGCTAGTACTCGCAAAAAGATAGACAACCACGCTCAACTCCCCAAGATCTCCAGATGCTATTCCTACTGCACGGGCTTGATGTTCCACCCCTGGATATCATTGGTCTAGTTGTGGTCCTGTATATGGTTGGGCTAGTTGTGGTCCTGCGCTACCCGTTTGCGCTTCCTGATAGCCCCTCTACACTTCTACGAAGTCTACAGCCGGTACCTCTAGTTCAGGGGTTGGTCGGAAGGGTTCCAGCTGCTGCGAATATCTCTGGGCTGGATCTCGGCTGCGAACTGCTGGAGCGCATACTTATTGAAGCAGGTGGAAGTGGTGATTTTGAACTAGTCGGCCACGCGGTTCCTATCTTGGCGTATCTTGTTGATTTTGATGCAGATGCTCTTCCTCTGTTTTGGCTCGTCTCCCAGAGACTACAGCAGTCTTTTGGAAAGTCTGCTCGACTGCTTCAGTTTTAGTATCCTGCTGATCTGCTAGCTGCTGGCGCTATTTGTGTTTGTGTCCTGTTTAACCAGCTAGGTTTACTGGGTGTTGGTGTCTTTTTATTGGGCAGTATTTGGAGATTTATTGGGTGGTTTGGATGGGGTTGAATGTTTGGATTTGATGTGCTTTTTGTTGCCCGTGATTTACAGTTAGAAATAATCCAGGCTCATCCTTCGAGTTGGGGAAACTTCAGTTACGCTTTCATTTTTTCTGTAGTTGCCTTGCCTAGTCCTCCTGAGTTCCGCCGGATTGATAGACAAGACACCTAGGTTTTTCAAATTCTTCTTGGCTATCAATACCAACTACAGGTTCTTTTACTCAGCCCCCTTCAGAGAGTAATTTCGTTGCAACTCGTTCTCCCAGATTTCTCGGAAAATGCCCGGGTTTTTCTAATTCTCACTCTGGCGAGTGCCTACCTTATTGAAGGTCTCATTCAGACGATGGAACTCCTCATGGTCTAGCTGACCCTCCCCAGCTCTGTTCAGGAACTTGCGATAGTAAAATGATTTCTTGAGGCAGCTGGCGAAATTCATTCTACCCTTCTCATGCTTCTCTTTGGATTTGGCTTCGGGATTTGGGGAGAGGTCATTAGATATCTACATGTTGTGGCTGATTGATCGACTTTTGAGACTTTTCTATTCGATTCTGTGGACGACTTAGGCTTTCCTCTGCCTGGACTTGCGGAGCAGCTGTTCGTAGGGGGTTTAGTTCATGATTGATAAATTTATAAAGCGTTGATAAGGCCAAACAGTATGATTAATAGTGAGTAAAAGAAAGACCTATGTTAGTGCAGGTGGATCGCAATTAAGGTCCAAACTACTAGGCATGGGTAAAAGTAAGTTGGCAATCGAATAACAGTGAAATTAATGGATTATAGGTTGAGTATTAATGTTTTTGTTGTTCATAACAAACATTTGTGCTGTTGTCTTATGCATATCCAATATGTAAGTTAGATGAATGCTTGTTCTGCTATCCGATGATTATAGTCTGCAGCTCGCATAGGCTATAACATTTATAGATAAAATCGGAGTAAACCAATTGCATCCATTCCAAACTATTCATATTCAACAATTAACATGGTCTGCTCTAAGCTCTTACTTCAGCTGTTTCAACCTTCCTTCTAAACTTGCTATTGCGACCACCCGTATTTGCAAATACTTCATCATAATGGTTGGTTTCAGCCATCCTATCCAGATCCATATGACCAAGCCCAGGTGGGGCAACCAGTTATTTGTAGTTCAGTAGCGTATAATCGCTGGATTAGTTTTCTTATAATATTTTGAAATATACTCAGCTCGGACATCCATGTGGAGTATTTTCAGCTTTTGCTGCGGCAGGGAGGCAGATAAAAATACTGGCAACAAACCAATTAAGTCAACAAAAGCGCAGAACTACTAAAATACCCAAATCAAAATCAAAATTGTAGAAACGCCGGCCCCAAGGAGTCCAGAACTCTTCGACTCAAAAGTCGTTAAAAAAAACAGGTACGATGGGGAGGAGCTTAATGGAGTCCCCCATGGAAATGGCGCCATGTTATACTCCAATGGCGACTTCTATCGGGGAGAATGGGTCAGTGGAGTCAAAGAAGGGAGGGGGCTACAAATTAATCAGTAGCTGGGGACGCAGTACGAGGGTGAGTGGCAAAATAACGAACCCAATGGCAATGGCAAATTGCTGTACCCCAACAATTCCTATTTCAATGGCGAATTTAGAAACGGAGTGAAGCATGGAAAAGGTCAGTTTTTCGACAACGAAAAGAAAAAGCTATTTGACTAAGAGTATTAAAACGGAACTCTTAAAAATTGCAAAGAGGTGGAAGGGCAGAGGAGCAGAGAGGAGTAGTTTCCAACTCTGGCACTTGATAAGGAGAGGTTCAATACTTAGGACCTGAACCAGTTTGAGGAGAGGAACCCAGAGATAAAAGAGTATGACCTTTTTTTTCTACTCAAGTACTACGGACTATGCAAGATCACTGGGCTTGAGTTTATTAAGAAAAACATCAAGGAATGGAACATCAAGGAGGTGATGGATTTTTTGAAGGTGATCAATATGGGTTAGTACGCTGGAACATTCTACAACAATAGGGTCAAGGGTAAAGATCTGATCACCCTCACTGAATCCTAGCTGAAGGAAGATTTGCATATGAAGATGGGAGATCGTAAAAGATTGCTGAATTATTTGATCTTTTTGGCGGAGTTGGAGATCACCCCTGGAGAAATGCTGACCAAAAAACAGGGCAGAGATAAAATCTACACTAATTTCCACTCACGCAAACCTTTGAAGAAGATACTCTCGAATGTCAAAAGCAAGCCATTAGATTACTAACCCAAAATAGAATCCATAATATAGGAAAGCGAATCCGAATCCTCATCGCAAAATAAGCGCAAAGTCGCAGGAAATGTGAATGAGGATAAGGATTTCCAAGACATCGCACTGAAATACGGATCTGTGGTAGTAGATTGCGTTCATCGTAACAACAATTTTGCCTCACTAGACGAGAAATTGTCGGCTGAAAGCGAGAGGAGGAGCGATAGAAGCATTAATCGGAAAGACAGTAAAGAAAACGTCACTGAACTCATCATTCCAAAGGATAGCAGCAATCCTATGCTGGCTAGGCACTAGAGTCTGCCCAGAAATATAGAGGATTAGAGCAGAAAGAAAAACATTGATGACGAGAGGGCAAATGGATAAAATGTAAATGAAGGGTCCAAATAAAGCTCCACTTCCTCTGATTAGTCCATCAAAGAATACACACGCAAGCGTAGCGAAGGAAAGACACATCATCATACAGAAATTCGCTAGCTTTATGAATTTTTGAAAAACCATCGCACTTTAGAGTTCTTGATAAAGTAGAAGGACATTGAGAAGCTTGAGCTTATAGGTGAAGGAGGATATGGCAAGGTCTACAAAGGCAAGTATATAGGCCAGCTTATAGCAATCAAAGACTACCTAAAAACAAACAAACACCGTCACAAAGAGGATTTTATGAAAGAAGTCGAGATAATAAGCGATTTGAAGCATCCAAACATAGTCTTGTATATGGGTATGTGCATCACAGCCAGCAGGTATACTCTCATAACCTAATATATGGAGAACGGCAGTCTTTATGACCAGCTCCACCAGAAGAAGAAAAAGTTTACGGAGGTAGAGAAAATATAAATTGCCTATGAAATTGTGAAAGGAATGGTCTACTTACATAATATGAAGAAGATATTGCATCGGGATCTTAAAAGTTCGAATGTTTTGATTGGGTAGGATTGGAACCAAGTGAAATTGTGTGACTTCGGTCTGTCAGCTCAGAAGAAGAAGCAGAAGAAGCACAAAAGAGTGGGAACCTATCAATGGATGGCTCCTGAAGTCATCAGAAACTAGGATAAAATAGACTAATTTGCAGATGTATATAGTTTTGGAGTGATCCTGTGGGAGTTGCTCAGTGAAAAAATTCCATATGAAGGGCTTTCAGAACATCAGGTTATAGGGCTAGTGGGATATGACCAGGACCATCAGCTAGAAGACCCAGTCCATGAGTGCCAATTTTTGAGAGATATAATGAAATGTTGCCTAAAAAAGAAGCCACATGAGAGGCCAACCTTCATAGAGATTCAAAGTCTGTTCGAAGGCAGAATGAATTTAGATAATGAATCTTAAAGCTGATTTTATTGATATACAATACTTCAATTGAATCTTCAAAGAAAGCATTAACCAACGAACTTCTAATCTTTCTTAATTATACTGCGAATAATTAATTAGGGTAAAGAATAGTCTTTTTAGGTATAAAATGAAAGCAATAAAAACAAAAGAATATTGATATTCTAGGACTTCATCAAGTGGTTAATTAAGAAAATATATGATTTTTTTATGATAAATGTAAAGAGAGAGAATGAAAAAATAGAGGATTATTAGGCTGATAAATTTAAACAATTCTCTTTTTTGAAAAACAAATTAAGTTGAATGCTCTTCTAGAGATTAAGCACCACGAAACAAAAACATCTTATTTAGCTTTGAATATGGCGACTTGAATGGGTTTTAATATATTTTTGTTCCGACATCTTAATTATTATGTAATACCACGCACACAACAATAGCCTTCATCTTACAGTCACTACCGACGCAAGTATTAGCTTCTAAGAGAATTAATTTGATAGTCCCTAGCGTTACCGTCACAAATAGCCAAAAAAACAGTACTCCTCACAAAATGTTAAAGACTCGATTAAGCACTTTAAATTGAAATTGTCGGAAATAGAAAAAATGATGAGAAAAAAGTCATCAGAAACAGAAAGGGTAACTCAGGAAATGGCAAAGGTATCTTAGATTGGCAATTTTCATCTCAGAAAAACTGCCCCTTTTGATCAATATCTGGAAAGCCCAACTTCAACAAAATCAGGCAAGAATCCTTCTCGTTGCTATGATTTACTGGCAAAAGCAGGAGAAATAATCAAAAAATCACAGAAAATTTCATAAAGACTACGTTTAAACTAATCCCAAGATGTGCAGGTACCTAAAGATAAATATAATTCCTTCTTTAATACCTCCCAGACCAACTTAAGTTTTTCTGGAACCAGCTATTCATACAGTCCCTCCTTCAAAAAATATAAATCTAAGAAGCCGACTTAGATGCTGACACCCCAAAACAAAGGGTGCACCCAACTGAATAAAGATAGTCAAAATTAAAAAATGCTTGAGAATCTATAATCTGAAAACGTTCCACTTCAGCCCAACCATGGTTTCACTCTAAAAAAAGTGTAAATATCAGCTAAGCCAGTTTAATCTAAAAATAAGACAAGTTCAAAAGATGACTTTTAATTCCTAAAAGAGCTTGGTGTAGGAAAATTTGGTGAAGTCTATTTGGGAAGGCACATAGAAACTGGATTCTTGGTGGCAATAAAAAAGGTTTCCAAATAGACCTTGATCAAATACAACATGGTCTAAAGATTCTCTCAGTAAATTTATCTGCACAGCAAACTAGATCATCCCAATATAGTCAAGTTTTATGGTTTTTTTGAAGAGAAAGACCATATTTGCCTGGTTTTATAGTATCTTAGCGGAGGCACGCTTTTTGATTTTCAGAACGACAAAGGAACATTCACAATCAAAGAAGCCACTGGCTTTCTGAAAGAACTTATCAGCGCCTTAACTTATCTGCATGAAAAACATATCGCTCATAGGGACATCAAGCCCGAGAACATTGTTTTATCTTCAACTGGAATGGCAAAACTTTGTGATTTCGGTTGGTCAATCGTCGTTTAGTCTTTGAGAACCACATTTTGTGGCACTTTGGACTATGCTCCTCCTGAAGTTCTAGAAAGAAAAAGCTATGACTGGTCAGTTGATGTTTGGTGTTTAGGAATCTTGACTTATGAGCTGTTGATAGGTCATGCTCCATTTTAGAATTAGGATCGGCAAAAAGTCATGTAAGCAATCATGAATGTAATTTACCTCTTATTTAGGTTGATAAGGCATAGCTTCCAGGCCTCCAAAACATTCCTTAATAAGCCCAGTAGTTTATTAAGGCTATACTGCAGAAAGATCCGCAGCGAAGGCCTAAAATAACTTAGCTTCTAGGCTTTTCTTTCTTTAGTGAAGGCAATAAAAGGTCAAAGGCTTTGGAGTGATATGGATAATTTTGCTATTCTTATATTTACGGTTAATCATCTAAGTTTGTCATAGTCTTAGGATATTCTAAGAAAAAAGTTTAAATGGCAATGTGGCTAAGCTCTCTGACAACACTAATAGGTTGATTGGTTGATAAGCAAACAAAAATCAAGATTTATCTGAAATGATTTCAGCAAAGATCATCTATCTTGTCAAGTCCCACTCCTATTTCAAATGCTAGTTGCTTAGATTTTATTATTTTTCTCAAAAACTACCCATGCCTTTCTTAAAAATCATTTTGTATTTTGATCTCTAACTGTTTCATTTTACGAACTCTGTAGAGCTACGGATATTTAGTATCCATTTAGTACATTTTTAAATTTGCTTGATTATAACTTTGCTTCTTCTAAACAGACGATGAAAAAAATCTCCTTTTTGGATTTATCTTTTTTGAGGGGAGCACGCTGCTATTCGATCTCTTTAGCTGAAAGTCATTTTTTTGAGTACTATTCGGCCTAAAAAGTTATTGACTTTTAATCAGTGTAGAAGACTGAGTAAATGGCCTCAGTAAAAGTAGCTATTTTGAGGTTCTGCCTGAAAGCCTAGCCCTTTGGGAAGCTTTGCTTGAAGTTCTTTAAGAAATAAGCTAAAGTGTGAGTTTTTTATGTACTTTTGATTTTGAAGGATGGACCACATTCATAGCAGTTCCATTCTTAAAGTGTTTCTAGATCTATTATTCGAGACCTTTGGCTGATTTTTAATAATTTTTTTGTCGTTTGTTTGGGCTCGGCTAATCAATAAAACGCATTTAGTATTTGTTTTGTGAAATAGACTAGCTCCTAATGAGTCTTCCCAAAGCATCCCTTTCTTTGACAAAGGGGATAAATTGTGTGTTCTTTGGTACCTCTTTTTGAAATGGTTAAGTCCGGAGTTGTTCAACTTCGAGTTGCGCTTGTTGTTTGAGGAGCTGCATGAGAATGGTTTTTATCAGACGGGAATTGATTGTTTATAATGAAGGCAAATAAAAATTTACAATAGTATTAAGACGAAATTTAAACTTATTCTTTGGTTTTTTGTGAACCACTAAAAATAAGTAATCCTTAGATTATAAACAAAGATTTTTGTTTTAGTTTACCTTACTTTTGATTTATATTCTTATCTCTGTGAAACGGCAAACTGGATATTGTTTTAGAAAGTTATTAAGCATACAAGGTTGTAGCTCTCTGATATTTAATTGATTGAATAAATTTGTTATTTTGTAAAATATGCTCATAGATCATCATCGAAATCAGATCTCACCGGCCATAATAAACTAGTTTCGTTCCCTGTTCAGGAATTGTTGGATTGAATCGATAGGCCGATGTATGATAGACACTTCTCCGAATAAACTACTTTCTTCGTCCTTAGTTCTGAGCATTTCAGGCTCTTATTTAACAGTATAACTGAGTAACGAAGGAAAATCATGAGTTTAGTTGATAAAGTTGACAATCGAATTCTGTAGCTTTAGGTCAACACAGCTCTTCTTAGGTTTCTCAGTGTATAAGTTGTATTTAGTTATGCAGGAACTACTCCTTTTTTGCCTTTTTGGAGCTTATTTTTTCATATTTTTGCAAAGCAGTCTCCTTTAATTGGCTCCGAAAGTATTCAATGAAGAGTTAGACTTTTGCTCCTGCTTCCAGTAGGCAATAGTCTTTTTGTAGTCTGAAAAATTCTGTTGAACCAATGGCAAGCTTTCTTCATAATCTTCAACATAAAATTTAATCTTTCTCTAAGAGCTAACTTTGGCGAGCTCCTTAAAGTTATTTCTGTAGAAATCAACTTCTACTTTTTGCTGCTACATCTACATTATAATATGTTTGTAGGCTAATTGGGCCTCGTGCAAATGTTTGTCTTTGTTTGAAATTATTTTCCTCAAATTTAGCTTTTATTCCTACATCTTTTGCAGTTCAGAGTAGAGATATGAGGCCAGTAGCTTCAAACTTTTTATTTGAGTGTGAGCTTCTCCTTTATTTTGGTAGAAGGTAAAATGCTTATATTTGGAATCATACCTTATTAGTTATTAGTAAAGTTTTATGTCTTAGTGTGGCATTAGCTTTGTTTGTGGGCTTTGAGGTGTGTTTTGCCTCTTGCTGTGGTATTCTTACAAGCCTTGACCACTTTTTAGAGACTTTTATAAATTTTAAATTTTTGCCTTTAGCTAGCCCATTTACTGGTTTTTGGATTTTATCAAAAACTGCAAAGTTGAGTTTTAAACTTGATATCTTTACAGTAGGTTTCTAAGCTAACTCTACTCACCAAAATACTTTAAATTCATCTTTTGGGGTTATTTGTATATCTATTCCTTTTAACTTTTGCTTTTGGACTAGATATTGGATACGAAGGACTATTTGACTTGGAGATTATATCTCAACTCAAAAATCTTGTTCTAGTAGCTAGTTGCCATATCTCTGAACTATTTATCGTTCTAGGCTATGAGCTGATTCTTTAACAGTAAATCACCAGTCAATTCATCATTGATCTTTGTCAGCTAAAGAAGGGATTTCTCCAAACTGGCGTTCTGATTCTTGAGGTCCTAAAGTAAGTCTTGGACCTTTTTGGGAGATTTTAGGTCAGGCTGCTCGTTTAAAGCTCTTAGCAACTGAATCTGCTTTTCAAGATCCCTTACAGAACCATGAAGTTTGAGATTCTATTGAGTTAGGTGTAGGCACTTGATGGAAAGAGCCTCATGCCCATTGTGGTTCCTCTCAAGAATATTCTCTTCCAGACATCCTGCTGATTTAATCATTTCCGCTCAAAAATAATAGATTAATAAATTGTTAACTGTATTTCGTAAAATTAAAATGGCAAATCTATTTATTTCGGAGCCTAATAAAAAAGTAAAAATTAAATTCTGATTTTTTGAGAAAAGCCAGTTCGAAACCTGAAAGAGGCTACATTTCGTTACATTTTGCTAGGGTCTTCAACTATTGAGTCAAGGCTTCAAGTTCTTAACCAAGGCTGGACGAAGGCTATGATTGGCCTTGTGATTAGCTTTAATTTCGGAAAAAATAAATTTATTGCTGTAATAAGTATTTTACTTATCTTTGTCCAAGTAATAAGTATTGAAATGATGTAAACTTAGGAGAATATTTTTCAGTGTCCTTACTGCGGCTATGACTTTAATTAAAACAAACGGAGACCAATGATTTTATGCATGTCACAGCATACCGCTTGCGAGACTTGTGTGGAAAGTCTGTTCAAAGGCGTCAAAAAGTAATCGTAACCGATTGATTGTCCCTTCAGATGCAGCAAAATATACTACAATGATATTAAAAACTTCAGGTACTTAAATTAGATCATTCAAACCAAAGAGAAGCTCAATCGAGTGGGAAGCACTTTGAAGAAAGAATTGAATAGCTTCAATACTGACAAAAAGATGCTTTTAGAGGAGCTATAGAAAGAGAGGGCCAAAAATGAATGGCTTATTCAAATAAATGAAAGGAGAGAAAAAAGTTAAAAGGAGATACAAAAGAAAATGGTACTCTAGATGAAAAAATAGATGGAAAAATAGCGCTTTTTGCTTCAAGACAATTTTCAAAAGGCCTTAGATGAGATGTAGAAAAGAAATAAACAGGCTTTACAAAAAGAATTAAAAGCCTATGAACCAAATAAGGACTCCAAAGATAAGATTGTATCAGTAATTGAAACCAAGATTCAATCATTTGAAAAGCAACTGACTGATCAAATGAGTGAGTTCAAAACTATTAAGAAATAATTGCAGCAATTCTAAGTTTTGAAGAAAATGATTATCAAAATAAGTAACTCTTAAGATTAAAAACTTAAGTTGGAGAAAAAGGATGAAGAATAAATGAAAAAATAGTTGAAGATCAACGATGAATTTTACAAGGAAATAACCAAGTAAAAACATGAAGAAAAGAAAGAACAAAAGGAAGGGTAGAAGAAAGCGTAAAAGAAGCAATAAAACAAATAATAAAAGCAACATTAAAAGAATGTAGAGATCACAAATCCTTAATCACAGCGGAAGACACTAAAATAAATCGGCAGAATAAAGTCTCAGAAATAGCTGTAGCTTCCAAAAAATAATCTAGGAATCAATAAAAATAATTACTTATTACCTCCTAATTAAAAGTTCCGGTTAGCTTCATTAAAGGGTTCTCCTTTCATGAAAAAAAACAGTGAGCCAAATATTCTAGAGGGAATTAAGCCTTCAATCCAAAAGGAATAGTCAATGTAGTATCCTAATAAATATGAAAAGCTCATCGAAGCCAACCGTCCTAGAGCTTACACTAATAAAAACTAACCTTCTTTGAGGATGAATACGTAGCCTAATGAGCGATCAAAAGACGAAATGAACTAAATCAATCCATTGCGTGCATCTATGGACTCTTCTATGTTTCAAAAGATGGGTGGCTTAAATTTTAACTACAGAGGTTTTTCTCCAAAAGCTTCAGGCTAAAAGAATTCTTTCAAGGCTTAAAACAAATATAACGCGAATTATCAATCTACGAAGTATTTGAACAGTCGAAATAATTCTGTGCTTTAGTATTCTAAGGCCCAATAAAATAAAATTAGCACAATAATCTAAAAATTGAAGAAGAAATATGGACCAATGAAAATTGCTAGCAAATAACTGGCTATCAAAAAGTTTATTGACTAACGTATCCATCTTTCTTAAGAGGAAATTCTTCAAAAATATGCAAGTTAAAATGCACTATGATCATATATCGAGACGAATTGTTTATGTTTTAGATGAAGTATTGTCAGTATGAAAAAAGTTCGTTTGTTGGCTGATAAACCACAGACAGGCCTTTATAATACATAATTTATTTTGCAGGATTATGTTCTTTGAAAGCCCTGCTCGTCAAAAAGCTGTTTTATTTCACCGAAAGGTGTTTTCCAACTGCGTGGAAGAAGCCTAATACAATCATCGCAACTACTTGGTTTTGCTTTCGCACTTCTCGGAGAACCTTAATGTTTCAATCAAGAATCTTTAGGATTGTATTGCAGATTTGGAGGAGCATCCCAAGTTCAAAATCAGCAGAACGGAAAGAGAAATGTTAAGTTGTGGGCTAGACTACCTATGTTAGTAATATCTTGATCGACTCTGTAAAGAGAGCTATTATCGGAATGCAATCATCCGCAGAGATTATAATGTGTTTACAGAGAACTACTCACAGTTTTATCTAAAAGTCCATAAAAAGGAATATAAAAAGGCTAAAAGCTTCGCCTACAAAAGTTTTTCTCAGAAATAACCAAAATCTCAAAGACTATCTCTAAATAATGAACCTTCATCCAGGCTAAATAGCTTCAACTCAAAAAAAGAAGCAAAAAACCAAGCAGTGATGACTAAACCAATGCTGTTTTAATTAAATTTTTCAACAAGTTTGGAAAAACACAATGAGGGCTCAAAGATGCTGTCTAGTAAAAGGCTAGGAATCAGAGTAAACTAGGTTAGACAGGTGTCTAAATTCTTAACAGAAGAGAAAAGAAACAGTGAATTCGACTTGAAAGGAGATTTTGTTTTTGTGAGTCAATACAGAGGTAAGAATGAAGAATAAAATTGGGAGATTTAGAAGAATATGAACAATCCTGTCCAATCTTTTAGTACGAATAGGGTGCTAGCATTTCGCAACAGAATTTCAACCAACCCAGAGCATTAATAAAAGTAGAGGATATTGAAACAGAACAAAATGTTGAAACTAAGTCATATGAAGATTCAAAACTCTATGAATCGAAACAAAGTAACAAAGCCGTTTTAGTAACAAATAAGACTGATCGTTAATATTGAAAAATGATTTTTTGGTAATCAAAGAGTCCTCTTTTTATTCCATTATGTCAAATTAGAATAGCTTAAGTGAACAAAATCATAATCGAGGCGATTTTTGTATTTGACTCAGAGAAATTGTAAAGAAGATTTGCTTTTATGTTTTTATTTCAAGCTGAGAACTAACAATTACGTTGGATGATGAAATTAGGCGACTCCATTCCAACTCAGGCCCTTATTTGCTTAGTTACCACTTGAATCCTTTGGTTATCACTCTTGATTTTCCAAAGCACACTAATCCTGATTCATTTAAAAGGCAAAGATTTCCAGGAATGATTACAGCTTATTAATTCTCTCTAACCAAAAACATTAATGAAGTATTACCGATTGCAATGAATCTCTGTCGATGAAGTTTACTGTACCTCTAAATTGCATTTAAATTACAAAGCTCCTGGTCAATTCTTCCTCCCAGAACTCCCAAGCTGACAATTGTTACTAAATTCTGATTTTTAGCGAAGATAATAGCTTTTGAAAAGTCATTTAAATCTTGGTTCAAATCTTCAATGACTAACACTTTTTTTTATTGATAATAGTGTTTTACTTCAGGCTGCAAGCTATCCAAATCACCTATGATCGCAAACAGGTTTTTGGCATCTTTGAAAGGAGAGTGATAAAGAAAGTTGGCTCCTCCATCTGAAGCAATTATTCTTCTCGCTTTGGGGATTAGTTTCTCATAAAGCCATGGCATAGAAACACTGTTGAGCAAAATTAGGCAATCGAAATTGGCTTGTGAGCTTTAATCTAAAGTTTTTAAGTTCAAAACAACTTTACCTTCCCTTTCCTCTATTAATTCTTGGTTTTCCATCTTTGCCTATCGAAGTTATCTACGATTTAAATTACATTATTTATTAAAAATTGATTAATCAACGAAGTATCATACTAATGAGTATCTCCCCGAATACCTAAGGATTTTACTGGTTTAATGCAACTTCTCCTCTTTGTGCCATCCAAAGTGTTTTCATGAAGATTTACTCCTTCGGTCTGTGCGTGCGTTAAACAAGCTTAGTTAGAGTTGTAGTCTTGTCTTCCCTAAAAAACGTGCTATCGAAGTGTTCCATTGTGGCCTTGTTAAAGTCACTATCTTCATGGCCGCTTAAAAAAGTAGAGGGAGGGAGCATGATTGAGGTTTCAAATTGTGTTTGGCTTAACTAGAAGTCTATAAAAGGCTCACCATATGACTCATGGGGCTATAGATTTTGTTTGTGAGTTTTATGATAGCCCCTAAGTCTTCTCATACTTTCAGCGGTCAACAGCATATCTTTGGTTCTATCAGTCAACAAGTATAAATATTGCTCGGATAGGAATATTTCTTTTTTAATATCTAAAACTCTTTGTTCTTCTTGTAACTTTCTTTGAGGGATTTCTGTCAAATCAATTTTTTCTTTAGTTTGATTCATAAAAATGCTTATATCAACAAGCGTTGCATCTCTTCGTTTAACTGTTGCTCCGGCGATGGCAGACCTTCGCTTTGGGACTGTCCGCTTTCCCTAAAAACTTATATCCCCGGCTATTAATATCAATTTTTATTGTAATTTAGGAATTAAGTCAGGGCTAGGAGTGCTTTAACTCGAACTTGAAGTAGTATTGCTGACCGTTTGCGAAGAATCTTCTGATATAATACCCTGAGGTAAATGCTAAGGCCCCTCAAACTGTTAAATTTTAAGTAGCTATTGATTGAAGTCTACTTCGAAACTAGGCTTAGGGGCATTTTGAGAATTATTGCTCTGACTGGATTAGTTTTGTTTTTATTCCTGCTGCAGACGAGTTGCTTGCTGTAAATTGCTTTAGTTGCTTAGTGCCTTACTTGCTTCCTCTTTAAGGTCAATATGAGCAATATTTACTCTGGCTTTTCTGGCTCTTCTGGGTACTCGCTATTCATCTTCTTCTCTTTTTTTGCGAATCGCTTTTACAGGAGGACAAATTTAAGAGTAAAATGCTCTCATTCTGACTCCAAAGATGATGAATTGATAGTTTAATAGCTCTGAGATCAATACGATGAATAGACCTCTATCATTCATCCTAACTATTTCTTTTTATGACTTAAGAATCTCAGCGATCTCTTCGAGGGTTAGATTTCTTTTGAATTTGGGAGAACTTATTGCTGTTTGAATAAAAGCCAAAGGGCCTTGATCTCTTGGTGTTGCCATTGGGGCAATTTGATTATATTTAAAATAGCAATTTTGGAGGGAGGCAAATTAACCATAACTCCACTTCAAACAATATTCTTTTGACTTTTTTGACCCTTAAATAGCCTCAAGCTAATAGTGATTGAAATTTTCATGGATTCCCTGAGACAAACTCCCTAAAATAAGGTTAGGATTCGCATTCATATATGGCTATAAAATATAAGG
>Ga0316217_10001825_pt1 | contig 26821 bp, 42 predicted proteins | sample 1anoAmetaG_FD_203633 | JGI IMG/M metagenome (GOLD analysis project Ga0316217, IMG submission 203633) | Freshwater microbial communities from Trout Bog Lake, Wisconsin, USA - 1anoA | ecosystem: Environmental > Aquatic > Freshwater > Lake > Hypolimnion/Profundal zone | place: USA: Wisconsin...
CCTATCTCGTACAGTTCGCCATCCTGCGCTTCAACCTTGTTCTGCGGCTTTGGCTGGAACCCACAGGCAGGACACTTGACCATCTTAGGCGGTTTGAGGAAGTGGCACTCGCTGCATTCCTTTGGAAGGGGAGCCTTTCGCTCAGTCGTTGCCCTGTTGGCCACCCCATCATGAAGCTCTGACTTGTGAATATCTGTCACGAACCCCAAACGCAGCGTTGTGTCAGAGTGATCTAGAACTAAGCAATTATCCTTGCCATTGGCAGTTCTCAGACCTCTGCCAATCATCTGGGTGTAGAGGATTTCTGATTTGGTGGGACGCGCCAAGATGATGCAGCGGACATCGGCATCAAATCCCGTCGTCAGCACCCCGACGTTGCAGATGATCTTGGTGTCGCCCTTGGCAAAGCGATCCACAATGGCAGCCCGCTCCTCCAAATCAGTGAAGGCATCCATGTACTCCACCGATACACCGGCCTCCTTGAACTGCGTCTCGATGTGTTTGGCGTGAACCCGGTTGACCGCAAAGCAGATGGTGGAGCGATTTTCGCCGCGCTCAAGCCAAGTTGACACAATGTCAGCGACAAGAGCGTTCTTGTCCATCGCTTCGCCCAAGCCCTTCATCTCGTAATCGCCCAGCTTCGTCTTGACGCCCGACAAATCGGGATGAGCTGGCGCGTAGCACTTGAAGTCTGACAGGTGCTTGAGGTTGATCAGCTCCTCAGTCGTCGTCCCGATGATCAGCCTATCCCAGCGACCGGGCGCTCCCATGCCCTTAGCCCAAGGCGTTGCCGTCAGCCCAACAAATGGAACCTTGGCCCATTCAGGATCATTCATCCATGTGTCGTAGAGCTTAAACAAGATATGGCATTCGTCTATGATCACCAAATCGGCCTTGGGTATCTCACGACGCGCCAGAGTTTGGATGGAGCAAACCTGTACCGGCTGTGTGCCATCCGTCATCTCGTGCTGGCCTTGAATCACCCCTACGTCGAAGATGGCGCTGGCCCTGAACCGCTCGACTGTCTGGTTGATCAGCGACAAGGCGGGTACGCAGAACAAAACCCGCTTGTCTTTCTGACGCGCCAAGTTGACGATGGCGGCAGCGATGACGGTTTTTCCGGCTCCTGTTGGGGCTTGGACAACCGGCCTCTTGGAACCCTGTAGCAGAGCCTCCTTGAGCCGATCAATAGCCGTCTGCTGGTAGTCTCTCAATTCCATTGTTCAGCTCCTGTTCCGCGCACGTATCTTAACACTACCTATTAACTCACTTATTGGCTCGTAATGGTAAGTGAGTGTACTGATAGGTTATGGTTGATAGGTTCTGTCACTCTATTGGAGTTGCCGGGCAATTTATTAGAGTGGGGGTGCTGCTGGTCGCTGGGATTGTTACGCTCAAGTCCAATTCATAGATATTTGATGTTTGACCATACGCTCGTATCCTCATGTGACGGCGCGCCAGACCCAGCTTTTCGAGCTTGGCTACACACTTCCGAACCTTCGATTCGGACAGGCCACAGTCAACCGACAGGCGCTTTACAGAGGGATAACAAGTGGCATCATCGTTAGCGTAGTTCGCCAACACCAGAAGAACCATCTTGTCCTGACAGGGGATAGGTTGTTTTATGGCCCATGCCATAGCTTGGAAAGACATTTTAAACTCCGCATTAATTGCGAAGCATTGCAAATAGGACAAAATGGGCGTAGAAAACCATCAAGTCCAACGTGCGCCGCGAACGCATGATTGGTTTAGAGCCCCAGTGATTGGCGTCACTGGGGCTCATTTCGTTTATACCCTATTCTTCCTTGCCCATCAACTCCAAGGCAAGAAACACCATTCGCGGGAACCGGGCCTTACCCGACATCCAACGGTAGACAGTACGTTCCGAGACCCCAAGATACACGGCGACCTCAAGACGGCTCTTGTTTAGCTTGCCAATCATCATCACAAGCTTGTCGGCATTGGTCTTTTCCATGCAACCTCCTACTTCAGGGTGATTCCGCAGCGGGAAGCTAAGCCCTTGATTTCGTTGATAGTTGTTCTTCCGCACTTGTCGATACGCGCCAACCTAGCCAATGTCACGTTCTGAAGGTCTTTGATATACACAACACGAGCTTTGCCTAAAGCGCGCAATGCCCGTTTAGACACCCCAGCGACATCAGTGATTGGCGCGTTTGGAGGCGGCATCATCACCTTGAACGCTCGTGTTGTTGGAGCTGATTCAAGAGACTTCGATACTGCGGCTTCATGTTTAGTACGGGTTTGAGCATAAGCATCAATATCAACCCGATATTGATATTTGAGACGCGCAATCTCACGATCTAGCTCTAAATTACGCGCCCGTATTTTCTCAATTTCATCCGCAGCAGCGCGCAAAACGGCGATCAAATTAAGCTCATTCATGTTATTTCCCCTTTTTTGTCTGACAAGACGACATATATTTATATGACGATCAGTCACTTATCAAGGGCTTTTTTGGCCTCAATGATAATTTCCCGATTTTTCTGAACCCATTTAAGGGTATTTAATGCAGCTTCCATTTTTGGCAGACGAGTTTCTGTGTCCTTTAATAATTCCTCCGGTCTTTCTTTTTTCTCCACATACCTCCTGACGATATTAACGTAGCTCCGGTGATTGTTAACAGCATCCTCTAAGGCCTCAACTTGTTCGTCTATCCCTATCTTCACTCACCTTCTCCTTTGCGAGATTGCCAGTCATTCATGCCTCTCCACACACCAACGGAACAGCCTACCTGTCCCCCATCCAGCAAAGAGGATGACGAACGCAAGCACCGCAGAAGGTGCATCCTTGAACAGCAACTCTATTGCCAAAACAAACGTGACAAAATACATCAAAATGCCAAGCCCAAGTATCGTGTCTCCGACAAGATCGGTGTGATCGAACATGTTTTTCACAGTCCGTCTCCTTCGGCAAAATCAAGATCAACCTTGATGCAGGCGATGCGAAGCATTGATGGGCTCGCGTCGGCCTTCTCTCTAGAAGGATACACCCAGCAATGCCCATCGCTTACATTCAACCAAACCGTCCTTCTATGGCGCGGTCGGACTTCTATGAGGTCGTTAGCAGGAGTCGGATCGCCATAGCAGCCAGCACCCCAATGGCATTTTCCGTCTGGGTTCCAAACCGTAGCGACCCAACCATAAAAGTTCTTTATGGCACCGTGTATGGCTGATCCGCTACCATCCCCATCCGTCGCATAGATACGGACTTCACGACCATCGCGGGTGCGATAAGTGCGATTCTTGTCAATCATGACACGCTCCTGAATACGTTATTCCACTGCTCTGAGCGATCTTCGTACATGTCATCAAACAACTTTTGTAAGCCCGGCTCAAATAGTTTGCGATAATCAGCAAGCGTTAACCTCCTGAAACCGGGAGGGGGAGGTGGAAGATCAACCGCAACAAACGACTTCACCGGCATCAGACTGCTTGCCCTCACCACCGCTGGCGCGGCGAAAAGGCCCATGAGGCCGGTAAGGAACTTACGGCGCGGAAGAATGAGGTCAGTCATTTCTCATTCTCCATTTTTGGCGGTGCGGGAAGCGGCATCCAGTGAGTAATTGCCGCATTGGGGTGCCGGGCGCCATCCGCATCGCACCAATTATGCGTATTATCCAATGCCCAGCCACCCCAGATGACTTGATCTATGCGAAGACCATCAGGTCCGGTGACAAGAATGCTGCGATCCTTTGGCGCGGTGTCGATTGGTTGCCATTTAGTCATTTCTTTTCCTTTTGCGCTTTGAGAATGGAGTCAAAGCATTTGGCTGCTATCTTTTCAAACTCATCTTTTGTGACAGTTCCAAGCTTTGCGGCTTCATCCCATGTTTCCGGCAAACCATCGTAAAATTCTAAGACATTTGGAAATACCTTGCCATCCCCCTTCTTGGGCGGCGCAGGCAAAGGCATCCAATGCGTAGCTTCAATCTCATGGGAACAACAGCCGCAGCCGTTATCCTTCGCGTACAGGCCAGCTTCGACGCAGTAGATGTTTTTGCCATCCCATACCAAGAATGACGGTAGATCTTCTTGCCAGTTATCAGGCTTCTTTGGCGCGGTGTCTATCGGTTGCCATTCAGTCATCTTTCTCTCCCCTCAAGTGCGTCGCGGGCTATGGCACAAATAACATCAGGCATATCATCGTCAAAAGAACCGCCCCTGTATTTAGTTCTAGTGATGATTAACTGCATGGAGGTTTCAAGCAATTTTATGCGTTGAATAGCCTCCAGAACATCGTCCGGCCAAACGTCTCGACCCGCCAAAACGCCACGATCTTCGCCACGACCGCACATTTCCTCCAAACGCTCAATGAGCGTTCCGGTTGAGTAAGGGCCTTCTTTGTAATCATGTTTCATTGCTTATTTCCATTCACGGGTCAGGCGGGAGTGGCATCCAATGGGTGGGGCTATATCTGCCATCCATTTTTGTTCTGCCAACTTCCGTCCAAACATATGTCCACCAACCCTCAATGTCTGGATCATCAAGACCTTCTTCATAGTTAGACCAAAAGGCGGCATGAACGATCTGGGTTTGTATGTGCATATACATGACGATAATGTCAGTTCCATCTTTTGGCGCGGTGTCGATTGGTTGCCATTCAGTCATCATTCTTCTCCATCAGCTTCCGAAGTTTTTCCTTATTGGCATCTGTCATATAGTACCCAATGCCGCGCCATGTAGCGATCTCGATACCATGCGGCTTCAGTTTGGCGCGTAACTTCAGCACCGCGATCTTCGTTCGAAGCTTTTCGTACTCAGGGCCGTTTTGTCGAAAGAACGTGCCAGTCAGTGACGTGATGTGATCCAAACACGCATAGCTGGCAATGTCCCGAGTGTAGATACCCATGATCAATGCGCTTTGCTGATGTGACAGAATGCCTTTCAGCGCAGCATTGGGCTGAACCATATCGGCTTGATATTGGCGGATTTGCTCTCGAAGGGTTTCGATCTCTTCGCGTAGCTCTCGAATGGTTTGAGCGTCATTCATGGCCGCGCTCCATGCCAGACAGCATCGACAAGGCCCTTGATCACCTTGCGAACTTCTTCGTCAGTGATGTGCTTGAGCGCGACCGCTTCGACATTGATGAGCGTTGACTCTAGCTCAACAATCATTTTCTCACTCTCAAGGTACTGTTCGTACCACCGTTCATTCTGCAATTCGAAGTACGACTTTGTTTTCATAATGGCCCCTTATTGCTGAGTAAGCATGAAGGCGAAGCTCGTCCCTCACCTTTGCGTCGTCGATATTGTCATATGCTATCTTCAGGATGTGCCCCAGACTTTCAAGGGCATTATCTATGTAGTCCGCTGCCTTTGGCCCGTCTGGGTTAATCGGCTCCTCCCATGTTCCCGGAAAGTCTGGGAACGAATGTTTCTCAGTCAGCCTTAGTCGATCCTGTATCCTCTGTGCCATTCAGCTCCTCCAAAAGTTCAATGATAATCCTGCATTGTGGGCCGCTTTCAACCCATTTGGCTTCCAACCATTCACACAAGCTATCATCCTCTACGATGTTCTGGCTTACGAGAATGTCGCTGATTGCCTTCTCAAGGTTCCCAAGATCACGCTTACGTTTGTCAGGGCGGACTGCCAAAATCGTCAGTTTATACGCGCCAACGACTTTCTTCCCTTTTGTCTGTGCAGCAAGCTGCCACATAGACAGCTTACGCCACTCCATATATTTGGCAGATCGGTAGACCTTACCCCCCTTCGTCGCTCTCCACAGGCTGTTTACTGACGGCGGGAAGGGTAGGATGAGTGAAAGCATTTCCCGAAGTCCGATTGGCGAGAGACATTTGCAGATACCGGCATACCTCAGCTTCAGGGATGTTCATCTCCTGCGCCATCTCTGCCGTGTTCATTTGCATGTTCCAAAACCCCTGAATGTAGAGGTCTGGACGAATGTGAAAGGGATGTATGCCAGTCCACTCAGAGACCGCCTTGACATGCTTCAAGGGAACCATCTTCCACAGGGATACGGCTCTGTTCGTGATCCCGAGCGAATCCGCAAGCCGCTTGGCTGTGCCATAGCAGCGGATTACCGCAAGAAGACTGGGGTCGCGATCTAATCTCATACCCGCACATTGGAACAACCCAGAACAAAAGTCAATAGGGTGCTTGACTTGTCCAGCAATGGGAGTATGTATGGTGAACCCAAAGACGGGAGAGACCAAATGAACCTTGTGCCGATTCAATATCACTTGGAAGACTACGAGCTGCCCGATCACCTGATAGCGTCAGGCATCATAGAAGTTGAGATCGACCTGATAGACGACGCGCCATACATCTACGCCTTCGATCTGGCTATCGTCAGTGAGAGTGGAGGCCGTGTCGTCCATCACTACTATGACAAATCGCGCAAGGACAATTCTCCAGATGACGAGAGCCTTCGCAAGATGCTAGAGAACGACAAGAAGCTCATGGACGACATATTTGACGATTGTGCCCGTGAAGGCATGTGGGAATAAGGAGCGAACCAATGAAAATGTCTGAAACCATCGCTGAACTCGCTATCGCTTTGTCTAAGGCTCAGGGGCAAATTGAAGACGCCACCAAAGACGGCATCAATCCGGCGTTCAAATCCAAATATGCTGATCTCGCTGCCTATCGGGCTGTGATCCGCGAGCCTCTCGCTGTCAATGATCTTGCCATCATGCAGCTTCCGCGCACTCGTCCCGGCTATGTTGAGGTTGAGACCATCCTTCTCCATAAATCTGGGGAGTTCGTGTCTGAGACGTTGGAGATACCAGTCACGAAGTTTGACGCGCACGGGATTGGCTCTGGCATCACCTATGCCCGCCGCTATGGACTTATGGCTGTGCTGTGCCTTGCGTCTGTTGATGATGACGGCAATGCTGCTGTGGAGCCTAAGCCCGCCGCTAGGAAGACTGAAATCAGTCAAGAGGAAGCTGGAACTTTGAAGCGCGCTCTTGTCATGGCCGCTGGAATGGGTAGAAATGAACTCAACACTGCTTGGGGTAGGCTTACACAAGAACAGCGCGCATTGTTTGATAAAGAGACGGTAGACAAGCTAAAGGAAATTGCTGCCGCTGCGAATGCTAAGAAGAAGGATGATGAATAATGGAACAGCGCACTGAAGCATGGCATCAGCAGAGAATGGGGAAAGTTACTGCGTCTCGTGTGGCGGATATTGTCGCCAAGACGAAAAGCAGCTACAGCGCATCACGCGCCAACTACATGGCCGAATTGATTTGCGAGCGTCTGACTGGAGTGAAGGGGGATTCATTTCAGAACGCCGCAATGCAGTGGGGAGTGACAACCGAACCGCAAGCTCGCGCAGCCTATGAGGCCAGTATCGGAGTTTTGGTTACGGAGATCGGTTTCATTCCCCACTTTGCTATCGACGCATCTGGCGCGTCACCTGATGGTTTTGTGGGTGAGCATGGGCTTATTGAGATCAAATGCCCTAAGACCGCAACCCACATCGAGACGCTTTTGACAGGAACAGTTCCTGCCAAATACATCACACAGATGCAATGGCAGATGGCTTGTACGGGCCGCGCATGGTGCGACTTCGTGTCATATGATCCGCGCTTGCCGGAAAGTATGCAGCTATTTGTGAAGCGGGTTGAGAGTGACCCTGACATGATTGCCTATCTTGAGAAGGAGGTTCTGATCTTCCTTGAAGAGATGGATGAGCAAATTTCCAAACTTGAGGAGTTGTACAATGGCCTATGAACAGCGTGAAAATAGCGGCTCGACCTTTAAGAACAAGAACCCGCTTGGGGAAAACTCAGCCACACTGACTGGAACCGCGCTCATTGGTGGCGTTGCTTATTGGATGTCGTCATGGGTGAAGACCGACAAGAATGGCAACAAGTGGATGAGCCATACTTTCAAGCGCAAGGATGCTGCCGCGCCAGCTAAGGTTGAAATGACCAACAACCTTATTGACGACGACATTCCGTTTTAGGGGATGGCATCATTCTGATGGATGTCCTGACCCCCAAGGGCCAAAGATCACGTTGGCATGAAGATCGAGCTGTCAAAATATGGCTTCATCACTTTCCAACATACTCTTATGTCGAAACACCAAAGGACAAGCCTGCTGTCGTTGATGCTGTCCTAAGTGTGAACAATAGCATCAAGGCGGTAGTGGAAACGAAGTGTCGCAATATCACATTGTTTGATCTTCAAGGTAAGCTCAACAATGAGTGGCTGATGACACACGACAAGATGATCAAGGGGTCTGAGATTGCTTCTGCTCTGTCAGTCCCCTTCATCGGGTTCCTATATCTGATACAGGACGAAATCCTCATGTATCAGAAGCTATGGGAGCCAGAAGCTGGATGGGTGTGCAGTATGGCAATCCGTCCAAGTTGGACGCAAGCGACTATCAATGGTGGGAAAGCATTGAGATCGAATGCCTTCATTGATATGTCTAAGGCAACGCAATTGAGGAAGGGATGAGATGAACACACAAGAGGAAGCGTACATATCTGAGCAATATCGAATAGTAGCTAAGGCATGGGTTGAGGCTGACTCAGCGGCCAACCTTCTGGAAGAAACTAAGTCTGCCGTTCTGGCGCGTATGATGTTGTCGTATGGCGACATGCCAGTGAGTAGGGCAGAGATGGCTTCCAAAGGCTCCAATGACTGGCGTGAGTTCATAACGAAGATGGTAGAGGCACGAGAAAAAGCGTCTCTTCTAAAAGTTAAGCTAGAGTACATCAGGATGAAATTTCATGAGTGGCAGTCCACAGAGGCGTCACGCAGAGCGGAGATGAGATTATGAGTAGTCAGGCATCCAACATGATTGACGACACCATTGAAGCGATCAATGATGCGTTGGAAAAAGCTAAGATCATCATTGCTATTCATGAGAAAATCGTATCCCTCATGGAGGAGCATCCTCTTGAAATCAAAATGGCGACCCTCAACATGACCATTACCAGAACCATCATTGACTCTTCGGATGATTATAAGGATGCACTCGCATACATAGCTAAAAATGCTGCTATTATGGTCAGAGCGGTTGACCAAATCGCTGAAAATTCTGCTCAAGAAGAAGATGAAGATGACGCGCCAGAAACAGAAAAGCCGATCCATTGATCAAGCGCGTCCGCATCACTGCCAAAGGTAGGGCTGACATATTCCTCCGTCATGGGGGAATGTGCCACCTTTGCAAAATGAAGGTGTCTCCGGGCGAAGAATGGGATGTGAGTCACGACATCCCTTTGGAAGCTGGCGGCAAAGACGATGAAAGTAACTGGCTCGTTGCTCACCGAAAGTGCCATAGGGTCCATACTAGCACCGTTGACATGCCCTTGATTGCAAAGGTTAAGCGCATCCATCAAAACCACATCGGAGCCAAACTGAAGTCTAGAAATCCATTACCGGGCAGCAAAGGCTCTCAGTGGAAAAAGAAGATGGATGGGTCCGTAGTAAGGAGAGAGTCGTGAGATTTATGATCACACTGAATATGCCAGCATATGAGGGACGGCTGGTGCATCAAGTGACCCTTGATATGCCAGAAATTAAATCTCTTAGAGACCTCTGTGTGTTGATGAACCGCGATGAGTTCATTGTTGGCAGGCACTGGTATCGACAGAAAAACCCAGAAACCCAAAGGGCGGAATGGGAAGACCGTAACGAAATCATCCTGAACACTGCCCACATTGGCAAAGTGGCAGAGTTCATTGATATGGATGAAGAGTACTACAACAATCTCACGAAGGATCGGGTCTCTTTCACTAGGACAATGACGTTGGGACCGCGTAGGCCAATCCGGCCATAAGAAGGGGAAAAACTATGGACTATGCTGACTTTATGAAAGACGCCGCCCGCATCTTCAACGAGCGCAACCCGCGCTATGGCGACATGCGTATCGGGATGGACCGCGTAGCCACTATGGCGACCATTATGACGGGCATTCACCTGACCGCACATGATGTTGCCCTTGTCCTTCATGCTGTGAAGCTCTCACGGCTTGGAGGAGACCGCGCCAATCCAGACCATTACGTCGATGGGATCAACTATCTGGCGTTTGCGGGCGAACTGATCCAACCGGATGAAATCCCGCAGCCGGATGGCGCGTCTCAGGTCCAGACCGACATTGAAGATGTCATGTCAAAAATCACTTCAATGTTTGCCAACGCCAATCACAGCTAAGAGCTAATAACGATGGCGGCTCAGGTAGCCGTCATCACCCATATGAGGACGCAATATGGTATTTGTCTCAAAAGTAGAAGCCTGCAAGAATGACATCCTTAAAATGTGGGAAGAAGGATTGTCTGGTCAACAAATAGCTGACAAGATCGGGACGACTCGCAGTGCAGTTATGGGGAAGCTGCATCGTATGCGAGAGCAGAAGATCATCACCTACAAAAGCGTTGCGTCAAGGATGGCTGCTGTGAAACATTCAGTCCGCACAAAAGAACGCTCACGATTGAAAGAGGAGGGTGTTGATCCTGTCGAGATCGAGAAGGAGCTTCCTCCAATCACCTACGAAGAAATCCTTAAGCCCCTCATCATAGAGGCAGAAAAGAAGCCCACTAGCATTCCTGTCAAGTTTGAAGACCTTGGCCCGTTTTCTTGCCGATATGTCATTGAAGGCATATTTGCAAAGGACTTCATGTTTTGCAATGAAGTCAAAAAGACCGGAAGCTCATATTGTGTCGAACATCACTCAAAATGCAAAACGACTCTGCCAATCCACCAAAAGAAGGAACAATCAAATGATGCTACAGCTAAACCCTCAAATCCCAGTCTCCACCCCTCACGGCAAGGGACTAGCTCAGGTGCTGATAGATTACGGGCCAGAGCATGATATCGTTTGGGTTGTTTTCCAGAACGATACCGCTGAGATTTGGTGCTGGAACAACAAGCATGTGAAGGCCCAAAACAACATCACGTTTGATCGAACGACAAAGAATCGAAACTCTGGGAAACCCGTTGACAACGAATAGAGCTATGCAAAGATAGGTTTCCAAAGAATGGTCTTTGGGTTTTCAAACCGGAGTTTGAGCGCCCATCCTCTGTCTGTGGAGTTCGAAAACGCACCACTTGCCCCAGCCCGTTCAATCGAGCTGGGGTTTTTATTTGCCCTTCAGAATGTTGACGAGCTTGCTGTTGGCCTCAAGGGCCGCAAACTCATGAGCCTGACCCGCAGGCCAGTCCACAACATTCCCTGCCACCAGAACAAGCTCCCAGCCGTCACCATGAGCCCTGAATGAGCCCTTGCTGACGATGCTGATGTGGTTATCAGCATCGCTGTGGGTGTGCATTGGAAGCGTATCGCCCTGCTCCGGGAAATCGTAGATGGTCCCAGAGAGCTTGTCGAAAGATGCTGGCGTTGCTCGAAGCATCAGATGACCTTTGGAGCGTCCGACGGACCTGAAGCAGGCTTGGCGGGTGGCACAGGTTTCACATACGGTGCGATTGGCCCGTAGACCCCAGCCACCAGATCAGCGTAAAGCTGACGGCCATACTCTTCTGGATCATTGGGAGAGGCCGTGAAGGGCAGCACCGTTGGAAACTCTTCAAACTTCACCATACAGTTGATGGCGGTTCCAGCTTCGTTGGCGTAGATCGGATCGGTGACGGTCTGAACAGTCGGCATTTGTTATGTCCTCACGCTATGCGGAGCCAAAGAGAAACTTGAGTCGAAAAAACACAACTGTTGTATGATTGTCCCATAAGCTGCCAAGTTCCAGATGGCGAAGAAGAAGCATAAAATCCTCCTGCTGATGACCAATAAAGATCCGATCCTGCTTTTGTTGCTCCCGGTCCTAGCGATGCGCCAGATGTTTCATAAAACATCCCATAAGTTCCAACCGCGCCAGCCGTCGTCACAAGAGCAATGGTTCCGCTCGTTGTGATGGTGCCGCCAGACAGGCCCGTGCCAGCAGTGATAGACGTGACCGATCCGCCGCTGTTGGCAACGCTCTGCCAAGAGGTGCCGTTGGACTTGAGGATGTTCCCGGACGTTCCCGGGGCAACCGCGATGACAGGGGTTCCCCCAACTGACATAGAGGTCGCTGTGGCCGCCGCAAGTGTGGTCGCGCCAGTGACGCCGAGCGTTCCCCCGACAGTCTCGTTGCCAGTGATGGTTGCGCTCGCAAGCGTTGCCGCCCCTATGACGCCAAGGTTCCCGCCAACAGTGAGATTGGCTGTAACCGTCTCTGCGGGAGTAGTGATACCGGCGCTGCCGTCGATTGTTACGGTCATGTTAGGCTCCAGCAGTAGGGGCGGGGGCGATCACCAATTGACCCTCAGAGACAAGCTTCATGATGTTCTGATAGTCAGTGTTGGCCGGGGCTTCAGGGACTGAAATTGTTACCCCAGCATCATCTGTGAACCAAATAGTTCTGTACTGAGCCGGTGGCGTTCCTTCGGGTGCGTACTGTGCGCGCATGTCAAAGCTCCGCTGAAATCAAAAAATTTACGCCAGAAGCTGGCCCATAACCGGACACTGCGGTTGCTCCCAAACCTGTGATGGAAAAAGTTACAACAGTTTGGCTCGTTCCATTAAGACTGATTGAAGACGGTTGCGTCGTAGATGTGTACGAATTAATTCCAAGCCCAGTGCAAGTTACCGTTCCTGAGTAACTTATTGTTGGAATAGCACGAAGCGAAACTGGGCAAAATGCCGTACAAGTAAAAGTTCCAGAACCGTTAAACCCGCCCGGAACAGTAGCAGGAACGTAAAGATACCGCTGGCACTGAGCCAACTGATCGCTGTAAATCTGGCGTTCATAGGGCGTGGCAATCGACCCTGCTTCAAGTTGCACATTACCAATCGTCCACGTTCCGCTGGTCTGCGCTCCGACAGAAAGCACGATCTGCAAGCCAGTCGTAGCCGCAGAAGGAATGGCAATCTGCACATTGTAGCGCGTCACCGTCGAGCTGACGGTGAATGTTCCAGTGGAGATAGAAGTGACCGTAGGAGACGCCAAAGTGCCAAACGTGTTCGTCGTGTTGGCGTAGTAGGCGGTCCATGTCACAGTCGTCAAAAGACTGTTCGCCATATCGACGGAGAAGGTCGCCGTCGTGCCAGCAAGATCGGCTGAGTTGAGTGCTTCGATCCTCTGGGCAAAATTGATGGCAGTAACGGATGCCGCACCAGTAAACTGATAACGATACTGGTTTGCCGTCGCGCCAGCTATCTGTTGACCCGTCACGTTTGCGCCTGTGCAATAGGCGTAGAAGCGGTCAACCGTGTACGCCAAAGCCGCGCCAGCGGTGATCGTTTGCGCCGCCCCTGAGTTGCGCTGATCTACCGCCAAATCACCATTGATGAGGCGGTTAAGACCCGACAAGGTGGGAGTGTTCGAAACCCAAGCCGTTCCATTGCTCGTCAGCAAATTACCAGATGTTCCCGGCGCAACTGTGATCGGTGCAACACCGTTGATAGTGGCCGTTCCTGTCACCGTCAAGTTATTGCCGACAGTGATATTGCCAGCATTGTCATTGACGATATTGGTGACCGTCCCAGAGGGATGGACGACGTTGATTGCCTTGAGAGTGCTCAAATCAGCCTCCTATCAAGTTGGAGATGTAGAGGCAAGAATGTAGTAGACCGTTCCACCAATGTTCACGGCGAGCTTATTCGTGACCGTGTTTGTGGTCGAAGAACTTACCGCAGTCGAGCCAAGAACCGTCGAGTTGGTGGTTGGAAGTGTCAGCGTCGTCGCTGTTGAGGCTGCACCAGCCGTGAGCGTGACAGAGCCGCCACCTGATCCATTGACTTGTACAGGCATTAGACGATGCTCCATGTCGAGCCGGAAGGAATTGTCACGGTAACGCCTGAGTTGATCGTCACCGGGCCAAATGTACCAGAGTTGTTGCTAGTTGGGATAGTGTAATTTGTCGTGACGGTCTGTCCATTATTATAAAAGACCGCATCTGTTCCACCACCAGTGGGGACGGAGCCGCCGACAACTGTCACCAGATAGAAGTTGGTTCCATCGCAGGCTACCGTCACCTGATCACCAAGAGGCACAACTACGTTGGTCCCACCACCAAGCGATGACATGATGATCCTAGAACCATTCGTCGTTGTAGCATTGTTGATGACAACCCACTGTCCGCCAACACCAGCAGGAATGGTATAGGTTACGTCAGAAGAGAACGCGCCAGAGACCGAAAGCATCAAGGCTTGATACTGGGTCAGCGTCAGGGTGGCGCTACCAGACGTAGCGTTCAGCGCAGTGACGCCACCGAACGCCTTGTCGATGATCCCCATATCAGCATTGACCGGCACGTTCCAAGTATCGACGTAAGCGCCGTTGGCAGGCTGCTCCAGAGATTTGTTCGTAGTGAACGATGATGGCATGGGTCAGTTCCCAAAGTTCTGGTTGGCAATCTCAAGCGCACGGGCCACATGAGTGTCGTCAGCGTTCAAAAGGGGTTCAGTCCTTTTGTTGACCAACTTCTTGGCGCGTTCAACGTCCGAGATCAGCTTATCACATACACGTCCGCCAGTCGCGCGAGCGATGGGCTGCTGATATTGATTCGGAGCATTTCCTATGGGGTTGAGAGCCTGTGCGCCAATCAAGGGAACAGGTCTTTTCAACGCATTGGCAACTGCTTGGCTCTTCACTGATGGCGTATATGACGGCAATGGCGCAGCAATGTTCCTTGCACCAACCCGGCTCGCCGCAGTTCCCGCTGTTCCAGCTAGGGCAGACTTCCAAGGGACGCCACCACTGATTGTTGACTCCAGAATGGCTGTAGCAAGAGATGGCTGCTTGTTAGATTTGGCAGCCAAATTGTCAAGCTTCTGTCCGAGCGGCCCTGTTTTTGTATTGAACGCGCCAAGGTTGTGAAAGGCATCTAGCATGTCTCTAGCGCCACCGCTTCCCGGCTGACCAAAGATCAAGCTCTTCCCATCAAGGGTTGGATTGGTTGGGCTTGATCGGAAATATCCATCATACAACTTATTGAAATTGTTGTAGGTGAACTGCCCATTAGGTGCCAAATCGGAGGCATACGCCTTGCCTATTGAGGACCAAGCATCAGGCGCATATTGGCTCACAGCCTGTTTAAGGTTTGCAAGATTCGCTGTATCTTGCCCACCCTTCTTTGCGGCTGACCTAATTATATTTGAATAAATAGAGTCAGCACTCTTCGATCCCGGAGCGTTTGCTATGGGATTGCCCGTTATTCTGAAAATGCTGTCACGCTGATCATAGAGCTTTTGCGCTTGAGCATTGACTTGAGAATAGGCTTTGCCAATTTCGTCGCCACCAACAGTCTCAGCATACGATGACATATCTTTGTTGAGGGCAGCCCTTAAGCCTTTGAGAACATTGTTGTCCACACCGCTTTCACCCGGAGCCTGATTCCAAGTTATCTTATCAGACAAAATTCTCTTCAGAGCCTGCATCTCAGAGAACGTCAAACCGCCATTCTGAGATTCAATATCCAAAGCTGGGGCCATCATTGTCAGGGCTGACTTTGTGCCCGTAGGGGAGAGCCGACCATATGGAGATGAAATCAGATCGCTAAGTGCCGAACTTACGTTTGTAATGGGCACAACGGCTGACGACTCTTGCAGAGCATTGACTGGCTCGTAAATCTTGCTCATTTGAGCCGCAAAGCCATTCGGGTGTTGAGGGTCCGTCGCCCAATTCTGAACAGCATCACGAACTGCCGCGCCTGCTGACTTTCTGTCAACAGTTCCAGAAAAATCGGAAATTTGCTTTCCAATTTCTCCCAGCGTTTGGTTCGCAGATGCGGGCAATTGACCAAAGAAGTCCGCTTTTGTAGCCAACGTCTGAAGAGGTCCACCCGAAACAACACCAGCACCCAATGACGTTTTGGCTTTTGACGCAAGATCGCCAGCTTGTTGCGCCGCAGTTGGGTTGCCAGCAAGTGCAGTTAGGATCGGATTTGCCGCTTCTGGCGCTACCTTCGATACGATAGACTTTGCCGCGCTTCCTGCCGCACCAAGAGCCATAGGGGCAATCTTCGCACCGGCAGCACCGAAAGCCGCGCCAGCCGCCCGTGAAGCGAAATCATCGCCTTCCGACGATCCCATAATCCCGCCCTGAACTACAGGGTTCTCCAATGCCGTTGCTGTGCCGCGCAATGCGCTAGGAACAAAACCAGCACCTTCGCCTGCGGCAGCCCGCAATCCGAGTCCACCAAGCCCACCAATTGTTCCGGCAGCCGCTAATTCCTCCGGCCCACCAAGAACTGCATTGGCAAGTGCGGGAACGGCTGATACGGCCATGCCTGTACCATACAACCAAGGGTGCTGTTCCCATGCCTGTTCAGTCGCAGCCTTTTGTTTTGCAAGTTCTGCGGCATATTTCGGGTCATCGCTTCCGGGAATATTTCCGGTTTTGAGAGCTGCGATTGCCTGCGGAGAGTACCCAAGCCCAAACGCTTGTGCCGCACCTCTGCCAAATGCTTCGCTACCGCTAACTTCTGGACTACTATCAGCCTGCTTATTGTTCGCCATCTTGGCGGCAATATCGTTAACAGTAGATTGTTGATCTTCCGGTGACAGATTCAAAAAGCTGTCATCGACATCAACTTGCTGCCCCATCATCTCAAGTGTCGGCATCACTGCACCTTTGGCAAAATGCGGAATGGGACGTTAGCCGGACCAGCAGTCCCGGCAACAGGAGCAGGAGCATTTGCTACCGGAGCACCTTGCGGGCCTTTGTATCCGTAGTTGTGATATTTATCGTAAAGACCCTTAGCAACTTCAGGGAAGCTGGGATCGCTTTTGGGGGCATGAAGAGTCCCATAGGCATCAGCCATGGACTGATTCAACTTATCCATTCCAACATTTCCCTTCGTGTCTGGTTTGGCATCCCAGTTGAAAGAAAATTTGGCAGGGTCTTCAAATCTGTGGTTGTTTACAAAATCACTATCCCTGTCATTGATGTAATTTGCCAAACCAATGGATTGACCCAACAACAAGTGAATAGCGGAGTCAGAAAGCTGGCTGGGATCGGGAGCAATTTTGCTTTCTATTTGTCCCGTTGCAGCAGGCGCACGTTGCCCACCAATTTCTTTGATGGCCTCAGCAACACGAGAAGCTGCTTGCTTCACAGCATATTGGTAGTCACCAACATTCGAAGTGGTAAATGGCATTTCCCTGCCAGTTGCCAATTGATAGTAACCCTTCATTTTGTTCAGAACATCTGAGCCATATCCGCCCGACACTCCTTGCGCCATGACCCTATCAATTTCTTGTGCTGCGTTAGTCAACGTAGAAAGTCTGTTGTGCGCGTCTGTTGCGTTTTTGCGATACTCACTAGCTGAAGCAGCAACGGCCTTAGTATTCTCATCATTGGCAATCTTTTGCGTGCTAATTGCTCCGCTCAAAATTCCATTTAGCTGCTCAAGGCTCTTGTTGTAGGCAGTTTGAGCTGTGTTTGCTACATCGACACCCTTCTTCGTGCCAGTCGCGCTCCAGTCAGAAATAGTCTTTTTCTGATTAGCCATATCCTGCAAAAGCTGTTGCACAGCCGGGCCACCTTCATTGTAAATGAAGTTTGACTTAAGCTGCTGCTCAGTCATTTGCGACTTATCCATTCCGGGCGGAACCGGATCATAACCGGCAGCCTGCGCTACTTGTGTCAGACGGGCTCTTTGTTGATCTTCAGGGGATGCCGGTGCAGGCTGACTTGACGCACCGGCCTGCGTAGCGGCTCCTTGATCAGTCCCAGCCGGAGCGGGCTGAGCAGCGGGCTGAGCGGCAGGCTTACTAACGGGTGGAGGCAGCAATTGTCCTTGTTGGCCCGTTTGCTGTCCTGTTTGCTGAGCTGTCTGTTGAGCTGCGGGAGTGCCGCCCTTCAACCCATAAGCGCCCATATTGACGCCCATCGACTTGAACAGTTGCGCTCTCACAGCCTCCATCTGTTCAGGGGTATAAACTTGATTGTTCTGGGTATTTCGCTTCCCAAGCGTAGTCGTCCCATCAGGGTTCCTAATCAAGGTGTCTTCAAACGAGTTGTTCAGTACATCCATCGCGTTCTTGACGGCTGTCTGTTGCAGTCTGTCATATTCCATTTGTCCCGAGACGCCTGCCACAAGACCGCTACCCAACGCGCCAAGGAAACGCGGATTGGGCGAAGAAAGCATTCCGCCAAGGAACGACGCTGCGGGAACCCAGAAGCTCTCCGAAGTCGGCACACTACTTGGAAGATACTCGCTCGCAACATCGCCCAAACTGGCTTGTCCAGAAGGAACGCCATTGAACTTTCCGGGACCGCTGCGACCGATGCTCAAGCCCGGAGCTTGAGCCGGAGCCGGAGTTGTAGTTTGATCGGGAATAGGTGCGCCGCTGGCATATTTTTGCAGGCCAGCCCATCTTCCAGACAATGCACCAAGCATATCCGGTGTTGGGCCGTTGTTCTTTTTCAAATCTTCCGCAAGATCACCACCAGTTTGGCGCTGATACTCATCTTGAGCAAGTTTCCAAGCACCGGCATTTTGATAGCCAGATGTCATGGGTGCGCCGCCAGTGGTTTCATCCCAAGTCGGTTTGGTGAATTGGAAGTATCCAGCCGCAGTAGAATAGCGCCCATCCTTTGTCGGCTCTGGCACGTTAGGATGCGGACCATTCGGATCAAAAGGCTTACCCGCCGAATTAGGTCCACCATACCTAATGTCGTACCTACCGCTGCTTTCTGGAGCGCCAATGGACTGGAGAAGTTTTTGCTGCTCAGGCGGAAATTCTTCCATTTCCTTCGGATTAACAGCGTATTTCGTCGCAACGCTGGGATCGACACCAGTCGGCACCACTGCATCGGGAGCAGCCTGAGCGACATCCTTCGCCCTGAAGCCGGGAGCCTTTTCGACTGCGGCAACCAGATCGGGATCGACAGGAGTTTGCGGGACAACGGTTACGCCATCATCATCGCCAACCGCGCTCCCATCGGCATGATGCTCTCTAGGAACAAGACCGCCATAAGCGAAGGGATTGACGGAGCCGCCCTTGTTGAAAAAGAATGGCACAACCTTAGCAATGTCACCGCCAATTGCAGCAATATCACCAAGAGTGTTGTCACCGCCGCCACCGCTGCTGCTGACTTTCTGCTGCATACCCTTTTGTTCGCCCTCAAGTTGAGAGGACGATTGGGTATTGTCTTTGTTGAGCTGTGTCAGCGGATCATCCGCGCCATAGGGCACATCGCCACCAATGTCATACCCATGTCTGGGAACGAGACCGCCGTAAGCAAACGGGCTAATTCGGCCACCGCGTTTGGCAAATCCGTCAAAGTCACTGGCAAAATTACCCATAGAGTCGGTGGCATCACCAACCATTGAGTTCGTATCGTCCATCAAGCCATTTGTGTAGCTTGACCCATCACCCGTCTCCAACGAACGATCAAGACTGGCCGTTTGCACGTTTCCAGCATTACTGCCACTTTGATCGGGCACGAGACCGGCTTGTTTTCCGGGAACGGAAGTAGCTGTCGGTGCAGCCGAAGTAGTGGCGGGAGCCGCTGTGGCAGCAGGCGGCTTTGCATCACTTCCAAGGCCTGCTTTCCACTTATTGAAAGCATCCAAAGGGTGCATGTTGGCAAGTTTGCCAATAGCTTCACCCGTGTTGGCGGCTTGAGTAAGCGGGTTCTGGCCTTGCGGCTGTTGTCTCGCAATGCTGCCCTGCACTTGAAGGCTTCTGGGCGCGGAAGACTGAGCGGAGTTGATGTTGAGGCCAGTCCCACCAGCCGGTCCACCGGCTTTGGGATACATCGCTTCATGAGCTGCAAGGAGGTCCGCAAGGCTACCGCCATCAGCATATCCGCCGCGAGCGAAGTTGCCGGGAGCCGTTTGAGTCGTCATTGTGCCGGGCACTTGAGGGACACCCGGAACCTTGGCGCGTTGAAGGAGTGGGGCTACCCTCAAAGCCGCAGAAGCCGCTTGATTGGGAATGCCAACACCAAGGCCGGGCATCTTTGCGCTCGAACCATGAGCTGCAATCAGATCGCCAAGCGTCATGCCGCCATCAGCGTATCCACCGCGAGCGAAGTTGCCAGCGGAAAGAACTGCGCCACCCATAGAATTTGGCACAAGACCTTTGCCATCATGGGCGGCATCATCTGTCACGTCATGATAATTGACAGCCAAATAGCCAGCAGGGTCCAACCCAATGCCCGGCTTGTTCTTAGCAAGAGCTTCCTGACCGAGCACACCGATGTGGGTGTTGTTCTCAGGGTCATCCTTGTACTGATAGCGGTAGATGTTCTGGCCGTCGTTCAGTTTGCCGACATGCTCAATGTTCTTCTTCAGTCGCTCATCTGAGCTGAAGTAGCCACCAGACTGTTGGTTCGTTATGGTATTCCCAGACAACGCGCCAGTACCTTCGGCGATATTCGCCAAGAACTGGGTCTGTTGATAGGGGAAGCCCATCGCCTGCATGTACTGATTGTACAGCGCGGTGTCTTGAGCCTGCTGCGTCTGCTGGCCCAACGTACCCGCTGCGATTTGAGCCTGAGCACCAGCAAGGCCAGCGGTCTGAGCGCCGGAACCAAGAGCGGCCAATTGATTCGCAGTATTGGAACCTTGTGCATACCCTTGTTGGCCGAGAGTAGCCAATTGGGTGCCAAGCCCCTGCAATGCAGTCCTGTTGGCCTGCTGGGCTGCCAAATTGACGCCCTGCTGCTGTTGGGCTGCCCCAAGAGCCTGCGTATAGTTGGCTTGATAGAGCGGGGAGATCGCCTGAGACGCCGCAAGAGCCTGTTGCCCTTGAAGCTGTGCCTGCTGCAATCCCGCACGTTCGCCACCGAATGCACCGGCCTGAATGGCTTGAGCCTGTTGAGCTGCGTTCTGCTGGCCGAATTGCTGACCCAAAGCGGCTTGTGTCGCATTGACGACGCTTTGAGTATAGGGGTTCATGTACTGGCCGACGTTCAGCCCGCCCGGATTGACAGGCATCGCAGCGCCAAGAGCCGCGCCAGTCGCGCCACCCAAATATTGCTGACCTTGTTGCTGAGCCTGACCGAGCTGGCCGGTGGCCGCACCATAATAGGGCTGAGCTGCCTGTGAAGCGGCAGTTGTCGCATCAATACCGGCTTGTTGGGTCTGATTGATGGGTGCGACAAATTCGCCCGTGTACGCCTGATATGGAGTAGAAGCGACTTGTTCCGCTTGAGCGTTGACAGAATTATATCGTGCCAACACTTCGGGTGGAATTTGTGTCGATTGGACTGTAGTCCCGCCGCCTTTGCCGCCTCCACCCATACCAACTACTCCGCTGCTTCTCGCACAGAACCAGTGCGAGCATTATAGAGGAAAAATGCGCCAGTTGGCTTCCCGAATTGGCGTTCGTACAACCGGACTTTTGCCTCAGTGCGGTGGTTGGAAAGCACCCCAATCAACAATGGTACTTCTAACACTTCTGACGCCCTTTTGGCAAACTCGCATAACCGTCTTGCCCTGCCACCTTTGGCATTTCTGAACTCTGGCAAAATGAAGATACCGCGTTCCTCCAAGATCGTATCATCAGAATACCATGTATCCGTGATCCGTAGAAGTATCGCGCCTTCAATTTGTCCGGGCTCCCCAATGACGCCGATCAGTCCATTATCGTGATTCGCGCCAGCCCAAAGCTCGCGTAACAGCTTGATTTTGTTGGGTTTTACAAACCCGTTGTCATCGCAAGCTTTGAGCGAGACCTCCATAAGCTCATGAATGTCTTCCGGTTGTGCTAGGCGTACATCAAGGTCATCAAACATGGACATTCCCCTTCTAGTCCGTGTCAATTAGTCTTAGGTCCGGGTAATTTCTTCAGGGTATCAATGAGCTTTTTCCTCATAGTGTTCACAAAGGAGTCCAGCTCAGTATGCCCTACTTTCATATCCCCATTCCCAATGGCGGTAACAACCTCTGGAGGTATGACATATTCGCCTCCAGCGGCAACGATTGGCACCTGTTGTTCGGTGCCGCGACCCCCACCAGCACGAGCTTGAGGGGAATTTCCATATTGCTTCAGAACAGTATCAAGAACCCTGAAGCCTGCCATCGTATTGCCTTCGCCCATTGACGAGACAATATCTGCCGGAATGACATACGAGCCAGAAGGAACGTGCATTGGAAGGTGATCGGTCCTGCCTGCGACTGGGCTATGGATTGCGCCGACATGCGATTGAGGGGCGACAATTTGACCGCCATCTGCCCGTTTGGCGCGTGAAACATGCCGAGCTGTGTTCAGGGCAATGGCAATTGCCTGCTTCTGAGGGCGACCGCTATGAACCAGCTCACTTATGTTGGAGCTGACAGTAGCTTTGCTTTTACCTTTTTTGAGCGGCATAATTTACCCCGGCGAATAGGTTATGTTGACCGACTGCCCTGTTCCGGGAACAACAACGAGCCCAGTACTATAGGCCTGCCCTGCCTTATAAATTCCCGTAGCGTCTGGTATGACACATAGAGCATTTGACGCGGCGGCTCCGCCAGTCGTTGAGGCGTTGTATATAGTTCCAACCGAACTTCCAGCTACAACCACTGAAAAGTTAACAAGATAACCCGATCCAGTTATGATCACCGTTGATGATGTGACAGTAGAGGAAGTCTGGGTTCCAAGGGATTTTTGGTTGGTCTGAGCGACATTGTTTATGGCAACAACGCCGTTCTTTTGAGCTGTCAAAAGGTCTGAAAGACTAGCTGTCATCAGTATCTTCCATCGGCTTGAATGCGATAACGGATGTTGCCAAGCCGCCAGAATGACCCGATGTCATTGCTCTCGACCTTAATTGACACAAGCCTACCGCGAAATCTAGGCGTTATATAGGTGGTAGATTGTGTCAATGTGAACGGACCATATGCAGTAGGTGTCTGTCCAGCAAAGTCGGTGGCGTAGAACGTCAGCAAGATATTGGCACCTTGCGTCCCTCCATAATAGCCCCACTTCATATCGGGCCATACTTCGTCGATGAATGATTTTACGTCAGCCTCAGACAAGGTGAAGTAGCCAGTCTGGAAATATGAGTCCATCGCAACGCCGTCAGCGTCAGTGGAGGTCTCATGTTGATAGATGTACTGATTTAGGGCCGTGCCAATCGGCGGGCCAAGAACGGATTGATTGATCCATGCCGTGCGGGAAACATAAGGGTTGGTCGATGAATTGAACCCGTAATCCCATTGATTGAGAATGAAATTGTATTTCACGTATCCATAGTTCTCTCCACCATTACCAACAGTGGGGAAGAACCATGAAATTTCACCAAAGCGAGAGTTTGGCGCGATCCTAATCCGATCCAGATTGCTCGTGTCCAAGTCTTGGAAAACCACATCCCAGATCGGGCAGGGAATAGGAGAAACGCCACTGCCAGATAGCATGAAAAACTGGCTCTGGCTCATCCAGTAGACAGTTCCATTGACGGAAGCCGCAGCTTTGCGACCGATTAGGCCGCATCCCGTGCCAAGTTCGTTGAACTGATAGACATAGGGGGGGCCGGAATATTGCATCGCCCATAGCCCAAGATCGGTCCAGATCAGGCCCTGTTGCGGTCCTTGAATGCACTCAACGATCTTCGACCCTTTAGGGATACGATACGACCCGGCTTGATTGGTAATCAAGGCGATCCATTGATTGTAATTCTCGACATCACTCCAGCGGATCAGAAGAGGGTCTTGAATGCCATCATATGTGCTACCCCACGCCACAATTTGACGCTGCGGCATTGCCACAAACATGCCAGCATTGACCGTAGGTGCATTTGGTATAACTGCTGCTACCGATTGCCCAGAGTTGGGAGTCCATTGATAGATCGGGCCATTGAGAGGATTGGAGATAAGGACGCCGCCCCAATTATCTAATGTCCAATCAACCGCATTGATGGGTGTTCCGGGACTGATTGTTGGTGTCGCGCCAGTACCGTATCCACCTATGCCATAGGGGCCAATGCCATACCCCGTACCAAGCGGAAGAGGGCCTACGCCTTTATAATAGACGAAGTGGGCCTGCCCGCCGTTCTCATATCCGGTGGCCGTAGATGTAGCTAAGTTATTGTTAATGATGGTAAAATTGTTCACGTCAATGACGGACTCAATGATGTACCCACCATAGATCGTAATGCCGCCAACAGTCGTAGCGACTAAGGCAGGATAGATGTCTTCAACCACATACCCATGATCAGGAAGCGTAACCGTAACAACTCCCGATCCAGATGTCGTAGAATATTCCGCAGTGATCCCGCTATTGGTGACAGTTGTCGCGGCTAGTTGCGGATTTCCAAGAGCATCAACCGCATAGATCGTGTATTGGTTTGTCAAATTGGCTGGGTTGTAGCACTCGTACAACCCAAACAAGACAAGCCCATCGACGCTGATAGGTGTCTGAATATCTACAGAGTCGTAATTGCTAATGTTTCGGCCCGTGTCCGTGATGACAACCGCATTGCTGCCAGCGGTCGTAGAAAAGCTCACAGCGACATTGACGGTAAGTGTCTTTGGCGTGATGTCGCTTGCGCCACCAGACAAAATGATCTGCAACGCGCCGCCGCCACCAGCAGGAACGCCATCAGCACCCACACCAAGATAGGAATTGGCGCTTGTATCTTCCCATGCCAACAAAGCTCTTGCAGTGGAGCCGATCTGGCCCATGAAGAACTTCGTCCACCCTCCGAGCTTTTGCACAAGACCGCCAAGCGTCCGATCAGGGATGAACCTAACAAGCTGGCTTTGTGAGATAGCGGCTTCGTTCAAGGCTGGTGTCTTGTTAACGTCAACGCCGGGAATGAGCTTGAGGGCTTGGTGGGCCATATCTTAGCCCCTTGTCGGCGTTGAGACGGGAGACATAGACATTGGCGACCAAGCCGCGCCTTCCATCTTCTTGCGATATTCTTCGCCCATCGCGCCCTTCAAGAGGGATTGATATTGGCTCTCGTAGGTGACTGCCATCTGAGGATCGTCGTTGGCGCGTCCAAAGTTGCGCTGATACCCGCTGATGTAGATCATAGACGCCATGATCAGCAAGTCAGGAAGATACAGGCTGATGAAGGTTGTCTCATTCGTAGCAGACAAACTGTCTGGACGATAAGTGCCAACGATTTCAACCGTGTAGCTCGCGTCTGGATACGGGCCAACGATGAAGTTCCAGTTTGTCGCGCTACCCATGAACGGCGCAAAATAGATCGGCTGAGCGGTAGAGGACGATGATCCGCATACAGCGTCAATGTACTCTCTGGTCGTCGCCAAGAGCGGCACCCTTGTGCCAGCATTGGGATCAGACGTGCCAGACGGCGTGATCAAGTTGATCTGCTCCGGCACAACGAACACGCTTGTAGGAACCGTAATGGTTCTTGTCCCAGCCGTCAGGGTGTAGGACGTGCTGGAAATAGACGTGAACAGGAAGTCCAAATCACGATAGATGCGGTTCTCCGCATAGGTGATCATCTGAGGAAGAATTGTCAGATAATTGCTATCAGTAGGCGAAACGACAGCCATGGTTGCGATTTGCAGAACATAGCTACTCGTTCCGGTTACTGAACCATCGTAACTCAAGCCAACCGTCATTTAACAACTCCTCCAAAAGAGATGCGTCTCACCAATTGGCAGACTATTACCTTTAGACCGATTTTCATATTGAGATATGACTTGCAAATTCCAAGGCACATGCAAACCACTAAATCCATTCCCGCGTAAGGGATGGATATGATCCACCTCATAAAAGGTGCCAGTCTGCATAGTTCTTGCTACTGCTATATCATACATTTCTTGTATTTGAGCTTTATGAATTGCGGTGAGCCATATTGGTGTTGCATGTAGTTCTGATGCCCTGCGCGTTGCATCTTTCCTATTCAATTGAGCCCGATTTTTTTTTGCCCATTTAGAAGAAGATGCAGCTTGCCGTTCCGGGTTATTTTTTACCCAATCGCGTTTATGCTGGTCAAAGCGATTTTTGTTAGCTGCATAATAAGCTGTATAACTTTCTCTCTTGCATTCTTTGCACTGCCCGCGAAGAGTTCCGTAGTCGCGCCTAATTTGAAAAGCATTCAAATCTTTAATCTCTTTGCAAGTAATACATCTTTTTTGCCCATCAATAAGCGTCTCTCTTTTTTTGGGGTTCAAATGACAACTTTTGCAATCAGCCCGCAATCCGTTTTTACCCCGAGCGTTCTTGCGGTATTCTGAAAGTGCTTTCAGTTCCCTGCATTTCGAACACTGCTTTAGGCCGGTTGTCATGGAAAAAGCTCCGCTTTACCGGCACCATATCACCTATTTGGCACCGTTGCACCATCCATCACGGCGGGCATTGTTCTGCTTAACCTCTATGATCGTGCCAGTCGTGTCTTTTTCGGACCAAGAAACGTCCTTCCAGACCGTACAGACAGTCTCATTTGTCGCGAGTGTAAGCGTCGGGCTTGCGCACCCCATCAGCGGAGACATCAATAGCATCGCCAGCATTAATCGCATTTTCGGTCCTCCTGAGAACATCTTCGGTAGCCCTTACTTCGACTTCAGCGACAGCATCTGATTTGATTTTCAGATACGCGCCAAACAAGACTGACAAGACCACAGCGGCGATAGCGGCATAGCGGCCAAGGGGAGTGAATAGAAGGCTAAACACCGTGCTCCTCCATGTGTTGTTTGCGGAACCACCAGATCGCCCCACCAAGACCAACAATTGCCAGCATGATGAGGAAGTTGGTATTGCCGAGTAGGCCCATAATCTGGTTGGCAGTGTCGGACGCATCTTGAGTCTGCGCTGCAACTTGCTTGGCGACACCAAGCCCACCGAGACCGGCAGTGACAATAGCGGCATTGCCCTGACTGCTAGTTGCCATTGAGGGAACCGGAACCTCATCAGGGGTCAGGCGCTGCTCCTGATCATCAGCTTCGGCCACTTCCGCAGCAGCAGCCGCCGTCATTGG
>Ga0316217_10001826_pt1 | contig 26817 bp, 33 predicted proteins | sample 1anoAmetaG_FD_203633 | JGI IMG/M metagenome (GOLD analysis project Ga0316217, IMG submission 203633) | Freshwater microbial communities from Trout Bog Lake, Wisconsin, USA - 1anoA | ecosystem: Environmental > Aquatic > Freshwater > Lake > Hypolimnion/Profundal zone | place: USA: Wisconsin...
GCACGCCGCCAGCGTTCATTCTGAGCCAGGATCAAACTCTCATGTTTAATACCTAAAGCTCTCCGGTCCGTCCCCTCGCGGGGCCGAACGCGTTGTTCGCTTGGTTTCCTTGCAGTCTCTTTCGAGATGCATTTGCTCTATTGCATTTCCATTCTCTTTATCCGGCTTTCAAAGACGCCCGGGACGATCACGGCCATCCCTCGCGGGTCAGCTCGTTTTCCTTCCGACCACCACAACCTCGATCGCGGCGGAAGATCAGATTACTACGCCACATGCTGAACGCAAGAACTTTTTTCAGCAATCGAACGCCCCGGCCGCCATCCCCGCCGCCGGGCGGCGGTCCCGGAACGCCCATCCGCGGCGGTTCCGCACTAGAATGACCTGGACCGCGATGGTTTGAAAACGGCAACGGAACATGGCAACGGGAGCGTGCAAGGCATGGATATGGATGTGATCGGAGCGGGGCTGGCGGGAGCCGAGGCGGCGTGGCAGCTGGCCGGGCGCGGGCATGAGGTTCGGCTGCGGGAGATGCGCCCGGGACAGATGACGCCGGCGCACCAGACGGGCCAGGCGGCCGAGATGGTCTGCTCCAACTCCTTCAAGAGCGACGACCCCAACAGCGCCACCGGCATCCTCAAGGCCGAGCTGAGGACCATGGATTCCCTCATCCTGCGCTGCGCCGAGGCGACCCGGGTGCCGGCCGGCAATTCCCTGGCGGTGGACCGGTTCGCCTTCGCCGACCGGGTCACCTCCGAACTTCGCGCCCACCCGCGGATCCACTGGGTGGAAGAGCTCGCCACCCGGGCCGAACCCGGGGTGCCGACCCTGATCGCCACCGGGCCGCTGACCGCCGAGCCCCTTGCCGATTGGCTGGCCGCGGCCTGCGGCTCCGAACGGCTGTTCTTCTATGACGCCATCGCCCCCATCGTCGAGCGCGATTCCATCGACACCTCGGTGGCGTTCAAGGCCGCCCGCTACGACAAGGGCGATCCCGACTTCTACAACTGCCCCATGGACCAGGCCGACTACGAGGCGTTCGTGACCGCCCTGCTGGCCGCCCCCCGGGCCGAACTGCACGCCTTCGACACTCCCTATTTCGAGGCCTGCCTGCCCATCGAGGTCATGGCCGACCGGGGCCGGGAGACCCTCCGCCACGGTCCCATGAAGCCGGTCGGCCTCGACGATCCCAGGACCGGACGCTATCCCTACGCGGTGGTGCAACTGCGCCAGGACAACCTGGCCGGCGACCACTTCAACCTGGTGGGGTTCCAGACCCGTCTGCAGTGGGGGGCTCAGAAGGAGGTGTTCCGCCTCATCCCCGGCCTGGAGCAGGCCGAGTTCGTCCGCCTGGGCAGCATCCACCGCAATACCTATGTGAAGGCCCCGCAAGTGCTGGACGCGACCCTGGCGGTCCGGCGGGTGCCGGGGCTGTGGCTGGGCGGACAGCTCAGCGGGGTGGAAGGCTACCTGGAATCCGCGGCCAGCGGGCTGGCCGCAGCCCTGTCCATGCACCGGGCGGCGGTCGGCGCCAGCCCGGCCCCCCTGCCCCGGGAGACGATGCTGGGGGCCCTGCTGCACTACCTCGCCCACGCCTCGGTCAAGGATTTCTGCCCGACCAACGCCATGCTCGGGCTGCTGCCGGCCCTTCCCGACGGGCTGCTCGACCACCGGGCGCTGAAGCGCGCCGGCGGCATCCGCGGCCTGAAGGCGGCCAAGGGCGCGGTGCACCGGGAGCGGGCCCTGGCCGCCCTGACGGCCTTCCTGGCCGCGGCGGAGCGATCATGAAGCGCCTCATCGCCACCCTACTGGTCCTGGCGGTCCTGGGCGTCGGCCTCTGGTGGTCGCTCCGGCGCCAGCCCTCCGCGGCCCCCCTGGACGACCAGGGCGCCGCCTTCACCCTGCAGGCCGCCGGCCCGGGCCGGATGGCCACCTTCCAGGACACCCAGACCCCGCTGCGCGAATTCCACTGGCTGCCCCCGCTGCCGGGCGGGATCCTGGCCGCCCAGGTGCTGAGCCAGAACGACCGCCAGCGGGTGGCCCTCATCCATGACGGCCTTACCCAGGAACTGCTCCTCGTGCTCAAGCCGGTGGGGGTCAGCGACGGCTTCTGGCGCTTCGCCCTGCTCCGGGAGGCCGCCGTCGCGCCCGGCGGGGCCCTGCTGCTGCTCTACCAGGCGGGCGATTCCGACAGCACGGAGCTGCCCCTGGCGCTGGCGCTGGACGTGGCCAGCCAGCAGGTCAAGTGGTTCTGCCGGGGCGCTTTCTCGCACATGGCGGTGACCCCGGGCGGGGAGGCGGTCTACCTCTACGGCGGCAAGAACCCGGTCCAGCGGGTCGTCCTGGATCAGGCCGCCGGCACCCAGCATCCGCTCCCCGCCGCCATCGAGCTGCCCGCGGAGATCCCGGCCGTGGATGGGCTTCTGCCGACCGGGCCGGCGACTTTCCTGGTCAGCCACGCCAACGGTCTTTCCGCCTACCGGCCCAAGGAGGGCTGGACCCATGTGCCCGCCCCCGCGGACCCCGGCGTGGCCTGCCAGGATTGGCATCCCTCGGTCACCCGGAACCGCGGGGAGCTGTGGTGGCAGGCCGTGCCCGGAAAGCTGGTGAAGGTCCGCCCGGATGGGCGCACCGGCGCCGAATGGTCGGTGCGGCTGCCGCCCGCGGATCCCTTCGCCCAGGACGCCAGCCTGCTGCGGTTGCTGGGCGCGGACCCGTCCGGCTGTCTCTGGTTCTCCCTCGCCAATCCCGCCCCGGCTGCCGCGGCCGCTGCCGTTCCGCCCCCGGCCGCCCCGGAGCCCGCCCCGGCCGGGGAGGAAAAGGCGGCCGCGCCGGCCGACTCCGGGCCCGACTGGACCGGCTACGCGGCGGCCGGCCTTGACCGGTTCTACCGCTGGAATCCCGGCAAGAAGACCCTGGAGCGGGTGTCCATGCGCCAGGGCTGGACCGCCCTGAACCCGCCGTCGGCAGTCCAGCGGCCGGCCGCGGGGCAGGGCGTAGTGCCCGCGGCCGGGGCGCTGCTGGCGGAAGGGGGCCGGTGCGCCTGGTGGCTGCCGCTGGAGGCCCTGCCGCTGGAGCAGGTGGCGCTTCAGGCGATGTAGTCGAACAGCGTCTTCTGGTTGGCCTTGGACATCGCGTTGAGGCTGGCCTGCTCGGCGACGCTCTCCTCGTTCAGCTGGGTGATGGCGGTGGGATAGTCCACGGATTGCACCGTGCTCTGCTGGGCTTGCAGGTTCGCGTTGAAATCGCTCAGGCTGGTCTGGATCGCGGTGACCCCGTTTTCCCGGCCGCCCATGTCCGTCCCGGCGACCTCGATCCGGCCGCTGATGGCTGTGAGGTTGGTGTAGGCCGTCTGCAGCGCCGCGGTGTTGCCGCTGGTCAGGGCATCCCGGACGGCCGTGACCTGGGCCATGAGGTCGGTGGCGGAACCCTGGTCGGCGGTGCCGTTCGGGCCGAAGAACAGCGTGCTGCCGGGGATGTTGGTGGTCACGGTGGCGCTGGTCCCGACGTTCAGCTTGATGAGGCCCAGGTTCGGATTGGCCGCGGTCGGCTCGTTGCCCTGGTAGGTGACGCTCTGGGGCGTGGTGGAGGTGTTGTCCACGAAGGGTACCGTGGTGGTGTTGGTGCCTGCGAAAATGTACTTCCCCTCGGCCTGGGTGTTGCCCAGGGAGATCAGGTCGGTGCGCAGCGCGTCCACCTCGCTGGCCTCGGCGGCCGCGGAGGTGTTGTTGGCGGCCAGCCCGCTCTGGGCCAGCGACAGCACCCGGTTGATATCCGAACTGATGGATGTCAGGACGGTCGAGGTGGTCTGCATCTGCCCGGTGGCGGTGTTCGCCTGGTTGATGTACTGGGTGTTCAGGTCCACGGATGACTGGTAGCCCATGATCTGGGCGCTGGCGGCAGGATCATCGCCGACGTTGACGATCGCCTGGCCCGTGGTCAGCTGCTGCACCGTATTGGAATACTGCTGCTTGATGCGCTGCAGATCCAGCATGGACTGTGCATTGTTCATGATGTTGGGCACGCGCATGGTCATGGCTTCCTCCCAGGGGTAAGGTATTCGCTCCGCTCATCAACCCGCGGCCGAGGTCATGGCCGTCATGAGTTGCTGGGTAAGCTGGCTGATGGTCGTGATGAACTGGGCCGCGGCCTGGTAGCCCTGCTGGAACGCCAGGAGTTGGGCGGCGGACTGGTCCAGGTCGACCCCCGACACGCTGGACTTCTGGGTCTGCAGGGCGGTGGTGAGGTTTTCCTGGTTGGTCGCGGTGGTGCTGAGCGACTGGGCCTCGGTGCCGACGTTGTTGATCAGGCTGCTCACCACGGTGCTGAAGGGGCCGGAGTTGAAGGTGCCGGTGCCGGTGGTGTCCACAGCGCTCAGCGAAGTCTGCAGGGCGACCATCTTCAGGGCGTTGCCGTTGTCCCCGGCGACGCCGGTGGTGCTGGAGGCGGCGATCAGGCTGGGATCGGCCACCACCGCGGCGTTGACCTGGAGGTTGTTGATGATCCCCGTGTAGATCGGGTTGCCGGTGACCGGGTCGGTATTGGCCAGACCGGTGGCGGCGTTGATGCCGCCGGTGAACAGGAGAGTGCCGGTGGTGCTCTTGCCGGAGGCGTCGGGAAGGCTGTAGCCGGTCATGTTGATCTGGTTCATCTGGCCGGCGAGGCTGCCGGCGATCTGGTTCAGCTGGGTCTGGTAGCCGGGGAGGATGTTGTCCCGGAGGTCCATGTTGGCCCCCAGCGTGCCTCCGGAGATCTGGTCGGTGACATCGGTGGTGGTGTTGCCGCTCTGGACGGAGACCTTGTAGTTGTTGCCCTGGGTGGCGTCGGGCGTCGCGGTCATCTGATAGGCGGTGTTGCCGCTCACCAGGGTGGCCGCGCCGCTGTCCAGGGTGATCTGGTACTGGTTCTTGCTGTCCGAGGAGACCTGAATGCCGACCAGATTGGCCAGCTTGTCGGTGAGCTGCTGGCGCTGGTCGATGGCGTCGTTGTCATCGGCCGGGTTGATCTGCTGCGAGATCTGGGTGTTGAGGGCCGCGATCTGAGCGGTGAGGGTGTTGACCTCCGGAACGGTGGCCCCGATCTGCTGGTTGGTGCTGGAAATCTCGCTGGTCAGGGTGGTGTTGGCGCCCTTGAACTCCGTGAGCATGGTCTGGGCCATGCCCACGACATTCTGGCGGAGCGAGGCGTCCTCGGGGTTGGCGGACAGGGTCTGGATGCTGGCGAAGAAATTCTGGATCTGGGAGTTGATGCCCGTGGTGCCGTCGTCGGTGAACGCCGAAGAGACCGCCTGGACGCCGTTGGAGCGGGTCTCGGCGCCGCTCTGGGCGCAGATGGACTGGGTCACCTGCATATTCAGGAACTGGTTGCGCAGGGCCTCGACCGAACTCACGTTCGCACCGGTGCCGAACAGCAGGCCGCCGAACTCCTGGGACGCGTTGGTGCTGATCACCGCCGACTGCTGACTGTATCCAGGCGTGTTGACGTTGGCGATGTTGTGGCCGACGACGCTGATCGCCTCCTGGGCCACCTGGAGCCCGGAAAGGCCGATTCCCAGACTTGCGGTCAGATTTGCCATGTCGCTCTCCTAGACCCTGGTTCCGAACCGGAAGGAAATGCTGGAAGGCAGGTTCGGCCCGCCCCTGGCCGCGTAGGTGGCTCCCGGGTTCAGCCGCATGAGGGTGGCCCGCAGGGGCGCCTGCAGGCCGTTGATCAGGACTTTGATGCCGTCAAGCTTGCGCTTGAGCCTGGCGGCCTCCTCCCGGTTCTTGGGCCAGTCGATCACTTCGGGCCAGCGGATGCTGTTCAGCAGCGGCAACGGATCCTCGGCAGCCATGATCTTCTGCTCCAGTTCATCGAGCAGGGCGGGCAGCGAGTGCAGCATGGAACACCTCCGGAGTCTTTCTCCGCAAGGGCCATACCAAGCTAGGCGAGAAAATCCATATGCCCATCGGCAGGAATTGCCGGTTCGGTGTCCGCACCCTGGCCATCCGCTTCCCCATCCTGCCTGCGCGGGCGCTGACGGCCCCCGTGCTGCCGGCCTTCCTTCCGTTCCTCGGCCTTCAGGCCTTCCGCGACCGGAATCTCGGGGACCGAGGCCTGGGCTTCCGCCATCCGGTCCAGCACACCCTGGTTCTGCCCGGTCTCCCGCTGCAGCAGCCCGCCCAGCTCCCCGGCGGCCTTGACCGCTTCCGCGTTGATGGTCTGGAACATCTGCCGCTGGCCGAGGGGCGAGATCATGCCTTCACCTCACCTCGCCGGTCGCGGACGGGGGCGTGTGCTCCCGCACCAGGCCCTCGGCGACCGCATCGCCATCCGGATTGTAGTTGTCGGACTCGATCTTGGCCTTGAGCGCTTCCACCTTGTCCATCCGGATATCCGGGATCCGGGCCAGCTCCGCCTGGGCGACGGCCATGAAATGGGCGCTGCTGGAAACGCTGAGGGCGTCCCCCTGGACGGTGGGGGAGACGGGCGTGCCCGCGGACTGGACGCCGCCGGAGGGCTTCCCGCCCGTCACCCCGGGGGTAGCTCCGACCCCTCCGGTTTTGCCCGCAACCTTCATGAACTCACCTCGTCAGGACAGGTATCGGCACCCAGGCTGATCGAGTCAAGTCCTGTTGTGTAGAAGCAGCTCATTTAGGGGCTGTCAGGGAAACGGGAAGGTCGATTCCATCACGACGGCTTAACTGTCTGGGCGTCCCACTTGGCCTCCAGCGCCTGGCTCAGGCCCCAACCCTTGCCGGCCTTCATGGCGTTGCTGCTGACGGCCTGGTCCAACAGATACTCATAGGTGCTTCGGGCGTTCCCCTGGTCGCCAAACAGTCCGGAAGGTGGCACGGTCTGGCGCATCTGCTGGAACACGTAGGCCATCAGCATGCCTTCGAACTGCTGGGCGGCTTCGGCGTTGCCCGCCTTGTCCGCGCCCGGGCCGGGCAGGGCCTGGGCGACGAGTTGCTGGGGGGCGGCCTGGGACAGGGCCGGCAGGGCGCTCACAGGATCCTCAGCTCGGCGTTCAGGGCGCCGGCGTCCTTGATGGCCTGGAGGATGGCGATCATGTCCCGGGGCGTGGTGCCGATGCTGTTGAGCATCTCCGCCAGCCGGCCCACGGAGATGCCGGGTTCGATGGTCAGGGTCTTCATCTTCTCCTCATCCACCTTGACGTCGGTCTTTTCGGTGGTGACGGTCTTGCCGGCGCTGAGCGGCTTGGGCTGGCTGACCTGAGGGGTGGAGGTGACCTGGATGGCCAGTCCGCCCTGGACGATGCTCACCGCCCCGATCCGCACTTCCGCCCCCATGACCACGGTGCCGGTCTTTTCGTTCACCACCACCCGCGCGTGGTTCTGCATCTGGATGGGCAGGTTCTCCAGTCTGGCCACCATCTCCACCAGCCGGCCCTGGAATTCGGCCGGAATCGCCACCTCCACCGTGCGGGAGTCCAGCGCCTGGGCCGCAGGCTCCCCCAGTTCCTGGTTGATGGCGTGCACCACCCGCACGGCGGTGGTGAAATCCTCCTCCGTCAGGCTGTAGCGGAGGACCTTGCGGTCATTGAAAACGCCCGGCACTTCCCGCTCCACCAGGCCACCGTCGGGAATCCGGCCGACGGTGGGGTGGTTCTTCACCGCCGAGGCGCCGCCTGCCTGGGCGGAAAAGCCGCCGACCAGGAGCGGCCCCTGGGCCACGCAGTAGACCTGGGTGTCCGGCCCCTGGAGCGCGGACATGAGCAGGGTTCCGCCCGCCAGGGAGGCGGCGTCGCCGGTGGAGCTCACGGTCACATCGATGCGCTGGCCGGGCCGGGAGAAAGCCGGCAATTCGGCGGTGACCATCACCGACGCCACGTTCTTGACCAGGACGCTGGAGGGGGCGATGTTCACCCCCTGCCTGGCCAGCAGGTTGGCCAGGGTCTGGGAGGTGAACTTGGCCTGGGTGGTGTCGCCGGTGCCCTTCAACCCGACCACCAGGCCGTAGCCCATGAGCTGGTTGCCGCGCACGCCCTGGAGGCTGGCCACTTCCCGCAGCCGGACTTCCAGTTTGGTCTCTTTGGTTTCCAGCGCGGCGGCGCCGAACAGGGACATGGCTGACAGGAACAGGATCGCGAGCCGCATGGTGTCCACCTTGCTAAAAGGGCCAAATATAACTGATGAGCCTGCTGATGTAACCAGGCTTGAGGGTTTCGTCGACCACCCCGTGGCCGCCGTAGCCCACCTTGAGTTCGGCCACCTGGGTGGAGGAGATGCTGTTGTTGACGTCCAGCCTTGCCGGTTCCACCATGCCGGCGACATAGAGGCGCTGAGTCTCGTTGTTGAGCTGGATGTCCCGGTAGCCCTCGAAGATCAGGTTGCCGTTGTTCAGCACCTTCACGACCCGGGCGGTGATGGTGGTGGTGAACACCGCGCTGCGGTCGGTGGTGCCGGCGCCCTTGAACGACTGGCTGGTGGTGGTGGTGGGCGTGGCCGCGGCCGCGGCGCCGCCGCCGATGCCCAGGGTCGCGATCCGGGCCAGCAGCCCGGTCCCGCCGAGCGAATTGGCCCCGACCCGGCTGGTGGTGCTATCGCCCTTGACCGTGGCGGTGGTGCTTTCGGTGATGCGGATGGTCACCAGGTCGTTCAGCCGGCGGGCGCGCAGATCGGACACCATCAGCCGGTCCTGCCAAAGCGACCCGTCGGACAGGGGCGCCTGGGTGATGCCCTCTTCCTGGTAAGGGATCTGGGGATGCTTTTCCAGGTTGGCGTCATGGGCCTTGGGCATCGAGCAGCCCAGGACCATGAACCCCAACGCTATGGGCAAAATATACCGCATCGCACGCCTCCACTCAGGTTCCAGAGCAGGGGTCGTGCCAGTTGCGGATTCAGCGAAGGGCCATCAGCACCCGGTCGTGTCCGGCCAGGTCCTGGTGCACCATCGTGTGCCGCCAGCCGGCCGCCCGGGCCCTGGCCTGCAGTTCCGCCCCCTGCCCCGCCCCGATCTCCAGCACGCAGCCGGGAGCCGACCTGCGCCAGGCCTGGTGCAGCAGGCTGGTGGCCAGGGCCAGGCCCCGGTCCCCGGCAAAGAGCGCCCCCCTGGGCTCGAAGGCCAGTTCCCGCTGGAGCGTGGGTTCGTCGGCCGGATCCACGTAGGGCGGGTTCGAGACCACCAGCCCCACCGGGTCGGGCACCGCGGCCAGCAGATCCCCCTGGAAGAACCGGAGCCTGGCCCCCAGCCGGGCGGCATTGGCCCTGGCCACCGCCAGCGCGCCGGGGCTGATGTCGGTGGCCACCACGTCCCAATCGGTCTCCAGCGCCATGGCCACCGCCAGGATCCCTGACCCGGTGCCGATGTCGCTGGCGTGCAGGACCTTCAGCCGCCGGCCGACCTCCAGGGCGGCCTCCAGCACCACTTCGGTCTCGGGCCGGGGGATCAGGGTTTCCGGGGTCACCTGGAACCGCAGCCCCCGGAACGGCGCCCAGCCGAGGATGTAGGACCACGGTTCGCCCAGCCGGCGCCGCTCCAGCCAGGCCTCGACCCGGGAGGCCTCCCCGGTCGGGACCGGGTCCGTGCCGTGGGCCGCCAGCCAGGCCCGGGACCGGCCCAGGCCTTCCTCGAGCCAGCACCGGCTTTCGGCGCGGGCCTCCTCGGGATCCAGGAACGCGGCCAGCGCGGCGGCGAGCTCGCGGCCGAGCAGGTCGTAGGTGGTCGCCGCCATCACTTCTGGGCCATCAGCTCCTTGGCCCGGTCCTGGCTGGTCTGGGCGACGACTTCGTGCAGGCTGCCACCGTGGCTGTCCATGGTGACCACCAGCGGGAAGTCCTCCACCTCGATCACCCAGAACGCTTCGGGGCTGCCGAACTCCTCCAGCATCTTCACATCCACCACGCGCTTGACCCGCTCGGCCAGGAGCGCCCCGGCCCCGCCGGTGGCGTGCAGGTAGCAGGCGCCCACCTTGGCCAGGGCGTTGGAGGTCTTCTTGCCCATGCCGCCCTTGCCGATCACCCCGCGGACGTTGTAGGTCTCCAGGACATCCGCCTGGTAGGGTTCTTCCCGGATGCTGGTGGTGGGGCCGGCCGACACGAAGGTCCAGTGCCCGTCCTCATGGTGGGCCACCACCGGGCCGCAGTGGTAGATCACCGCCTCCTCCAGGAGCGGCTTGAGCCAGTCCGGCTTCTTCTCCACCATGAACTTGTGGCCGATGTCCCGGGACAGGACCACCCGGCCGTTCAGGAGGATTTCGTCGCCGACCTTGAGGTCGCGGATGACTGCTTCGGAAATGGGCGTGGTGATGCGTTTCATGGGGCTTCTCCCGGACTTGGGGTTCCTGGTCGGTTGCGCGGACGGCGGATGGGCGCTCAGCTGAAGGAGGGCCGGCCGGCGGCGTCCAGGGTCAGCAGGTTGCGCCGGGACGACCAGCACATGTAGCTGATGCTCACGTAGAAGCTGGCGGGGTGGCGGAACATCTCGGCCGCCAGCACGCCCAGCACGGTGGTCGAGCCGCCGTAGCCCATGGGGCCGATGCCCAGGGAGTTCAGATCGGTCATGAGCTGGCGCTCGAAGGCGTCCAGCTTGGGATCGGGGTTGGGGGTGCCCAGCTTGCGCAGGATCACTTCCTTGCTCTTCTCGAAGCTGGTGACCCGGTCGCCGCCGATGGCCACGCCCAGGATCCCCGGCGAGCAGCCCTGGCCCTGGGCCTTGGTGACGGCGTCGATGACGCACTTGCGCACCCCGCCCAGGTCCCGGCCGGCTCCGATGGCCACGTCCGGGAGCCGGTACTGGGCGCCCACGTTCTCGCATCCGCCGCCCTTGAGCATGATCGCCACTTCGAGCTCCGGGCGGTCCCACTCCTCGAAATGGATCACCGGGTGGCCTTCCCCGAAGGGATCCATGTTGTTGCCCGGATTCCTGCCGCTGAGCGCTTCGACGCAGTTGGGGCGGAGCCAGGACCGGCTGGTGCACTCCCGCACCGCGGCCCGGATCTGGGCCTTGACCCGCTGCTGGGAGACGCCGTACGGATGGCGCACCCAGAAGATCACCGTGCCGGTGTCCTGGCACAGGGGCGCCACATGGTCGTCGGCCAGGGTGATGTTCTCGAGCATGGTGTCCAGGGTGTTGGCCGCGCGCGAGCCCTCGGCCTCGGCGTTGCGGCTGGCCACCAGGGCCTCGACGATGTCCTGGGGCATCCGGCTGGTGGTGCGGCGGATCAGCTCAGTCACCGCCAGGGTGAGGTCGAGGCTGCGCGGGCCACTCATATCGGCAATCCAATCCTTGGGAAGGACCGACTTGGCTTCCACGGTCGCCATGGGCGTGAGGTCGGGCATCGGGCAGGAAGTCATGGATCCCCCAGTAGGCTTTGGGTCCCGCCCATCCTGGATGGGAATGGCGGGAGAGTTGTTTCATAAGAGTCCGTCCGAACGGAGAAAATGACAAGATCCCATCTCTGGTGCGGTTGGAATTCAGTTGGCCCAGGCGCGGCACAGGGCCGTGGTGAGATTCAGCAGCGGCGTGGGGCTGCGGGAGATGGCCTGGCCCTTGAGGTCCAGATCGGTCTGGTTGACCAGGCCGAGCAGGCGCAGGGCACCTTCGGGGCCGATCCGGCCCAGGACCCGGACGTAGCCGTCCAGCAGGAAGTCCTGGCGGGAACTCAGGGCCAGGGCCGACAGCAGCTCCGCCCGGGCTTTCAGGCCGGCCCGCCGGGCCTCGGCCAGCCGGCACAGCCGTTCCACTTCCTTCCGGGCCTGGCCCAGGAGCACCAGCGGCCCGCCGCTGGAGGGATCGTCCTCCAGGGCCTGGCGCATGGTCTGCAGGGCCGGGGCGATCTGGCCGCCCTGCCAGGCCTTGGTCCAGGCGAACCCGTTCTGCTCGCCCAGCCGGAACGTGGCCTGGTCCACCATGTCGAGGCTCACGCCCCGATCCCCCCCCAGCAGCTGCAGGACTTCCAGGGTCCGACGGAGGATCCCCGGGTTTCCGCCCAGGCGGCCGGCGATCCGGGCCGAGACCCCGCCATCCAGGCGGAGCCCCATGCCGGCGGCTGTCTGCTCGATCCAGGCCGCCGCCTCCTTGGCATCCAGGGCGCCCACCTTGAGCACCCGTCCCTGCTGGTTCCATTCGCTGAAAGGCTTGGCGCCCAGGATCCGGCCGGGACCGGCGGACAGGGTGCCCCGGGCCACCAGCAAGAGCCGGGTGCCGGGAAGCGGTTCCTGGAGCATCTGCTTGACGGCCGGGGGCAGTTCCTTGGCCTTCTCCAGCAGATTGTCCGCCTGGGGCACCAGCACCACCCGGTCCGCCCCCAGCGGGGCCGATTCGCGCAGCGCGTTGACCACCTCCGGCCACGGGCAGCCCTCGGCGCAGACCGTGAAGGAGAACACCTCCCACTCGGGATCCACATGGGCCGCCTTCCAGGCCGCCACCGCCGCCGAGCGGCCGTCGCTGTCCTCTCCGTGCAGGAGGGCGAAGGTGGCATCCAGCCATGGCCGGGGTATGGACATCTACTCGCTCCCTTCCAGCAGCTGGGTCAGGAAGCTTTCGGCAAAATCGTCAGCCAGGGTGCCCAGCACGCGCAGCTCCTGGTTGTCGAAGCTGGCGAAGTTCTGGTCCACCCGGTACTGGTTCTCGAAAGTCAGCCGCGGCCGGGCGATGATGACATCCCCGGTCACCCCGTCCAGCAACTGCACCGACGCCGTGACCAGCACCGCCAGCCGGCTGGCGCTGCCGGCGGAGCCGGGATTGGCCGTGCTGCCCAGCGTGAGCCCCAGGGGCCGGACTTCATAGCGGTCGAGGGTGGCATGGAGCACCCAGCGGGAGCTGGCCGTGGGCGGCACCAGCTTCCAGGGAGAGGCGGCCATGATCCGGTTCTCCAGGGCCTTCCGGAACAGCTCCTCGGCTCCCAGCTTGGGCGTGTGGTTCTCGAAACTGCCGATCCGGACGGTCTCCCCTTTCACCAGCCAGGCCGACACCCGGGGCCGGTTGTCCAGGCGGTGGTAGGCGCAGCCAGGCGAGAGCGAGAGCGCGCCCGCCAGCACCGGCGCCAGGAGGGACAGGACCTTGCGGGTCATCGGCGGGCCTTCACGCGGGGGTGTAGATGCCGACGTAGGGCAGGTTGCGGTGGATTCCCTCCAGGTCGAGGCCGTAGCCCACGACGAAGTGGTCCTCGATGGCGAAACCCACATAGTCCACCGGCACCTGCACCCGGCGGCGGCTGGGCTTGTCCAGCAGGGTGACGATCTTGAGGCTGGCCGGGTCGCGGTCCTGGAGCAGGTGGCGGACCTTGAACAGGGTGAGCCCGGTGTCCACGATGTCCTCGATCACCAGGGCGTGCCGGCCCCGGATGGACTTGTCCACATCGAAGATGATCTTCACTTCCCCGGTGCTCTCCAGGCCGTCGCCGTAGCTGGCCACCCGCATGAAGTTCACATCCAGGTCCAGGTCGATGGCCCGGGTGAGGTCGGCGAAGAAGGGATAGACGCCGTTCAGCAGGCCGATCACCACCAGGTCCTTGCCGGCGTAGTCGGCGGTGATCTGGGCGCCCAGTTCCCTGACCCGCTGCTGGATCTGCGCTTCCGTCAATAGCGGGACAATGCGGTTGCGGGACTGGACCATGGGCTTCTCCGATTCTCTCAAGTTCATTCAACCCTAGGGGGGGGCTCCGGGTCTACCTTGCGATAGCCGAACCACGCTTTCTCTTGTCTTTTCCCTGCGAGCCCATGATGATAGCCATTTCAACAGCCGGTTACGACGAGAAGTTGATGGAGCCAACGGCCAGTGATTCCCCGTACCATGGGCCCGAGGTGGAGGCCTGGGTCGAGGCCGCCCAAGCCGGCGACCAGGCCGCCTTCGGTTGCCTGGTCGAACGATTCCAGCGCGATGTCTACGGCAAGGCCTTCTCCATCCTCCGGAACCACCTGGACGCCGACGACGTGGTCCAGGAGACCTTCCTCCGGGTATTCCGGGCCCTGCCGGGGTTCCGCTTCGAATCGTCCTTCCGCACCTGGCTCATCACCATCACCACCCGCCAGGCCCTGAACTTCCTCACCCGCAAGCGCAGCAACCACGAAAGCCTGGACCCGGACGAAGACGGCCCGGAGCACTTGGCCCTGCGCGTGGAAGGCAACCAGATGACCGCGCTGCTGGACCAGGAATCGCGCCGGATCCTCCGCGAGGCCCTGCCCCGCCTGCCCCAGCGCCAGCGCCAGGCGCTCCTGCTCAAGATCCAGAATGATTGGAAATACGAGGAGATCGCCCGGGAGATGGCGATCTCGGTGGGCAGCGTCAAGGCCCACATCTTCCATGCCATCCAGAACCTTTCCCAACTGGTCAAAGGAGTGCGGCCATGACCGGGAGCTTCCCCCCCATCCCCGAAGCCTGCGCCCGGACCCTGGCCGAGATCGAAGCCGATCCGCAGAACCTGACCGCCGCCGCGGCCGCCCACGTGGAGGCCTGCCCGGCCTGTTCCGAAACCCGGATCGCCTGGCTGGCCCAGGAGGACACCGAGGCCGTGGCGCCGGCCGGCTACTTCGAGCGGCTGCCGGACCGGATCCTCTGCAAGCTCCCTTCCGGGCCCCTGCGCCGCAGGCCCTATCTGGCCCGCCGGTCGCACTATGCCCTCTGGGCGATGGCCGCCGCGCTCCTGCTGGCGGTGGCCACCGGCAGCTTCTGGGTCGGCCGCGCCAACCGGACCCCCATGGTGGAGGCCACCCTGGTCCCGGTCAGCTTCGATTCCCATGAAACCCTTCCGGACACCCCCTTCCAGGAGGGGGAAGAGGAATTCGCCCAGCTGCCCAATCTGAGCCCCGAACAGGCCCAGAAGGTCATCGAGCAGGTGCGCACCCAGGATGACCGCCCCTGATTCCAGGCGGCTCGGAGTTGCTCATGTACAGGCCCTTCCTGATGCTCGCCCTCACCGCCTCGCTGGCCGCCCAGCAGGAGCCTCCGGCCCAGCCGCCGGCCGGCAAGGCCGCCCAGGAAGGGCATATCCTGGCCCAGTTCTACCAGCTCCGGGTGAGCCGGATCCAGCAGTCCCTGGGCCTCTCCGAGGACCGGGCCAGGGCCCTGGCCGAGCGCTGGGGCCGCTGGGACCGGGAGCTGATGGACCGGGGCCGGCAGATGCTCCAGTTGCGGGCCCAGTTCAACCAGATCCTGGTCGGCGCCGGCAGCGAGGACGACAAGAACGCCAAGGTCAAGCCCCTGGTGGACCAGTTCCTGGAACTGCGCCAGCAGCAGGAGGACGCCAAGCACCGGTTCGAGGCCGAGATCCTCAAGTCGCTCACCCCGGCCCAGCAGGCCCGGATGATCCTGCTGGTGGAGGATATCCAGAGCCGGATCCGGGAGACCCTCCGGGATGCCCGGAAAGGCGGCGGAAGACTCTAGGGTAATCCAAGCATTTGTGAGACAATGATGGTTTGGGCCAAAAGTCCGGCAGGCGCAGTTCAGCCCCTTCGATCCGGCGACGCCCTGGGAGACATCTTGACCTTTGATACCTTCGCAGCCCTCGGCTGCTCCGAACCGTTCCTGTCCGCCCTCAACCGGCGCGGGTTCGACACCCCCACCCTGGTCCAGGCGGAATCGTTCCAGCCCGGGCTGGAAGGGCGTGACCTGCTGGTGCAGAGCCGCACCGGGTCCGGCAAGACCCTGGCCTTCGGCCTGCCGCTCATGCACCGCCTCAGCGAAGAGAAACGGCCCCAGGCCATCGTCCTGACCCCCACCCGCGAGCTGGCCCAGCAGGTGGGCGAGGAACTCCAGAGCGTGATGCCCCGGCTGGAGATCGCCCTGCTGGTGGGCGGCCTCGGCTACGCGCCCCAGCTCAAGTCCCTCAAATACGGCGCCCGGGTGGTGGTCGGCACCCCCGGACGGGTCCAGGACCACCTGGACCGCGGCACCCTGGACCTCTCCGGAGTCACCATGGTGGTCCTGGACGAGTGCGACGAGATGCTGAACATGGGCTTCCTCGAGGACGTGGAGAAGATCCTCTCCGGCGTGCCTCCGGGGCCCCAGACCTTCCTCTTCTCGGCCACCCTGCCCGCGCCCATCGCCAGCCTGGCCAAGCGGTTCCTGAACAACCCCCACCGCATCAACCACAGCCAGACCGAAGGCACCTCCCAGCACGCCGACATCGAGCACACCCCCTGCCTGGTCCCCGACCACCTGCACACCAAGGCGCTGGTGAACTTCCTGCTGGCGGACGAGCCCTCCTCGGCCCTGATCTTCACCAAGATGAAGGTCACCACCGAGACCGTGGCCCAGTCCCTGCGGGACGCCGGCCTGTCCGCGGACTGCCTGCACGGCGACCTGAGCCAGCAGACCCGCAACCGGATCCTCAACCTGTTCAAGGAAGGCAAGCTGCGCTACCTGGTGGCCACCGACGTGGCCGCCCGCGGCATCGACGTGGAAGCCATGCCCCTGGTCGTGCACATGGGCATCCCCACCCAGATGGAGAGCTACATCCACCGCTCCGGCCGCACCGGCCGGGCCGGCCTCAAGGGCGCCTCCCTGGCCCTGGTCAATTTCAAGGAATCCCGCATCCTGCTGGCCTGGAGCCGCCGGGGTGGACTGAAACTGGATTGGCGCGCCCTGCCGACCCAGGCCGAGATCCGCGAAACCCGGGCCCGCAAGCTGGCCGAACGGATCAAGGCGGTGGAGTCCCCGCGCCACCTGGAAACCGCCCAGCGCCTGCTCGCCGAGCGCGACGCCCCGGCCCTGGTGGCTGCCCTGCTCTCCATGGTGGAAGGCACCTCGCCCGACGGCTTCGACATCCCCGATTCGCCCAAGCAGGAATACTCCACCGAGAAGCGCCCCTTCAAGCCCAGGCCCGGCGAGAAGGCCGGCTGGACCCCCGGGCAGAAGCCCCCCTTCCGCCGGGATGACCGGCCGGCCAAGCCCTGGGTCGACAAGGGCCCCGCCGCGGCCAAGAAGCCATACCCGGCCAAGAAGAAGTGGGACGCCGCCCCGGCCTTCCCGAAGAAACGCAACCAGGATTGATTCCCCCCCTTGGCAAGGGCGGCCTTTTGCCCGAAGCTTGAAGTTCACCAGATCCTTGTCAGTTCCATAGCGCGAAATCCAGAAAGGTGGAGGGACGGGCCCTGTGAAACCTTGGCAACCTGCTTAGCGGCGTGGTGCCAATTCCTGCCCGCGGCGCAAGCCGCGGGAAAGATGTCGGGCTGTCATGGGCTGACAAGAGCGGAACTCCGGAGCGCAGGAACGGTCAAGGTCAGCGCCAGCATCAAGGAGTCCCCCCCATGCCCGTCAAGATCCCCGATACGCTTCCCGCCACCGGCATCCTGGAGAGCGAGAACATCTTCGTCATGGGCGAACGGCGCGCCCTGCACCAGGACATCCGGCCGCTCCGGATCGCCATCCTGAACCTGATGCCCACCAAGATCAACACTGAGACCCAGCTGCTCCGGCTGCTGGGCAACACCCCCATCCAGGTGGAGATCGAACTGCTGCACATGGACACCCACGAGTCCAGGAACACGCCCGCCGAGCATCTGCTGGAGCACTACAGCACCTTCGCCGACATCCGCGACCAGAACTTCGACGGCCTCATCATCACCGGCGCGCCGGTGGAGACCCTGCCCTTCGAGGAGGTGGACTACTGGGAAGAGCTGAAGGAGGTCATGGACTGGGCGCGCAGCAACGTCACCTCCACCTTCTACATCTGCTGGGGCGCCCAGGCCGGGCTGCACCACTACTACGGCATCCCCAAGTATCCGCTGGCCTCGAAACTGTCCGGCGTCTTCCCGCACCACCTGAACGTGCGCAACGAGCGGCTGGCCCGGGGCTTCGACGACGTCTTCTGCGCGCCCCATTCGCGCCACACCGAGGTCCGGCGCGAGGACATCCTCGCGGTCCCGGAACTGGTGCTCCTGTCGGAATCCGAGGAAGCCGGGGTCTACATCGTCATCTCCGAGGACCGCCGGCACATCTTCGTGACCGGCCACTCGGAGTACGATCCCCTGACCCTGCGCGACGAGTATGTCCGCGACCGGGACAAGGACCTGCCGATCGCCATCCCCATGAACTACTTCCCGGATGACGACCCCGCACGCGAGCCCCTGGTGCGCTGGCGCGGGCACGCCAACCTGCTCTATTCCAACTGGCTGAACTACTACGTCTACCAGCAGACCCCGTACGACCTGAGCCAGATCCCGGCGGTCCGCTCCAGCGGCGCGGCCGAAGCACCCCGGGAACGGTAGCTCCCTGCTACCCTGATCCATGACCGGTCCTGCCTCCAGGGCCTGTCTTCCAACCGAAGGGCCCCATGCCGAACGCTCCCGATGCCTGGCAGGAATACCGGCGACGGCGCCGGCGGCTGATCGGCGCCGCCTTGGGCGGTCTGCTGCTGCTGGGCCTGGGCATCCGGCTGACCGTCGCCCGGCGCTCGGGCAAGCCGATCCTGGCCGCGGTGGTACTGGCCGTGGGCGGCACCCTCTTCGCCTCCTTCTCGCTGTCCGCCTGCCCCTGCCCGAAATGCGGCAAGCCATTCACCTATGACGAATACACCCGGGACGGGTTCACCCGGACGTGCGTGCACTGCCAGCTGCCCAAGTGGTCCGACCCGGCCTGAGGCGAGGGACCGGTCCGCGCCCCTGCCCGGCAAATTAAACCCCATGGAATACGGAACCTTATACCAGGCGGGCGGCACTCCTTGGCGAGGAGGTCCCCTATGACGGGAATTGAGATTGCGATCATGGTGAGTGCGGCAGCGTATGTCGCCGTCGCCCTTTATTCCATGACCGGCCGGTAGGCGCCGCCACCAGGGAAGCGGCCCCGGCTGTTCCTGGCGTCATCCGCCCGTGAAGCCCCCATAATGGCCTATGGGGGGATGGCCATGAACACCGTGACGCTGCCCGATGGCGAAACCGTTCCAGGGCTGGGAATGGGCACCTGGATGATGGGCGAGGCCCCCGGCCGCCGCCGGGAGGAGATCGCCACCGTGCGGCTCGGGGTCGAACTGGGGATGACCCTGATCGACACCGCCGAGATGTACGGCGAAGGCCTCACCGAGCAGTTCCTGGGCGAGGCCCTGGCCGGCCTGCGCGACCGGGTGTTCCTGGTCAGCAAGGTGTATCCGCACCACGCCAGCCGGCAGGGGGTGGTGCGGGCCTGCGAGCGCAGCCTGCGCCGCCTCGGCACCGACCACCTCGATCTGTATCTGCTGCACTGGCGAGGCAACGAACCGCTGGCCGAAACCCTCGCCGGCTTCGAGGCGCTGCGCGCCGCCGGCAAGATCCGCCACTGGGGTGTTTCCAACTTCGACACCGGCGACCTGGCGGAACTGTCCGCGCTGCCGGGCGGGGAGCGCTGCGCGGTCAACCAGGTGCTGTACAACCTCACCCGGCGCGGTCCCGAATTCGACCTGCTGCCCTGGATGCGCGCCCACGGCATGCCGCTGATGGCCTACAGTCCGATCGAGCAGGGACGGATCGCCCAGGGCGGCCAGGTGGCCGAGATCGCCGCCCAGCGCGGCGTGACCCGCTGGCAGGTGGCGCTGGCCTGGGTGCTGGGCCAGCCCGGCACGATCGCCATTCCGAAGAGCTCGAAGGCGGACCACCTGCGGGACAACCACGCCGCCCAGTCGCTGCGCCTGTCGGGACCGGAACTCGCCAGGTTGGACGCCCAGTTCGCCCCGCCCGGGCGCAAGCGCCCCCTGGAGATGCTGTAAGACCTGTCAGCCTTCAGTAGGAACTGGCCTCCGTCAGCCGCTTCAGCTGCTCGGCCGACAGGTTGAGATCCGCGGCGGCGAACAGGCTGTCCAGCTGCTCGACCGAGGTGACGCTGGCGATCGGCGCGATGATCTGGGGCCGCGCGAGCAGCCAGGCAAGCGAAATGGACGCCTGGGCGGCGCCGGTCTCGGCCGACACGGCGGCCAGGGCCTTGAGGATCCTTTCCCCTCGCGGGTCGAAGTACTTGCCGACCATCGCTTCCCGCATGGCGCCCCTTGCCGCCTCCCGGTTGGGGTATTTGCCGGTCAGGAAGCCCGCCGCGAGCGAGAAGTAGGGGATGACGCCCAACCCCCAGGCCGCTGCCACGGGGGCCAGGTCCGTTTCGTATTCCTGCCGGCTGTGCAGGTTGTAGTTGGGCTGCAGGGTGGCGTAGCGGGCCAGCCCGGGCTTCCCGCCGGCCTCCATGGCCTGTGTCAGGCGGCTCCCCTTGTAGTTCGAAGCGCCGGCGAGCCTCACCTTCCCCGCCTGGATGAGGTCCGCGTAGGCCTGCAGCGTCTCCTCCACCGGCGTGGATTCGTCATCCTGGTGCGATTGATAGAGGTCGATATGGTCGGTCCGCAACCGGCGCAGCGAGGCTTCCACCGACTCCTTGATGTACGCGGCCTTGAGCCCCTTCCTGCCCTCGCCCATGTCCATGCCGACCTTGGTCGCCAGGACCACCCGGCCGCGCTTGCCGCTCCGCGCCAGCCAGGCGCCGATGATCGTCTCGCTTTCCCCGCCCTTGTGCCCGGGCGCCCATCGGGAATAGACATCAGCCGTATCGATGAAGTTGCCTCCGCGATCCACGAAGGCGTCCAGGACCGCGAAGGAGGTCGCCTCATCGATCGTCCAGCCGAACACATTGCCGCCGAGCATGATCGGCGCGATCTGCAGGCCGCTGGTGCCAAGGGGTCGCATCTGCATGTCAGTCCTCCCCGCCATGATCAGCCATTGTCCCACCGATTGCGCGATGATGGATAGGCGGCCCCGCGCCTTGCAGCGGGTCCTGCTTTTGGCGAAGGACCGCCGGGATGGATCATGAACAGTAATGAAAAGACATCCTGGCCCTCGTGGCAGGTCCTGCTGCTGCTTTTGGCGTTCCGCTACCTGTGCCATGGAATGGCATTGCTGCTCATTCTTCCGAACGAGATGCAGCCTGCGGGCGTGCTGCCCGACCTCCTGATGCGGCACGTCCCCTATGTGGAGTGGCTGGCGCGGTGGAACTATGTGCTATGGCTGCTGTGCTACATCCCCGGCGCCTGCTGGATCGGCAGGAAGGACCCGCGCCTGTTCTTCCGCCTGGTGGTCACGGACGGTGTCCTCTCCCTGCTCCGGGGCCTCATGATCCCGCTCACCGGCATCGGCCCGGTCATCGGCGCGGACATCAATACGCTCCACCCGTTCGCCGTGTGGCCGGCCCTGCTGGCCATCCTCAATCCCCTCAAGGCCATTGGCGCCAATTCCGCGGGGGTCTATCTGACCAAGGACCTGTTCTTCAGCGGCCACATCGCGACCACGTTCCTCCTCTACCTGTTCTCCCGCCGCTTCGGCAAGGCGAGCCGGGTCTTCCTGGCCCTGAATCTCTCCACCCTGCTGGTGGTCCTGCTGGCGCACCTGCACTACAGCATCGACATCATTGCGGGGTATTCCATCACCTATGCCGTCTACCGGGCGAGCGAACAGAGCGGATTGCCGTTCGCCTGGTTCTGGAACGCACCCTGGGGCATGAGGGACCAGGAGGAAGCTGATTGCCCCTCTTCCGAATCAGCTCTGCCCTGAATGAACCCAGCCCGGAAGGCCGACCATGCCCGACTTGCCAGCTGAATCCCCGGATCCCCGCCCCGCGCCGGACCTGCCGTCCGGGGCGAGGCCCCTCCGGGTGGGGCTGATCTCCGACACCCACGGGCTCCTGCGGCCCGAAGCCCGGGCCTTTCTCGAGGGCAGCGACCACATCGTGCATGCCGGGGACATCTGCGATCCGGCCATTCTCGCCGAGCTCGCCAGGATCGCGCCGGTCACCGCCGTGAAGGGCAACTGCGACCGGGGACCATGGGCGGACCGGCTGCCTGAGGCCGGGTCGCTGCGGGTGGGCGGCCACCTCCTCTACGTGATCCACAACCTGGCCCAGCTGGCGTTCGAACCGGCCGCCGAGGGCATCCGGGTGGTCGTCTCCGGGCATTCGCACAACCCCATGGTCGAGGAGCGCGGCGGTGTGCTGTTCATCAATCCCGGCAGCGCCGGTCCCCGGCGCTTCAGCCTGCCCGTGTCCATCGGCGAGCTGGTCATCTGCGGGAACCGGGTCTCCGGGCGGACCGAAGCGATCCAGCCGGGCGGCTGAGCTCAATGTCCGCAGGAGTTGACAACCGCTCCAGGCTGAGCTACGCTCTTGCCACCAGAGGTTCCATGCCCACCTTCACCTTTACCTATACCTACGCCTACCGCCTGTTTACCGGCGGTGGACTGGTCATGGTGGGGGCGCTCGGCTAGAAGCAAAGCCCGAAGAAATCCCACAAACCCGTCCGCCTGATTCCTGGGGACGGGTTTTCCGCATTTCCCCTCCAGGACCAGACGGAACCTCACCCGGAGCCGCAATGATCCCCAACCGCACGTCAGACCTGCTCGACCCCGCCCACAAAGCGACCGATGAAACGGACCATCTGATCCATATCCTGGGCCGTTCCGCGCCCCTGGTCCGCCGGGTGCTCAACGAGATCCTGATCCATTCCCGGCGCATGCAGGAAGGCCTGCGGCATCTGGGCGAAGCCGACCACCTGTCCGACCTGCCCTCGGTCGCCGAGGTGCTCACCATCGAGCAATACGGCTACCCCAGGACCTACAACCTGAATGATGGGATGGGGCCGGACCCTCACCATGGGACCTGGCGGCCAAGGTAGTCGAGGTACTGAAGGCCGCCTTTCCCCGACTGCGCGTCCATGGTATCGGCGAGCTTCGGGATGCTTTCCTCGATGCTCAGGCGCCCCTGGGGGCCGCCCATATCAGTGCGCACCCAGCCCGGGGCCATGAGCAGCAGGGTTCGCCGATCGTCGGCGTGGCGGGCGGCGAAGCTGCGCATGAAGGTATTCAGCGCCGCCTTGCTGCCGCGGTAAACCTCGTAATTCCCATTCACATTATTCGCGACGCTGCCCTGTCCGGAGGACATGATCCCGATCGTGCCATCGGGGGTCACCAGATCCTGCAGGCTCTCGATGACCCGCATCGGACTGAGCGCGTTGGTTATCATCACCCGCACAAATTCTTCGGTGGAGACATCCGCGATCGTTTCCCGGTCGTCGTTCTTGACCCCGGCATTGACGAACAGCAAGTCGAACGTTCTCGAGGCCAGGCGCGAACGCAGCGCGGCAACCTGATCAGGATGGACGATATCGACGGTTTCGATTTCGAGCCGCCCGTCATGGGCCGTCACCAGATCGTGCAATCCGGACCTGCTTCCACCCCGCTCGGTGGCGACCACATGCCAGCCGCGTTTGAGGTATTCCTCGGCCAAGGCGAGTCCAAGACCGCGCGACGCACCAATGAGCAGAAGGGCTTTACCGGATGGCTGGGGCGGCATTTCCAATTCCCTTCACCGAAGAAGTCGAATGTTCGCGACAAATTCAAATTATACTCCGGGCTGAAGGGGCACTGATGGCGAGAGTGGCTGTGGTCGGAGTCGGAGCGATCGGGAGCGTGCTGGCCGCGCTTTTGGAGGTCACAGGAAAACACCAGATCACGCTCTGCACCCGCAGGCCGATGGACCGTTTGCTGGTAACGACGCCGGAAGGCGTGATAGACGTAAAGGCCGCGAATTTGACCGAACCCGGGTTGGCCGAGGCAGTCGATTGGGTCCTGGTGGCCACCAAGGCCTTCGATGCGGCCGGTGCTGCGGCCTGGTTGCCGACCCTCTGCGCCCGGGGCGCCCGGGTGGCCGTGGTGCAGAACGGAGTCGAGCATCGCGAGCGGTTCGCCCCCTATGTGAGCCGGGAGTCGATCCTGCCGGTGATCATCGATTGCCAGGTCGAGCGCCGCACCGGCGTCGGCGTGGTGCAGCGAGGCAAGGCGCGCATGTTTGTTGAAACCGGCGCGGCCGGCAGGGACTTCGCCCAGCTGTTCACCGGCAGCACCGCAGACGTCCAGCTGACCGAAGACTTCTTGACCGCGGCCTGGCGCAAACTGGCTTTCAACTCTGCCGGCGTGGTCTGCGCGTTGACCGGCGAACCCTCGGGCATCCTGCACGATGAGGAGCTGGGATCACTGGCCGTCGGAATCGCAGCCGAGTGCATCGCCGTCGCGCAGGCCGAGGGGGCAAAACTTGATGAGGGCCTCGCCCAGCGAGTGCTCGAAGGCTACAGGGCGCAGCCGGTGGATTCGGTCAACTCCCTCCTGGCCGACCGGCTGGCCGGACGCAACATGGAGATTGACGCGCGAAATGGGGTCATCGTCCGCAGAGGCGACCAGCACGGCGTTCCCACCCCGTTGAACCGGATGGCCGCGGCGCTGCTCAGGAACATGAGGAAGATGGCAGCCGGTTCCTGATATGTATTGGCCTGTCAAGGGTGCCGCCTGGCTCTTGAGCAAGGCTTTCAGCACCAGCCCAGAGTTCTGGCTGAATCGTCAGTCAATCTACGAGCTATCTCAGACCCGTCCGCATCGGACCATTCGTCCGATGGGAAAGGTGGGCTGACCTGCACCGGCGCGCTATCTCCTTGCGTGACTCGATGGGTCGGCGCCCTGTTGGTGCCAAACGCCAGCGTTGACCGGCCCGGCCTCAGGCGTACGATGGGGGCGTAGATGCTGTATTGGTGCGCTTCAGCGAACGATTGGGACATAGTGAGGGACTGGTCCGGGGTCGAACGCCCGGTTAGGCTGGACGGCCCTGAAAGGAACGCTGAAACCCGTTGCATGACTGGGTTTGCTGCAATGGGAAAAGACACAGCACCAAGGGGCTTTTGCGCCTGATGGAGAGACGCCAGTGGACCTTTAACTTGCGCGATGCCGACTTGCCCATTCGAGCAGCGCGGAGCGCATGGCGGCATGCAGTGTGAGGCCAGACGCCTCCGCTTGGGATTCGAAGGTTTCCCAGAATGCGACAGGCATCTTCACCGCCTTGACCCGAATTGGCGCTTCCTTACCTTTCGGTGGGCGGCCCGGCTTAATTCGAATCCGCACACCCCCTTCAGTGAAACGATTGAGCGAGTGAGGATCCGGAATGACAGCACGATCCTCCGCGAAGAAGACTGCCTCGGCGGTCGCCCTGTCAATGCCATGAGCCGCGATCTCCTGTTCATCGACCTCATCCCAATGGAACTCCAAAACCGACCTCCGTCGACTATGGCAATACCATTGATGCCGCCGTCAAGCAGGATGGACTCCAACAAACGCTGATTGTTCAGATTCGGAGGTTTGGCCTGGCCTGCCAAGCGATTTTGACCTTGCGATGTTGTGCCACGCAATCACGGAGGTACAGGTTGATGAGGCTTTGGTAAGGGACACCGGCCTCCATCGCCATTTCTTTGAAGTAAATTACAACCTCCTCGGAGAGGCGCATGGTGACAGGTTTTTTGAGCTTCGAAGCGTAAGGGTTCTTGCGCGACTTCATCTGCGAAAGATCGTATTCAGGTTTCACGGCAATTCACCTGATAGAAGGCGCTCTCTCGAGTCGTAGCCCGGCGCGCGGAAATGATGCGGATGGTATTCGCAGACTCTTGCTCGCAGTGGCAGACGAGAAGAAGCCTCGCCTTGGAACTCAAACCGAGCATGAGGAACCGGTCTTCAGTTGTCGAATACTCATCGTCAAAGAACTGGACAGCAAACTCGTCGTAGAAGACTGATTGAGCCTCCTCGAAGGAGACCGAGTGTTTCTTCAGGTTTGCTACTGCTTTAAGAGGGTCCCATTCGAAGCGGATCATCAATACAGTGTATTGACTTGAAGTGACGAGTCAAGGGCCTGCCCGACCGATTTGGCCCCCCCCTTGCGCGCCTGCATGCACTGCTATGGCGGCAAGCCGAATCGGCCGTGACCTCTTGGAACGACTGCCCAACCTGCCGCTGCAGGTACCGAAGCATTCCCTCCTTGCTTGCGTCGGTGGGTCGGCGCCCCGATGGTGCCTGACGCCAGCGTTGACCGGCCCGGCCCCAGGCGCGCGATGGGGCTTCGCCGCGCCCCGAAAGTGGACCACCTTCGTTGGCCAGAACTGACCCAGGCTTGAATCCGGGATTCGTGGCTCAATGTGGCACTTTCCATTTCTCTCCCCGGGGGGGGGAGCGTGGGGGGCCTTCGTCTCCGTGGGCCTCTCGCTCAGCGATGCTGCCGCCTGAGTTTCTCCGTGGCCTTCTCCACGGTTCTCCGGGCATAGCGTTCGGCGTCCGCGCCTCTTCGAGCCGAGGCCTTTGCCACCAGGGCTTCGTAGACCTTCCTGGGACTCCAGCCGGCCTCCAGCATTCGACAGGTCCAGCCCCATTCCTGGCCTGAGGGGCTCACGTCCCGGTTGGTAGAGAGCGCGTTGGGGTGCCCCGAACCGCCTGGCTCACACACGGATGTTGGCCCGGCCACTGCAGGCGTCAGAACGTTCACCCAGCATCCGCCGCGCTTCCAGTTCCTGAACCCGGCCAGGCGCCCGAGGTGCTCCCCGGACACCGAGCCCGGGTCGGCACCGAGTTGCTCGGCCAGCCAACGCTGCCGGTGGCAGCGGCCAGCCTCATCCAGGGGTGCGCTGGTGGGCAGCCAGAGGTGACAGCCGCCTTCCGGCGAGGTCAGGATGGCGAGGCCGCCGTTGCTCTCCGCCACTTCGACCGCCCGATCCTGCGCCACGTCATCCAGAAACACCAGGGCCCAGGAATGTCCTCGGGCAGGCCGCACGTAGATGTCTGCCGCATGCACATTTTCAGCCCGGGCCCAGGCCAGTGGCAGATCCACCAGCGGCCGGCACCGCTGCCACAGCATGGCCCCATCGCGGCGCCGAACGGCCAGATCGGCCAGGTTCACGCCCAGTTCCCGCCAGGCCGTAAGCATGGCCTCCGTGTGCTCCGCGGCCTTCACTCGCTCACCCCTGCTGCGCGCGCAGAGAGGGCCCATCGATACGGACGGTGTGGCAATGGTGGCGCAGCCGGCTCAGCAGGGCGTCCACCAGGGCCGGGTTGCCCAGCAGCCCGTTCCATTCCA
>Ga0316217_10001827_pt1 | contig 26815 bp, 26 predicted proteins | sample 1anoAmetaG_FD_203633 | JGI IMG/M metagenome (GOLD analysis project Ga0316217, IMG submission 203633) | Freshwater microbial communities from Trout Bog Lake, Wisconsin, USA - 1anoA | ecosystem: Environmental > Aquatic > Freshwater > Lake > Hypolimnion/Profundal zone | place: USA: Wisconsin...
CGTTTGAGATTTGAGCTTCAAAGATGCATATCATTTGTTCATTACATTTGCGTACAAACATAGCAAGAAACCATAACGTTTTAAATCAGGTCGCTTTACTTCAACTAAAAACTTCAAAACAAAATCCATTTTTCGGTCCATCACAATGTGAGAATACTTAATATAGCTGATTTTGGCGAAGTAGTTGAAAATTTCGCAAAATGCTCGTTGAGTATTTATGTTATCTTAGGGAAGATTGTAGAAAGGAAAGGGAAATCATCCAAAAAGGGCTATTCCTGAGACGAAGCGAATACAGCAATAAAATAGTCGTTTTGGAGATTGGCGTTTCCCAGTTAACTAAGCTTTGGCTTGAAATCAAAAACTATTCTTAAGCTTGTATAATATAAATTCTTATGCAAAACCAACTCAAAGCTTAAATGGAAAAAATCGTTTTTGGAGACTATTAGGTCAAGGCAAGGCTGCCCTTTCGCATAGTCCAAGCGCCCTTCAGGAAGTTCACCAAGTATGAAAGGGACGGCCACTGGAACGAAAAAGAACGTCTCAAATACACTGTCTTCCTGGGATTTTTCAGAGAACTGCTGACAGACACTGAAAGGAAGAAGAACGCAAGGATATACGAAATGATGAGTGATATGATCATTACCAGAAACCCCAATCAGTGTCGCAGTCACCACCAGAAAATGGAAAAATACAGAACCAACATTTAGGACATCATCGCCTCAGTTGCTGAGAAGTACTAGCCTAGGGTTTACAAATAAATTGAACAAAAATATTTCACTCTGATTAAAACTTTGCTGGAAAACTCTGACAAATATGTAAGAATCCCCAACCAAAATGAGAGCAGGAGACCAAGAACCAAAAAAGATACTCGTAGCCAAAAAGATTAAAAAGTAACTCTCATTCAAAACAATTAACAAAAAGGCTTGAAGCTACTGGAACCACTTTTGGAGCAAAATTAGCCCAAAGAGAACAAGAAGGATAACATTCGCACTGCTGATTCCTATTCTGAAGAGATTTAGGTCAGAAACAACTAAGAAGGAGACGTTCCCATGCTAATGATGTCAGCTCTCAAAGAGTAGTTCAATGAAGGTATCAACGAATAGGGACACTAAGCCTAAAGACCTTACACTTAAATGAACTTCCACACTGAAATGCTCACTGAAAAAAGCAAACATCTCTAGAAACCACCCCTTTTGAGTGAAGTCAATGCAGGCAGTTGCTTAAATTTGCCGTTTAACTTGGCAGTGAATGATACAAGCAGATTGTACTATGACCAGCAGCTGAAGCAACTAGAGTTTCAGAAGCAATGGCACATGCACAATGCCTAGCATCTGATGCTTCAGTGGAACACTGAGATTCAATCGATCAAACTATGCGAAGAGAAGATAAGATTTTACAAAGAAACGCTGGCGCCCAAACACAGCTGATTTTGTATCAATAACTTTTTACTATCTATCTGTCCTACCTATGCCAACAGCTATTGAGTCTGCTAGTTTTTGAACTTATCACTTGTTCCAAAATGATCATAGACGCAATAATGCCTACAGCTTTAGCTTAGGATTGCTTACTAAAGTGGGACAAAGCAAGTGAGTAATTAACTTCGTTACTTTTTAGATAATTTGTTATGTAAATTGCTTTTTCTGGTTTTCCATAATCTTAGGATTTATTTTCACCACTCTTTCAATTAAATATCAAAAGTCTCTTCCCAAAATTAGAGCAAATTTGCTCTACAACTTTCTTTGATCCTTTTCTTCTCTGTTTTTTTGGGACAGGATTTTTGTTATTTTGATTCTTTTTAGTGATCGCATTTTTTGGCATCTTCAGTTATTGATTGCCAGCAATAAACCTCTCTTTAAGCTAATAGTATTTGGGTCCGCTGCTACTTATTTTATTATCTAAAATATTAAAATCATATGCAAACTCAAACTTCCTCTCAAAATTTAGTATACTTCAAACGGAAAAACAATGCCTGCTATACAGTAAATATCAAACCTGGCATTTCCTTCGACAATCTTCTTACTATCTTTGCCCGCAAAGAATCGATTTCTAGCAAAAATCTTCTTCTGATTCATAAAGGCAAAAAAGTTTAGGACACTGGGTTTTTATTGAAACTTGGCAGTAAATCCATAGTGCATTTGGTGAATCTCTAAGAAGTCAATTCTGAGAGAATTTGCATAACGCTGAAAGACATTAGAAATAACTTAACTACCAAAATCACTAATTCAGACCTAAAAGTAAGAGACTTTATCAAGCAACACATTGCTAAGATTGACGGGACTCCATATTTCCAAATAGGTCTGTTCCACTTAGGCAAAATACTCCACCCTGAAAAAACATTCGCGGAGTAGTTGGTCTAAAACAACTCAGAAGTATTAGTTATCAACCTCTCAGATCACCTTAAGAGTAAAAAATTGGGTACTGAAACGAAAAAAACCTAAAATTAAGAAGAAATAAAGAACTTAGAGCTAAAAAACATAATAAGCAACAATTAGTAGAAAAATGCAGCTTAAGCTTTGCGACAGTCTCCAATCTTTATCAACTAAAATGTATAAAACTATGAAAAAAAGAGTGACAATAAACAATAAAAGTAAGAGTAAGAAAACAATTTGCTTACTTTTTTTTTCCAACCAACCCCTTCCTCGAATCTAATTTTAAAAAAAGATGGCTAAAATGTTCAAAAAGAATCCGAAAAAAAGGATGCTGAAGAATTAGAAGGAAATCCAAAAGCTATAAAGCAGGATGTATAGGAGCAAAGAACTGAAGCCAAGCAATAAATTCCAAATGTTGAGTACACAACCTCAAAGAAAACTAGATTTCTGAAAAAATAGACCCAACAATCAAAAGAAGGAGACCGAATCCTCCAATAACTCAACTAAATTTCACAGCTCCCTGAAATCACCTATGACAACTTCAAGATAAAAATATCGCAAGTCTAGAGTGACAAGAGTGATGATTAAGACTACAATAAAGTCCATTTCAACGTCTAAGACCAAAATGGCATTGAGAACTCATAATCTAAGAAGATCTAAGTGCATCAAGCGTAGGTGCAGTCGAAACCAAAGGAAAAACTTGCAGAAAGAGGGATTCTGCCTGGAGATCTAATCTATACTGGGGCCGAGCATCAGAGCCAGACAGTATCTTTTATCGACAATTTGCTGAAATAGTACAAAGGAATGTTCGAATGATCATTGGTAACACATAATACAATTTTCATGTTTAAAGAGTTTTGTAGCGATTGGAGTCTTGAAGAGAAAGCCGAATGCCTCCCACTCTCAACAAAATCTTTGCACTCTGTTCGTACTTTTCCTGCTTGCGATAGTTTCGCTTTTCTAGGTTTTTAATGTAATGCTTTCTTTTTCCATAGCTTAAAATGCTATCAGGGTCAAAGACAATACTATTGAGAATATTCTTGCCAAACGTTTCGTACCTTTTAACTGTCTTAAAGGTCGAATCTATTTTGGCTTTCAGCTCGCAATTCTCATCTTCATGAATTGTGCGGTTAGTAACAAGACGATAAGGAACTGGTCTTGCTCTTATTTTGATTGTGCGAGCTTTATGAGAGATCTTTTAGATTTTATTTGGTTTATCTTACATCTAGGCTCCATTGACATATATCTTGCTTTACTTTATTACATCTTAGGTACTATACTCTAAGCTTAGGCTCTAATCTTATTATCTTTTGTGACCATTTTTAAGCATTTCTTGAGAATTTATCTTTTCTTGAGAGGATTAAAGTTCGATCTTTTTTGCGAATTGCTTTAAAGCTTTGATGTTAGAATTGTTTTTGGATAAAAGCTAATGATAGAGATATTACTTTGTTTTGATGCCAGCTTATGCCATGTAATCGGATTAAAACTTCTAGCGTTAGAGAATCATTAAACCGCCGAAACTGCGCCATAATTAGCTTAAACATCTACGTTTTTGTTCCCTTAATTTTGATATAGCATCTCGTTACTCCTTAAGCAATGCTAAAACTCTGTCAAATCCGTTATTCTGTTTTTTCTATTTAGAGCAATCAATCTATTTCATTTTTTCTTTTATTAAAGCGAGGGGTAGACTTGTTTTTCTGCCACTCCCAAACTTTTCTTCACTTTTACTGTCTTTAATGTTACTGAATTATGCTTTGACTTAATCCAGGTTGCCAGGTGTGTTAGTCTGAGTCGAACAGGCTATCGTTTTGCATGCGTTGAAGTTAGGTTGATATGTGAGCGTCGGGTTTTAATGCTTGAATTAATTCTTCATAGAACCTCACTAATTTCTTTATTTTCTTATTTATAATTCTTCGATTTTCTATAGTTAGATGCAACTATAGCGGCTTCAATAGCTCGAAAAGCCTCTTTTGAGAAAAAATGAGGTGAACTTCCAAAGTACTCACTGAGTTTCTCCAAACAAAACAATACTCTGTAGTTATTCAATTCGTTTTTGAAAATCTCATGATTTGCTAGAATTTGAGGAATCTAAATATTTCAATTTTCAAAAGTTTTAGGGCCAAATCGTTTCATCATAGATTCAAATATTGTATAATGATTCAAGATTAGTAATCATTGCTTTGAGAATTCTTATTTCTGGTCTTAGTTTGCCAATTCTTCTATAAAAGCATACCAACTGAAAGGCCTTCACTACAGATTACTTTTACTTGCTTTGATTTGATTTTTAAGAGATCTTTCTCAGTGATTGCCTCTCCATCGTAGGTTTCAAATATTTCAGGTTCAATGTTCTCCTGCTTTTCAAATTGCCAAAGGTATTCGTTAATCAGGCTCATGCTTTACTCTTTCTAGTTCTCCACTAACGGAATCCCATTTTCAAAGCACATTTTTTATAACTATATTTATCCTTCCGAATCGTCTAAATTGCCGATTGCTCTCAACTTTTAGTGTATACCATTGACCTTTTTTCTTCCTCCCTCGAAGGAATTCAGCATAAATAGTAAGCCTTTTGTATAGTTTTCATCGAAAATAAACTTCATTTCCCAAATCCGAATCAAAGCTTTTAATTCCACTCTATACTTTGAATCACTTTCCTTTTTGGTTTGTTCTACCTTGATTGACTTCCCATAGTAATACACAAAAAAAGGTATAATTCTTCCAAAAAGTCTACGGTAGGTATGTGAAGTGGTATTGAAGAGGATGTCTGAGATGAGGTACATCAGAGGCATGAAGTCTTCAGAGATTTTCTAAAAGACCTCCAAAATGATGATAGTAGCTATTTCCAAAGCACACGAAATGTTGAAAATGGAGAAACTCATTGCCTCCTCTATTATTTGTTTCTTCCTCTTTATAGCAAACAGCAACTGATGAAAATATTTGCGCTGCTTACTGTTCAAAAGGTTTCTTTGGATAAGATTGACGCTAGGCGGGTACCAATCATTGCCATATTCTATCATTTTGAAGGGCTCACAACGATATCGCTTCTCACCGTCACCCTGCAGGTACGAATAGACTCGCCAGCGGTAATAGATGTGCTATAGACTTAGGCTATTCTGTATAGAATGGAGATTACCTAATCCAGAAAAGCAAAGAGAGGATTATGTGACTTACGAAGCAGCTCTTAGACTGCAGCACCTCCGAAGACTACTAGCTGACTGATATCATTCAAAAACTATCTTAGTTGTCGGTTTTCGAAGTAGGGTACATAGATTTTGTCAGTTTGGAACAAAATGCCCACCATTTTATTCAGATCTTTGCAGTATTCACACCAACCCTTCTCTTTCTTGACCACTTCTTGACAGTTTTTATAAAACTAGTTGGCTTATTCCTGTCTTTCAAAGTATATGACTCGAGTTGAGATAAATCGGACGCCATTATGATGTACTTTTTATTGATAGGGGTGCGAACCTTAAGGAATGAGGTTACGACTGACTGCGATTATCTTGGTGGGAGTTGAGGAGATGAAGAAGGGTACAGAAATTGTTATATTTTGGTAAGCTTACTTTTATTAAAGCTCTTTTTTACGCTGAGGCTCACTCATACCACTATTTAATATCTAATAAAGCCAAATAACAAATGCATCAATAATACAGTCTCTTCCTCTCCACTTCCCCCATCGATGAGGACTGATTAAAGGAAGTCAAATCAAGAATTAATGAGGGTTAAGATAAGATTTTCGATGCTGAATTGCTATCAATCTCAATGAAACAAGTGATACTAATAATAATGTAAACTATCAGTTAAGGAGATCAAGGGTGGATCTGAGGATGCTCCTGCCAATATTCTGTTTCCAAACACTCCCATTCGAATCGAACAGTAACAAAGATTATCTTTTAGGAGGCATCAAAGTTGCTTGTTCGGCGAAATTCCCAGGGTATTCAGAATGGTGGCCTTCCTCATTTTGACTGTCGAAGTAATAAGAGTCTTCTTGCTTCACTATTTCTGGACTCAAAAATTGTTTCTTTTTGTTGTGCAGACTCTACTTGCTCTGGCTTGATGTTTTTGGCAGCTTTTTGTTCTTTTTGTTTGACTTCACAGCAACTCTATTCACTGAATAATGATCATTTGACTAGGATTGAGGTCCTCTGTGCTTGATTTTGGGAACATGTGCAATTTTGAAAGAAATCAATTTAGCATCAATTTATTAGCTCTGTTTGCGACGTTTTTTGAGCTCTCCCTCGCCCTTTTAAACCCTTTTGGATGCACGCATTAGTTCGTATACATCATCATTATTAACTCCGTGGTTAGAACGAGTTGCGGAAAGTCTCAAAGATTGAGAATGTCCAGTGATTTTACAAGGCGGAGAAAGGAAACAATTAGACTTTTCGAACTACTCTGTAATGAATTTGAGTTTTTTAGGCTTTAGATGTTTGTTTTTTTGAGGTTTCTGGGTTTAAAGGTTGAGTTGTTGCTGTTTTTCTGTGTGAACTTTGCTTATCCTTTGATGCTCCAGTCCTTAGTCAGACTTTATCTGACGAATCGTCTTTTTTTTGTTCAAAAAACGCTCATTATGCGCTATAAGTTTTTGCCTAGATTTAGCCTCAATATTTTTGATCATTAAACGATTATAAAAAGAAAATATCAACAACTTAGCCATAATAAAGAAGTATTCCTATTTTGAAAAAAAACTTTGATTAGTAGGATACAAACTAAGGCATTACTTCAAACCGTTTGAACTTTTGACAAACTTTAGCTTCAACTTTTATAACGGTTTCAGCTTATTCTAAACTTAGTTTTTTGAATCTTCAACCCTCTTTTTCTTTGTTAATTCTCATAAATACTGTAGACCACATTATAAGCAAAGAGTTCGTTTTGGGACTAAATCGCTGTGTATATTTGGCAGCAAATAAAAATAAGAAATTCATTGAGATTCTTAAAGCAAATGACAGACAAAAAGTGATAAAGACTCCTAAATTAAAGCCTTTAAACAAAAAACAAAGATTTTGAATCATGATTACTGGGCTTGATATTATAAGTGCCAACTTTTATTTGTTGTCAAGCAAAAGCCAAAGAATAAACAAAACTAAAATAACTCGACATCAAGAACAAAGCAGATTTGATTCAGTTAATCCCGATTAAGTTAGATATCACGTTATTTCGAGAATAGTAAAAATCTTTAAAATATCTGAAACTTCCACTTTCATTCCCCAGTAGTGAGAATCCCATGTTACGAAAGCCCATAATCAATAACATTAACAAACATTTAACCCCAAATGACTTTTCTCTCTTCATAAAGAAAATACAGAATTTTTTGAATTCTTGTTTTTAAAGTGCACTAAAAACGAGAGCAGCCCTTTATTGCTCAAATATTAAGACAGAAGATGGAGCAATCAAAACAAATGTCAGAATATTTCGAATGCTTGGTTCCATGAGAAGCCATTTATTAGCCCCTTGATGCGTTTCTTGCTTATAAATTACAAATTATCCCATAGAAGAATAAGATGTAGAGCTTTCTTTTTATGACAAACTAATGGTAGCCTTTGCCTCACTCTTTCAGCAAGCGTTAATTCAAGCATAAACATTCCTCAGACCAATGTTAAGTCCTTTCACTAGCAGGTCTGAAAATGAAGGAGATTGACTAGTACACATCTCGGGAGATTTACTCTTACCCCTTTTGCCCCAAGATATACAAAACTGCTATAGGGCGTCCAAAGTGCAAAAATGATGAAGTTTTGTTTGATTTATAGGTGGTAGTTGAGTCAGTTCCTCTACGTCTCGGTACAGATTCCCTTATTTAGGCCACTCTGAATGTAAAATCCAAGAAGGAAAAATCCTAGATTTAATCAAAGGCTTTCTATACTTAACTCAAAGGTATGGTCTTTTCCTGCCCACTTAAGAAATGATAGGATGGACTAAAGAGGGTGTGGTGAAAGTTTGGTTTAATTAAGATTTCTCATCCAATCAAATAAAGTAAAGAATTTCCAGTTAAAAGGAGTTAACTGTTCTTCTCCTAGCAATACTTAAAAAGCATGGGTTAATAGACAAAAATAAGCTTATCTTTAGTGAAAATTTGAATCAGATGTTGGCCTCCTTCAAAAAGAAAAGCAACAAAAATAGTAAGCAAGTCAATTTTGAGGAGATGCAAAGAATCCGTGAAGAAGAAATAACCAAAGATAGACATGTTTTGACAGAACCCAGCTCCCCCATCAATCCGTTGATTGATTTCAAGGAAAGGAAAATTAAAAAGTGTCAGACTTTTTGGAAAAAATAAAATTTAAATCCAACCCCATCGCATTTTTGCTTTAATAATGAAAGAAATTAGCAAAAAATAAAAACTATATTCTTTACTAACAAAAACAGTGAAGGTTTTGAGAAAAATGGCCTCAGTTTTGCAAGAAACACAAGCATCAAATTAGAAAAAACTCTAAGGCCAAAATCCGAAGTAGGAAAATTTTCTAAAAAACCAGAAGAAATTGTTCCAAAAAGACTGTAAGATGGTCAAGAAGCAGATAATTTAGGCTAGAAATCAAAGAATCATATCTTCTCCCAGAGAAATTCAAAGAAAAGCTTCACAAACTTTGAAACAAGCACAAGAAAGGCCTAGAAACACACACTTAGCAGTTTTTGCTCTGATTAGCAACTTTCTTCTAATTCTCTTGGAAAAAGAGAACCAAAACAAAGCTCCATAGCTTTCTCATCTCTAAGCTTCAATCCAAGGCCCAAAAGTTAATACCGAGAGCTCAAAACACAGACATAAATGACAGCTATTAGAGCCAAAGTGTAACAAAGAAACAGTTTGAATAGCCTCTAAGCTAAGCCTAAAAGCTTATAATAAGCCCTCAAATAAGATGTAGACGCTTTATTCCGTTCCAACATCATTTAGCCCTAAGAAGTAGACAAAGAAAAGCTAAAAAATTAGCTAGACGCATTGCTTTAAATGCTCTGATAAATGAATGATTCAAGTGTATCTTATTAATCACTATTTGTATGCCTGAAAAAGCATCATTTCTGGAAAAGTTGAGACAGTGGCTAATATCTGCTTTTGCGACGAATCCTCCGATCATTCTTTCTTTGCTCATGAGTCCTCAAAATGTGGTTGTTATGGCCTGTATTGATATTGTAGTAGTATGTTAGCTAAGGTACGTACCTTACTCTCCTATGTGCTTGCTACAGAATTGGCACACAAATCGCCACATCGTTCGCAGCCCTGTAGTAATCCCCTTTTGAATCTCTCAAATCCGTCTATTTGACGTTTTGGAACAAATGAGTGTAAAATACGCGTAAGTGACTTGCGACCAAAGGATAAAGGCGATAGTTGTTTTTGGAAACTACGGATTAGGGGTAGGGACGTGAGAACCCAACAATGTCCGTACTATGCAGGAAGTTAGTGTAGACGAACCATACGTTTTAGCGCTGGAATAGAGCATTGTACAGTTTGAAAACTTGCTTCCCTATCAACTCGTCGTCTCCATCAACAATCATGAAGAGTTCTTCAGGCTTACAAAAGTTGGTTGCTGCCAGCCTCAAGTTGAACATAGCCTTCATCTGAATCTCATTTATCACTACCTAGTACCTCTCAGCTGGGAGCTGACTCTATCTCCGCAAAAAGTTCAGAATAGCCTTGCCAGTGTCATCAGTAGAGGCATCATCGAAAACCACGATGTGATAGTTGGTGTAGTTCTGCATAACTATAGACTTGATGTTGCGTAGGTGTCGATCGTCTTGGACGTTGTTGTAGGTGGGGACAACCACACAGATGGGCTTTTATTCGTATTCACTTATTTTGTACTTCCGTTCGTAGTACAAATATTCGCTGGTTTCAGCATAGGAGGGCTCGTTTCGAGGCTGTTCTATTAATTTGCGCCAAGATATCGCGTTGTTTACTTGGGAGTAGGTGATCCCACTCTAAAGGTAAGTGGCATTTGCCAAAATATTGGCTATCTTGAGATCTTAGGCAGAACTCTCAGATTCTAAGGTTTGGGACAGAGGCGGGGCAACCCTAATTCTTTGTCTTCTGGTTTTGATTATTTCCGCGGCCAAAAGACTCTCACCTTGTAATGTATTTTCGTTATTTTAAGTTTTTTATTTTTAGCTGCTGGACTAACTGGACAAAGAAGAGGCCAACTCACGGTCAAACAGGTGCACTCTGTGTAAATTCTTGAGATTGTTGTTGAAAATTGCGGTCTAAAAGGTCATCTGTGATGTCTCGAATGCCCCCTGCAGCAGATCGCTGGCCTATTGCGAAAATAACGATGAGGAATGTGATTGGGAGAGGGATTGGCAGCTGAGGGTCCAACAAAGGAGGACTATTAGCAACAGACTCATGCTCTAATTCCAAAATTATGTTTTAAATTTGATGTGCTATGGAAGGCTATATACTGGTAAGCTATTTTGATTTTGCTGCATTCAAATTAATTCGGCCCCTTTCCTTTTCTACGCCCCTTTGCAGGGTTGGCTACAAGACACCTAAAAGATGGGTTTCAGCAGGAATAGTCTCAAGAATAGGATTGCTCAAAAATGAGAAGGATAATGGCAAACAAAAACAAAGTTTAAATATTGAAATAATTTCAATACTAAAATGTCTGAGCGATAACTGGAAAAAACTGGAGATTGGTTAGATTTTGATGGATTGTGACTAAAAAACCCCTGCTTTGGATGAGCTGTGAGCCCTAGATAGCAAATGGACCAATAAACGCTCAGTTCATGAGTTGTTTAGGAATGAAAGTTCAAAATATGCAGATTCTACGATGAAACCAAGCTTTAGTCCTCTCTTTTGTTGCATTTTTGTATAAGCATTATATTGCTGCCAATCTGCTTAGAATAAAAGTAACTTAAGTATTATGATATCTTACAATCCCACCCAAAGTTGCAAACACGCAATAATTCAAAGATATCAAAACTGCAGCATCCAGGTTTTTGGTGCCAGACCAATGTTACAATGCTTTGATGATTTTTAAAGCTAGCCCCTAGATAATTCTGAGCTTTTAGTCGGTATGAAGCCAGTAAAGGATAAGGTCATGATTGTAAGCTAAAGGAAAGATAAGAGTTCCTCTAGATTGCATCTTTTTGGGATTAAGTCTAGCTCCCATCACAACTTTTTTGCAGTCTGCCACCCGTCACAACTGTTTCAGCTGCAACTGCCAACCTAGATACGCTCCAGCGAGAAAGCATTCTCTTTTTATTCAAATTAACGCCAGGTGTCTCGCTATTTGAATGATTTAAATTTACAGTTTATAAATAAAAGTAAGTTTCTACTGACTTTCAACAACTATGCCCCTTTTCCCCAAACTTCAACTCCTCAGCACTCTCAGTTTAGCACTTTTCTTCGTGCTCTGCTTGAGGCAAAGCTCAGCTGCAAAGTTCTCAACCCTCCTGCCAAAAACTTTATGGGTTTATTGGGACACGGGATTTGAAAGCTCGCCACTGATAATCAAGCTAAGTCTGAAAAACATGTACAGCCAGCTGCAAGGCACGGGCTGGGAGATCAGGGAACTGAGCGACTCCAACCTTCATGAGTATCTCGACGAGCAAGAACGCAGCAAACTGGTGCGCACGTCCGATATCCACTGGATGTTCAGCGACCAGGTGCGGCTGGCCGTAATCATCAAGTACGGAGGGGTCTACATCGACTCCAGCTGCTTCCTCATGCAGGACTTCAGTTGGCTCGAAAATATTGATTCGAATCCAGATGTGGTCAATAGGCATGGCGAGCAGCCTGATGTTGTCCTGTTCTTCACCACCTACCAGAGCTCAATGCACTACCGCGTCCACGAAAGGCAGGAGTTTCTGGTTTCCCCTGGCGCTGAGAACTGGTTCATCGCTGCCCTCCCCAATTCAACTTTCCTTAAACTCTGGCTGGCCGAGTACAAGTAGTACCTGGTGCGAGGCAAAGAGTACATACAGCAGCAGCTCCTAGCCCACAACATACAAACCGGAGCCCTGGCCTTAGACCCCAAAAACAATAACCACTACTTCAGCATGTACGAAGCCTTCCACGCCGTCATCCAAAAGCGCCAGAAGCAGCTGGACTAGTAGGCCAACCCTCGCCTGCCGCTGGCCGTCATGGAGTACAACATATGGTTCATCCCGGCCATCAAGGGACCCTTCCGCATGATGTACAAGCACAACGTCAACTTCGAAAAGAAGGGCATCCAGCTGCTGACTGAGTACTCCTAGGACGAGCTCGAATACAAATTCGGCGACTTCAAGTACCTCGTCAAACTCACGGGCTCAGTCAGGAAGACTGTCGACAGGATAATCAACAACTAGCGCATCAACTTCATCGACAACTGGACCCTCCCGCAAACCTACGCCTGCCTCAACACCTACTACCTCGTCAAAGATTCGATCATCGACAAATACTTGCTCAGCTACGCCAGCCTGGAGCAGAGGAGCAGACTCACGATCGTGGAGAAGGAGTCAGTGCCCTGGCTCTGCCAGAAAACCGACATCTAGTACCTCCGCATCTACTCCATTCTGTTCGCAGCCGTGCCGCTGCTGCTGGTGGTCGCAACCTGCGTAGTCCGCAACATCCAATACAGGACCAACTCCCGGCTCAGCGGGTACCAGCAGTCGCAAGGCAGAGACAACCCCGAACTCAATAAAACTTTGGCCATCGTCTGGAGTCAGCACATGCAGAGCATTTCGCAGTCCGTAAGCAACGCCTAGCGCTATATCATCAACTACTTCATTTATTTTGCCCTCCTTGTACTGCCCTTGGAAGTGCTTGTGTGGTCCATCGAGCTCCTGACTAACGACAATCTACTGCATATCATCGTCTCCAGGATCATCATAGTAGTTTGCTTCTTTGGGTATAAACTAGCCCTGGCGCGCGCCTCATCCCTAGCCTCCAAGTATCTGCTGAGGGTGTTGCAGGTGGTATTCTTCCTGTCAGTCAACCACGCGTCCTAGATCTACAGCGTCAGCATCCCGGGAAACCTCAACTAGGACAACTACAGCTTCTACGTCTACGGCTTCAGCATCGCCCCCCTGTTTCTGCTGCTCACCTATGTCTGGATCATGAGCGTTGTGGTTACGGTCGAGGTGGTTATGCTGGTGAGGGGCGGCAGGGTGCTGGCCAGGCTGGAGGCCGGCAAGGAGAAGAAAGAGTGAGACTAATATAATGGGCTAAGTGCCACTTAGTTCAACACTAATGATCTAACATTCATAATAATTACTTAATTGTTTTTGGATTGGCAGAACCGGGCACTTCTGCGGGGAAATGAGCTCATTGAAGCGCAGGGATAGTTTAGATAGGTTGATTGTTAGGCAGACTTATTTAATGTTGGAATAGACATATAAAAAATTGATGCATAATTATTCTCATGTAGGGGCAAATCCAAAAATATGCCAAACTATCAACTCATACAAGTGATTGGCTAAACCATAATTACTCTTTTTTCATCCCACCCGTAGTTTAGAGCCAAGATCCCCCTTAAATGTATGTGATGCCTGCCCACGTAAACACACAGAATTAAGCTAAGTGCTATACTTACCCTATACTTACCAACTAACATAAACTTGTCCCTGCTGGATATTTCCCCATTGTCCTGCTGCATATATTTCCCCATTGTCCTGTATGTATTGCCCTATTGTCCTGCTGCATATGTTTCCCCATTGTCCTGTATGTATGTATTGCCCTATTGTCCTGTTGCATATAATTGCGTATTGCCCTGCGGCGTATAATTGCAATATTGTTGTGCGATGCAATAGCTAGTAAGCATAGCTAAGGCCCACCCCAACCTCGCCTTCCTCTACGCATTCATCGGCAACGTCTCGCTGGCCTTCATGCAGATCCTGTTCAAGCAGGCAGCCCGGTACATGTCGCCCTTCCAGGCGCTGTTCTACCGATCAGTGGTGCTGCTGATGGTGACGCACCTGCTGCTGGCGAGGGAGAACAAGTCGCCCTACATCTCGGCCGAACCAAGTGATGATTTAGTAATAGAGAATTTCGAGCAGTGCTCATCAGGATCTCGTTCATGGCTGGCTCCACTGCCGCCATGCTATACTCCGTCAAGTACCTGCCTGTTAGCACATGTTCCACCATATGGAACATGGCTCCTATCTTCATCTTCTTCATCGAAGCCTTCCACAACAAAGTACCACTCCTACTACTCAGAATGCCCTCAACCTCAAAAACTTTCTGCTCACTCTCCTCAGCTTCGCAGGCGTGGTGCTTATGATTCAGCCCGAGCTCATCTTCGGCGAGAGTTCAGCCAAAAAAATGGAGAACTACTATTTCTACATCGGGCTGACCCTGGGCAGCGCGATGGGATACGCACTAAACATGCACTTCATACACGGGTTGGCCAAGACAATCGAGCCACTCGTCAACATTTACTACAGCCACATCGGATTCGTCTCATTGGCCAGCTTCCTCTGCAACTTCAAGTCTTAGAGGATCAACCTAGAGAATGTCACCCCGAGTCTGCTAGTTGTTATATTGGGGGTCATAGTTACTGGCTGGTTGGCCCAGACTTTTATCATTCTGGCCAATAGTCTGAAGAAGCCTTCCCTGATGATGCCGTTCGGTTACTTGGGGGTGGTAACGGGTTTCCTGGCCGACATCTATCTTTTCGATACCTAGTTCACCTTCATAACCATAGTCGGCATCTTTTTAACAAGTGGAGGTCTGCTAAGCGGTTTCCTGCTTCAAAAAGCTGAGCCAGCAGCCGACAACCCAGCCAAACCTGAACTACAGGTGCAAGCCGAACAAAAGCCCGATTAATCTGGAGACATTGCGATGCATGTGAGCGAGGGGGACAAGTAGGACAAGTAGACGACGAAGAAAGATATCCAGTGATGATTTAAACAGGTACTATGCGATAGGTAACTGATTGATTTAAGATATATTGCGATAATAATAATGAAGTACATTTTCCGATACGCCCTGCTGAGCAACTTCACCGAAAAGGACACCCTCATCACCAAGGAACAGCTCATGTAGGCCCTCAAATCGGCCAAATTCGCAACCAGCAACCGCGATATCGACAGTCTGGTCAGCAAGCATGTGGAATGTATCTCGGTTTTGCTCAAAAGTGCCGACAGGAGGGATTGGGAAGGGGTGCTACGGGACTCCTTCGAAAAAGAGGAACTCACTGACAACGACGTGAACGATCTTCTGAATGTTTGGGAAAACGAAAAGCATCTCATTTTCAAGAAACTCCTCAATAACAACACCAAATCCAGCGATAGCTACCAAGGGCTGACTTGGACTCTTCGCAACGCAGTGGCTGCCCGACGCACAGCCCAATCCAACACTCCGACTCTAACCCTCCAACTCAGGGATAAGCGAGAAAACTTCGAATCAACTCTCAGCCGGGAGCAGTTCGCTAGTCTGTCGCAATCCGTTCGCACTGCCTCTTCGTTTTTGGGGGAACTTTTCCAAAATGCTTGAGAATGATACCTTAGAATTTATTCCTACTTTGTTTTATAGACTATTTACTATATTGGCAAGCAATGGGCAAGCAAAGGTGAAATTTTGCAAAAATAAAACTTATAGGAAATCTCTAAATGCGGAAGGCTTTTAATATATGGATTGAAAATGTGAAGTATAAACTTTACCATTTAGAATAGCCATAGTTTATCCAAAAATAGCTTACCAAGAAATATAAATATTATGGTTTCAAAAAGAAGAATCAAAAACCTCACTCATTTGGCTCTGCCCTGTTTGCTTCTTTTTTCTGCCTTTTTGCAGCTCTGTGAAGCAAAATAGGGTCGATTATTTCAGAATAATCCTTTTCCAAATCCGCAAGGGTATCAAGTTCATTCTGCTTACTAGCTGAGCGCAAGATCCAATCTGGTGGTGGCTGGAGGGAGCGCTGCGCAAAAGACTCAATTTTTGCTTAGGAATCAGATGTAGATGCAACAGCAGCAGCTTCTAAACAAAATGATCCAAAATATTCCTCCAACTCCTCAGTCTCCGGGCAATTCGATGACCCCTGAAGTACAATCTGCGAATACAAACACTAATCCTGTAGTTCAGCATCCCTCTCAAAGTTTTTTCTCCAACAGTCAGGCAACATTCGCCCCACCTCAATTTAAATTCAGAAGGTACTAAGGCCCCAAGATGTATGGAATATAGGGCTTGCAAAGAGCTAAGAGCATTCCTTGGAAGAAGATGGTCAATTAGGATCTATTCGAGATAAGCTAGCTTAGTATGTAAGAATATGATTATTATGAACAGAAGTATAGTATTAGCAGTTTTCAAGAGATCCCTTTCTGCGTAGTTGTTCCTACTTACAACAATGCAGCAAATGACCGATACCTCAGAAACATTCGATCCATAGTGATGCAAAACTACACTAATTTCCATATTGTTGTGTTTGATGATGCTTCAACTGACAAAACCGGTGAACTGATTTCTTCCTTCCTTGAAAACCAAAAAAAGGTTCCTAAATAAAATTACCACATCTAGAGAAATGAGCAGCAAATGAAAGCCATGTATAACCTGAGAAGAGCCGCAATGGAATTCTGCAAACCTCTATAAATCTTTCTGATCGTTGATGGCGATGATTAGCTCTTAGGAAGACAAGTGCTCAAGCTGTACAGTGCCTATTTCCAAAAAAATGAGGCTTGGTTTGTTTACTCTAATTTTTTGATGGGAGAGAATAATGCAATTGGATATTCAAGGCCTTTCCCTCAAAGCACAATCTAAAGCAACAACTATCGCAACTACCCCTTTGTAACCAGCCATCTACGTGCCTTCTACACCAAACTTTTTAGAAACATCAAAGATTCAGATTTACGTGGGGAAGATGACCAATATTTCAAAGCTGCCAATGACGTGGCTATCTGCATTCCCTGCCTTTAGCAAGCACACACAAGAGTCAAGTACCTTCCGGAGCTGACCTATTTCTATAACAGCAATACAGGTCAGAACAACCACATGGTACGCGCTTACGAGCAACGCAACAATGATCGCATAATCAGAAGAAAACAGCATTACGAACCTCTGAAGTAGCTCTTCGAATGAATGATTATCAAATTTATAGACTTATTCACTCCAAATACAAGAAAGCAAAGATTTTAATCTCCAAAAGGCTGATTTTGAATTACAAGAACTTAGATTTACTTTTAATGATAAATTCCCTTTTCTTTATTATCTTTTCTGGATAGATCCTAGCCCCACATATAAAGCACAAAATGAATCATTCAATCAAACGTTGGTCCTCCTGACTGTGTTTTGAATCTGCTCACGGATGCCCCTCAGGTAGGAATCTTACGAAGGAATGCTGCCCTGGCTTGACTAAACCCTTGAAAAGTTCATGATTTGTAAGGTCCGCTCCTATTTGTTACGCCTATCGATACATTCCATAATAACCAGCAAGAGGATAGTGAGAAAGTTTAAAAAGAAGTACAGTCCAGCACTGACGAGAGAATATAGATTATCGTTCATTTGGTTTAAATTGCAAATAAATATAAATCAGCAATAAAAAACAAACTGCAACAAAGTACATTGGCTTTTATCGTCTCCAAATTAATTTATAACTCATTCTTATCACTCAAGATGCAAAGATGTGTTTTTTGATATCCCGAAAGACGATGAAACCGTCAGCATAAAGATTTAGAATGAGAGGATGAATATTTTGAGGTATTCATCCTCGAAGGACAAACAACTTTCTTAAAGCAGGCAATCTGGCACTTTAATCGATATAATAACTAACTTAGCCATGAATCCCGAAAAAATAAAGGTGATTCTCATCATAATAGCCCTCTCTTTCTTTATCGTCGGTTTTGTCCTAAACCTCACCTCAGACCAATCCCTGTACAACGAAGACCTGAACATCGTCCCGGGTTGGCAAAACAACCCCTCGATTGCTTCTTCCAACTTCATGACATTCATGAACATCATATCAATCCTTTTCGACCCTCCAGTGTGCGCTGGGTACCTTGCCTTATTTTGGCTGATTTCGTCACGCAGACTGTAGATAATGGTGTTTTTGATCTGGTTCATCTTCATGTCCTGGCTGCTCACTATCCTCAAATCAGCCATCCAGTACCATCGATTCTATCTAGGCAGCCAAGGCCTTTCTGGAATGCAGGATCTGGAATCATCATGGACTCATGGACTTGCTACACCTAGTTCGGATGCCCCTCTGGACATTCCTGGATGGGATTGGTTCTGATGGAATATGTTGTGCGGTTTTACGCCAGGTGGTACCCCACCATTCGCAAAAACGTGGGCTGGTTTTACATTTTGGTGCTCGTTTTTCAGTGCTTGGTGATGTTCTCAAGAGTTATTTTAGGAATGCATACATTCAACGAAGTACTGATGGGAACAATGCTGGGCCTATTCTCAATCTGCCTCTACTATATCTACGCTTAAAGGTTCATAATATTCATGCTTTAAGCCTTGCTTCTCACGGTCGAAGGTTCCATTTACTTCAGATCTAATACAAGATCACAAAGAAAAGTGATATTTTCACTTTTGTTGTTAGCGTTTGTTGTGGCTATTCTGGCTGTAGATCTCATCGTATATCTAGGAATCAATTATCAGAATTAGACTTACTGGAAGAATATAAAATTGATTTCTGGTTGTGAAAACGTTCAACTAGTGAAAAGCTTCCAATATAGGTGCCTATAAGACTCAGCAATCATCATGGCAGCCGTTGGCATCATTTTCTCTCTTATCTTTACTAAGGATCCTTCTATCTTCGTCCTACCCTTAGGATACTCACGTCTCTCCCTCAAATTTCTGGCAAGGGTTATAATTTTCATTGTCCTGGCTGCCATTCCTCTTGCTGCCTTCTTGAACCCTGGCTGGTCACAAATAAACGTCTCTGTGGGGTCACTAGCAGTGATACTCTGGGTTTGCCAGATGCTAGGTTTTTTGCTTGCGATGCTGATGCTGCTATTGGTGGGTCCTTTGGTGTGCAAACGTTGCGGACTGTAGTAGTACGGGATAGACCAATATCTTGCTCAGCAGTAGGAAAGAGGTACCTAGAAATAGCTGTAGATGAGCGTCCACGGTCGTTAGGCCTAATCGTAGCCGAGTAGCTGATCTTCCACAAAAAATGATGTCTATACAAATCCGTATCACTTATGGGAACAACTTACTATGTACACAAAGATGTTATTTCAAATATGGCGCTTGACTCTTTCGTCCAAGATGACTGTCACTAGCATAATAAATGTTAGTAATAGTATATAGCTTGCTACATCGAATCTATGTAAGTTATTGGTGCGAAGTAAAAGGCTTAAAGTGGGAGATTATAAAGTGCAATCATGTTTAGAAAATGAAATCATGTGTTGTGTTTTCGTTTTGGCTCTATTCTGAGGGTTATTTATTGGCCAAGAGTGTTTGGAGATATGAGTACTTGGTAAAAATTGACTGTTTATCCTTTAAGCAGTTCTAGAGAACATTCTACACAGTTTTAGCTAAAGTTTACTTCCATTCCTTTTGCGTAATAGATTGCCTCACTCAAAAAAAGCTCAGTTTTTGTGTTTGAGCACCCATCACTCGCAACCCAAGTTAACGAAAGCTCACCATTTTTTAGAGTCTATGAGATGGGAGTTCCACAAATTGAGTAAGCGTAGGGACGTGCCAAAGCTTTGACTTTGTTTGATTGCAGATTTCCTTATTAATCGTAAAAAGACTCTGTAGTTCCTGGCATAGCTACAGTAGTGATATCTTCGTAATACTTGAATTGCCAGTAAGCCCAACTTCTGAAATGCTTCTGCATCAAATCAGTAATCATGGTAATCTCTTCTGCACTTTTCTCTGAATTCGAAACAGCTCCAAATTCTGTCAGAAAGCCTCCAACTATAAGTTGTTTAACATTTGCTTATTTGTACTCAGCCTGAACTCTATCATGATACTAGCAAATCCAAGGAAAGATGGGCTCTCCCAAATTAGTAACCAAGGGGCAGTAGATATGATAGCTGTAGACTTGGTATTACAACTAATGTGGCCCACCTGGGGTTTCTTAGAAGCCTCCTCCCAATAAATCAAGAGTGCTGGGTTCAAAGAAAATGGGGGTGAGCTTATCGTGCTTTCTTATGGAAGCGTAGATCCTTTTATACGCTGGCAAAAGATATCTGTTGTTAACTTCGCCAGGCAGTAAAGTGCCTGCAGGGTCGATGTAGGCGTCAAATCCGATGGGTTCATTGATGAACTCATAACCTATCAAATTAGGTTCATTGGACAAGTTTTGAACAATTATTTACCAAAAGTTGCAGAAATGGTCCAATAACCCTCTTTGATTTGTGAATAAGTCTCTCTGAATTTTCATCACATCGAAAGTAAGGTAAAATTTTGCGAATAGGTGCTTGAGGCAATCTTACCATAAAGGAAAGCCTTCTTAATTGTACCTTAGCTACATGTCTAAAGGTGCAGGAAAAGACTCTCTTTTGGCAACCCAAGTGGGGAGGCCTTCTCCACAGAACTGGCGTACAAATAAATCCTGGTGTGCATCCAAAAGAACCATTATTCCGAACTTATTTGCTTTTTGGATGATTTCCCTGAGAGTCTAAACGTAAGTGTAGTTGTAAACTCCTTTTTGCGGCTAAACTCCTTCCCAAGCGACATGAAGACGAATAACGTTCATTCCCCAATGTTTGAGGTTGAAAAGATCTTGGTCTGTGAGACTATGATTTGTTGAGAAATCAACGAGATTGGGATGAAATGGTTATGTCTTATAGACGACGTTGACTCCATGGTAAATCCTGTATCTTCCAAACTCATCAACAAAGAGGGAGTTATTTGTATCTACTTTTATGCAGTTAATCAGTGCAACTGCAAGGCCGATGAGGAAAAGTTTACAATTCATTTTGATTATAAACCGTTCAAGCATAGACATAAATCATCATTAAATTTCATAAGTAATATAAAAATCAAAAGAATCGCTAAATTATGGCTCTAGCGATAGTTGCCAAAGCATGACTTTTGCTTGTTGATAGCCACTAAGATAGTTTTGAGAATTAAAAGGAGTTTTAATCTTTTGTAAACTATTTGAAGATCTCTCTCAAAACCTTCGGATCCTCAAACAGTCGATTATAGGCATGAGAGATCACAAGCAAAGTCAGAAGATAGGCTACTTTATTGCCGCTAGCCCGTTTGTCAAATTTACCTTTTAGCACTCTGTAGATGTATTTTGTGCATTTACGATAGCCCTCTCTGAAAGGATTAACGAATCCAGAGACATCAATCTCATAGTATAAGTTCATGGCAAGCTCTGGGCTGATTTGAGAGATCTAATCCAACACCGTTTGACATTGGGTAAACATTGTTATATAGCTAAGCTAACTTCGCTGAAGGTCTTAATCCACCTATGTACAGAAATCAGTGAATTCATTAGTCAAAACAAACTCAGGCCATCTTAGGTCAGGGTTCTAAAGAAAGAGATTGTTGATGTCTAACTTTTCTTTCAGCTTCCTAAGCAAAATGATGTAATATTTGAGCAGATTAAAGCAGAGCACATGCTTCTATTCTTCTCTCAGAATGTAACCGCAACTCTTAAAAGCTTAGCAACTCTGCTTAAGAATATCTATCTTGTCCTTTTGAGATTATAGCCATTTGAGTTAGGTCTGAAATTTGCTAGTTGACTTGCTAAGCAGCCGAGAGCTGAAAGGGGCAGTATATTGGTTCTATTCTTTTTATTAAATTTGAGTGATTTGAGTAATTAAATGTGGTGCCGAAACTAAGTTTGATCCTCGATTATTCTAGTAAAAAATTTGTGATTTTTCGTTGGGAGTTGGAAACATTTTTGAAAAAACTTAATGACTTCTTATCTCATAAAAGTTTATTCTTTTCTCAGGGTTAACTTAAAAAATGCGCTTAAACAAATTCTAGAGCTATGATGTGCAATTTTAAACTCTATTTTTCTTAGTCTTGGAAACACTCTCCTTGTAGCTGAATCTTGCTGCCATTTTCTAAAGTTAAGCTGCTTTTCTTTAATGACCCCAATAAGGATGAAAACCTAGAATATATCAAAAGATACGGAATGGAGGTTCAGCATTTAACATAAAGTAAAACAGAACTCCAAACCCCCACATGTCAACTTCAAATCCATAATGGTCTCCTCTCATTATTTAAGGAGACATATATTAGCAGGTCCCAAGTATCGTTCCATTCACATGTTCTTTCTTCTTGGTTAATCCAAAATCTGCCAGTTTAATCACCTTAATAAAAACCGAAATACTTATTTGCCATTTTACTTCTTAACTAGCACGTTTTGGGATTTGATGTCTCTATGCAGATATCCCATTTGATGCAGTTCTTCGAGAGCAAGTATTACTGATGATAAGATCTACACAGCTTTTTATAGACTATACACCATGCTTTGTTGGATTGATTGATGATAAAGCAAATCGCCTCCATCACAGTATTCCATCACAAGGTAGATATATTTCTCGTCTTAGCTATGTTCGACAAGTTTGATCATATGCTCAGAGTTGATTTACTGAAGACATTTGATTTCTCCCTAGAAAAAGCTGCGTAGATAGGGCTAGTTTTTAAGAACATCAAGGTCTATCATCTTTACGGCGAACTTCTCTTCATTTGCATCTTCGACCAAATGAACGTTCCCAAAGGAACCCTTCCCCAACCTTCTTATTATTTTGTACTTGTTTAATAGCATAATAATATAATCTACTCTTACACAATAATGATACTACTTTTAAGCGCAGTGCTTTGCAAGGTAATGTAGGTTACAAGATTTGGATGTCAATCATTTTGGGCTAATAGTTAGAGATATCTTTTTCCCGATTGCTTTGTTGCTTACGTTAACCTCATAAAAATTGATTGATTATCCTTTCAACAGTCCTATTGTGCAATCTACGCAGTTTTTACTGAAACTTACTGAGATTCCTTTGGGATAATAATAGGCTTCACTCAAATACAGCTCTGTCTTTTTGTTGAAGCATTCATCACTAGGGATCCAAGTGAGTGATAAAACACCTTTCTTAAGAGTCTAAGAGAGTGGCGTTCCACAGATGGCGTAAGCATAAGGCCTAGATAAGGCTTTAACTTTGTTTTACTGTAACTTCCCTGATTAGTCATAGAAAGATTCCGTCGTCCCTGGGTTCGCAGCGGTTGTAATGTCGTTATAGTATTTGAACTGCCAATAGGTCCAGCTTCTAAAATATTGCTGCATTAGATCAGTAATAGTCGTTATTTCTTCCGCACTCTTGACACTGTTTGACAAGGCACCATATTCAGTGAGAAAACCTCCAATTTTTAGATCCCTTATATTTTGTTATTTAGAGACTGTTTCTAAGGCGTCAAATACTTGGCAAAATCGTGTGCTTTTAGGCTCACCCAAGTTAGTAACATCAGGACAGTAAATATGATAGCTGAAAACTTGAGTCTAAAGCTAAGACTTTCCTCCAGGGGTGTCAAAAAAGCTGCCTCCAAAAATGTCCACAGTGCTGGGCTCAAAGAAAATGAGATTATGCTTGTCGTACTTTCTGATTGAAGCTAAAAGTCTTTTGTAGGCTGGCAAAAGGTATTTGTTATTGACCTAGCCAGGCAATAAAGTACCTTAGGGATCAAAGTAGATGCTGGAGCCGATTGGTTCATTAATGAACTCATAGCCTAGCAAATTCGGCTCTGTTGACAAGTAAGCAGTAATTATCTACCAAAATTTGCAGAAATGGTCTAAGAGTCCTCTTTGATTTGTGAATAGATCTTTTTGTAGCTTCATCACATCGAAAGTAAGGTAAAATTTACCGAATTACACCTTTAAGCAATCATCTCTTAATGGAAATCCTTATTTGTCAAAGGTTATTTGAGCTGTTAGAGGTGCAGGAAAAGTCTCTCTTTTGGCAACCCAAGTGGGGAGGCCTTCTCCACAGAACTGGCGTACAAATAAATCCTGATGCGCATCCAAAAGCACCATTATTCCGAACTTATTTGCTTTTTGAATGATTTCTCTGAGAGTCTATACGTAAGTGTAGTTGTAAACTCCCTTCTGAGGCTAAACTCCTTCCCAAGCGGCATGAAGACGAATAACGTTCATCCCCCAATGTTTGAGGTTGTAAAGATCCTGGTCCGTAAGACTATAGTTTGTTGAAAACTAAACAAGATTAGGGTGAAAAGGATATGTCTTATAAACCGCATTGACTCCATGGTAAATCCTGTACCTACCAAACTGGTCAACAAAGAGCGAATTGTTGGAATCAACCCTAACAGAGCACGATAAACAAAGCAAGGCAAAGAGGACAATAGGTAGAATTATATTCATGCTTTGAACTTAATTATAATACAAATATGGCACTTTTGACCTCAATTGCCAATCAAGTTAGCCCTTGGCTGCCAAGTATGCAGCTTGAGAATAATTTCTAATTATAAATTTTAAATGTCATACGAATCAGACGACTAAGGTTTGACTTTGCTTACTTAGGATAATTCAAGGAGTCGACTGTTTTTCTGCATCCTCTCACCAAATTCAACACTCCTGCCGTTCATGCCCTCAACAAATATAGCAACCCCGAATCAGTATCTCTGCAGCCATTTAGACCAATCTAGGCATTTACGATGGCATTAAGCTCAGCCCTCTCCTCACCAATAAGTCTGGCTAAGTCATCTAGTTCATTACGCTGGACTAGCGATCGCACAACACTTTTGTCACTGCCCAAGCTCTCACTCTACTATAGAGATACTCTACTGACGATTTGGCATTTGTTATGGTGGTAGGCAATAGAGGGGCCGGGAAAAGTTTCTTCTGTGACAAAATTTTGAACCTTTCAGAAACAAGAGGGAATCATGTAAGGAGACTCTTATTTAGTTTTGCAGAAAAAGTGGTAAAGGCATTCATCTGTGGACGACGCCTTTCCAGAAAGACGATTTGAAAGTATTTCTGCTTGAAATTTCAAATTGCGACATTGATTCAGAAGAATTTCGACTGCTCTCAACCTATGCCTTGCTTATTTCTTCTGCATTCATAGTGGTCTAACCTCACAAAAACAGCAGAAACTCGTCGATTCAGCAACTGGATGAGGTCATCTGTGGAGTGGCCGAGAGAATAACACCAAGCATGCTGAAAAAAAGCGGAGTCTAATAGCACTAGAATAATAATAGCTTTATACCTCGACTGTTTTACAGTCTTTCTAGAAACCAAGACAAAAAAGTTAACTAAGATCTGAAGGTAATCAAATTTTATGCTTTGGAGTACTTACCTAACGCACTTGCTAAGGGCTATCCAGGCAATAGCTAGGATTTGGTCCACGTTCCCTTCTTGGATACCAAATGCGTGAGTGAGTAATACGTTCGGAGGGTGGCTGCAATTTTTCGGGATGTTTTCAGCAAAATCGAAGAGAAAAGATACAATTAGTTAGTGCTTAACGGCAACATCATCAGCAAAATAATAAAGTACGTTGAAAACTACATAAACAAAAAGCATGATATCAACATTGAGAGTGTCTATGAGCAGATAATCGACGACCTCTACCTGTCAGCCTACAACTATTGCATCCTAACCTACCACGACTAGATGTAGAGGTAATTCGATGATGAGCAACCCAAGTCCTACGACGATTTGCTTCGGATTTTCGAGGTTATTAGTGATAGTGTGCTCAAGAAGTTTGAAGAGTTCAACCTTGACAAAAAGATGCATGCGCTCTATGAGTAGAAACTTGAAAAGCATATTTTGGAGAAGGAGAAGATGCTGCTTGAAATCAACGCCAAAAAGACTGAGGCCTTCATTCTGGATGCCTATAATGATAAGGAAATCGCAAATGTTTAGTATTATAGGGCTTTCTTGGCTAAAGTAAATCGTGATTATGCTCATCTCAACCATTCCAGGGCTGAGATCATCGGAAAAATCAACACTGATTTCTACACTCGCACCAAAGGAAGCAATAACATTGAGTACAAAATCATGAAAGAAGTCTAAAATCTCAAAGCCACTATTTCTTAGCATAAGCAGATTTTGAAGTAAGTCACAGCACAGAACTTTTAAATGAATAAAAAGAAGTCAAATCTCCACCAATCTCAGCAATAGTTTGTCAACAAAGACCAGGCGCTTCAAGGGGCTATCAGGCAACTCAAGAACCAAATTGCGCAGGTCAAAAATACTGCCAATTTCGACCAGCCTAAGCTCATTGAAGATGAAAAACATTTGAACGCAACTATAGCTGCAAACCAAAAGACCATTGAAGATCTAAAGACCAATAAAGGTAAAGATGCGAAAGTGACTAGTTTTTAAAACAAACTTGAAGACTTGAAAAGGAAGATAGTAATGCAGTAAACTCTTTTAAGAGAGTTGAACTAATCAGGTCCAACAGAAACTGAGAAAAAAGGGAACTAAGGCGAGCCAAAGCAAAGTGAAGCACCTAAGCCCAAGCCCAACAAAAAGTGATGATTAATAGATTAGTTTATATTGCCTAGATGTAATCATTGACACTCCGTACAACCACTCTTTGAATGCTTGGCTACTATTCTAGTGCCTAGGAGTTATTTGTCAAAGTTGAATAACTGCTTTGATTGTAATGGATTGACCATTTGGGGT
>Ga0316217_10001828_pt1 | contig 26802 bp, 32 predicted proteins | sample 1anoAmetaG_FD_203633 | JGI IMG/M metagenome (GOLD analysis project Ga0316217, IMG submission 203633) | Freshwater microbial communities from Trout Bog Lake, Wisconsin, USA - 1anoA | ecosystem: Environmental > Aquatic > Freshwater > Lake > Hypolimnion/Profundal zone | place: USA: Wisconsin...
ATCCAACATACCGCAATCAGTAAACCTCCTTATTTATATATTTATATGCATATTCACTCTTTAACACCTATGAATGCACTTGAGGTTTATCTGGGATGCTGGGTCCAACCAAATTTATTGATCATGCAGAGTGGCCTTCCCACTCCTATCGCCTAATTCTATATGGTTTGCGCGCAATCTTAGAACCTTAGCTAGCTATATAAAAAATCATAAATGTTGAAGCCGGTCTCCACTGAGTGGAATCGGCTAAGCACGTATTACCCTCGTGCTTCGGTCGCTGGGAAAGTTTATCGCATTTAGGATGTCTCTTCTTTTGCGGAACACCACACAGGTGTTGCACCAAAGCACAAAGAGAAGGCTGAAGGAAATGACAGTCAGGTAGATTTTATGGTAGAAGAGGTAGGAGAAGGTATTGCGGTAGAGCACATTTATAAAGGTGGTCACATCTTCAGCCACAACCCCGCAGTTCATACCACCTAGTAAGCCAGAATTGGGGTCCAGTACCGAACCTGCCGAAGCATAAAGCTGATTGACAGTGCTCTCAACGATAGGAGCAAGATTAGATGTTAGTTACTTCTAAACCTGCTGAACGATAGGGCTGGCGATTTGCTCCCTTTACGTCACACCCTGCAGTGCATTCCTCTTGATCAGGTAGAAATTGGTCCAGACATTGGCTAGTTAGGAGTTGAACAGTGGGCAGTCGGTGTATCTCTGGCTCAGGTAGGATAGGGTGGAAGAAGTTTGGTTGAATGGGTACAGCAGTGAGTAAGTTGACATGCAGCCTGTGCAGCCGCTGGAGACTGCAGAGAAGGCTGCACTGCTTTTGCATGTGGAGTTATCAACAAAAGTGGCTGAAGATGATTGGCAAGGGACAGAATTATCGTTTAGGACTTTGCTGGGGATCCAGCTATCTCTTTGGAAGTTGCCAGCTAAGCAGCCATAGTTTTTAGGGTTGGACAGATACCTCAGATCATTGATGGAAGCCACATCTGAGATGTCCAACATGCTGAAACCTGAGAAATACTTGAGTTGGCTTTATAGGTTACTATAAGAATCGTTTATTTAAGCCGACAAATCTGTAGCGTTGAGGCTAGTCAGATTAGTCATCACATTTCTAGCTGAATCGAAGTACTGTGAGACCTCTGGACTGGCCGCAGCAACCAGATTTCCATTTCCGTTTGGTAGGCACACAGACATAGCAGTTGCCACTGAATACGTACCGCCTAACTTCTAGAGCAAATCTAAGTAAAACAACTTTTACTAGCAACAGAGGTGGGATTATTCAAGGTATCGCTGAAGTAGCCTATCCCTGTGTAGGCGATGGGAGTAGCGAAACCAAGAAGGAGACTTATCGCGAATAGTCCCAGTGTGATGAAGAAAAGGAAGAAGCTGAAAATGTATACAAAGTGTCGGCAGCACATTTTGTCGTAGCTTACGAAGAGAAGCACAGAAGTGAGAAGGAGGAATACTAACAGCATAGTGGTTCCGTACACTAGAACTTAGATGAAGCGAAATACGTAAGAAAAGGAATAGCGGCTAATCATATCACCCAAAGTGAGCATACTCTAATCCAAGGCTGAAGATGTTTCGTTCATAAAGTTTTTGAGGGAACTTGTGTAATTTGAAGAGTTTGTTTTTATGAAGGAGTCCACTAGGTCTCTCATTTTGGTCAGCTTAGTACCTGCAATGTTTAGGCCTTGGTATGCCGTTCCGACTAGAGAGCTGTTAGCGTTGGCATTGCCCAAGATACTGGGGAAAGTTGAAGAAATTGTGTCATTTGGAGTGGATTTTCGAAAAGGAGTGTTATAGTTTAGCACTAGGCTCAGATTATTCTTGTTGGGTATCTAAGAGACATTAGCTGAAGCGTTATTAACCAAATTTATGATATTTGGCATCAAGCTAGACTTTGATGAAAAATTGGTGAGCCGATTATAGATCAAATTGGAGTTTTCTTCGAAAAGACCGATTTGTGTGGCGATGGTTCTCGTGCCCGCAAAAAAGCTCGAGTTGTCATTTTTGATGTTTCCATAGATAAGATCATCCAAGGCAATGGTACTGCCACAGGCAAGTTCCTGATAGCCACTGTAGACTTTGTAATCCGATAGCAACACTGCAGCGCTGAGGCCGATTGCTACAACTCCCAAAACTGTGACAAATACCACAGGACAGAATTGCTCGCAGTTGGAGTACAACAGCTTCTTTCGCAGGCAGAGTTCGAAAGGGCAGAAAAGCAGCACATAGCAGACCAGCCCAGAAATGAGGAGGAGGCACATGCCTGCCAAAGGAAGCACAATAAAGAGCAAATAGCCTCCTAAATTTTGTTTTAGGGTAGAATTCATCGCCAAAATGTCTAAACTGAGAAACTGGGTGAAGATGGTGCTTCGTTAACAAACAAATACCTATCCAAAGCAAACAAGCGAACGAAATCACTCGAGTATTGGGGGGATTGCTGCTGGCTGTATTTTAGATTGAGTGCGTTTCTATTGACTGAATTGCAGAACTGGTTTAGCTGTGGGGAACGATCGCGAGTGATGGCATAGTCTGCGAGTTGTCTTGTTGGGAGAGATTGCGAAGGCGATAGGAGAGTGAGTAGAAAGCATAGTGTAATGAGCTGATAGTGCATTTAAATTCATTACTACTTTTATATCGCAAATAAATACAGCTTCCAATACCTTATCTTTACTTGTAACGACAATACCTACTTATAACCCCATATACACACACCATTATAACGATCATTCAAATCTTTTTGCATCAGACTCAGAGCAACTAGTCGCTGTCGAAGAATAGGCCCTATTCGGGAAGCCAGGGCTACATGCAGCTGTAGTCTATCTTTAATGTGTGCTTTTGATGATAAGTCGATTTTGAATTGGCTTAGTTTTAGTTGTTGGCTATTCCCCTGCTTCCTATATTCAGCAAATGAGCTTTTTTCACTTCCTATGAGCAGTTTTGATACAACCTCATATTTGCCTAGGGTTTGACAGAAGAAGGATATTTTTTGATCGTCACTAAAGAGAATTCTTTGTTTGTTAGTTTTTTATGCTTTTTTCCGAAAAGGCTGCCAAAATGATGCGGATGATGCATAATATGCTTGCTACGAAATATGGAATCTTTAGTTTCTAAGGTCTTAGGAGTGATGTTTTATTGGAGATTACATTTCCTGATTTTGAGTTAGTTAGCAAAGAAACTGTTAATTTTGTCCTAGGAGTAGAAGTCTTGGGGGTTGAAGGTCTTCTTTACTTCGTTCTCCAACTTCATTTTCAACTAACTCGTCATTTTGCGCAAAGGGTACTCCTATTGGGGCAGTTGAGAGAGTAGCAGACTAAGTATAAACTTATTGCTTTTGACCTCTTCTTTATTTTGAATTTTCATTCCACTGTTTCTGATCTTCGAAGATTTCGCTTAGATATCTCTCTAGAACACCTCGCCAAGTGTCTTATTCGACTCAAAGCTCTTCTTAAGTTTGAGTTTCGTCAATTGCGAATCTCTGTCCTTTGAAAACGTGTCTAAATGCTCAATTCTTCTCCTGTTGTTCAAAAACATATCAATCTACTATTTCGATTGCGTAATGTTACTAAATGAAGAGAGATACTCTTTGCTTGGAGTGTGTACTGCCAACTTGCGCATTGGCTGCCTGTTGAGCTACAAGGAATCAGTATATTGGTTGAGGGTCATACTTCCAAATTTTATATTCACGAAGTTAACTTAAATATTTTTACTATCAACGTTAATAACATTCCAAATTGTTCGATTTGCAAGTCTGAAGCTTAGGTATTTGGTTCTTAGACAATTGATTTGAAAATTTATCACTTACTAAGGGTCGTCTTTCTAGTCACTCCTATATCACGATTGGGTCATTCAAAGCTATTTAATGCTGCGTCCAGGGCTAAATGGTCAAGTTATGAGACTAAGACTTCATTAAAGTAGTCATTTTGGGTAACTTTCGGTTCCTTTCTGACTTCTTCCCAAAGAACCACTGCTAGTCTTTGCTTTCCGTTCTTGGTTAACCGTTTGAACTCTTCTCTTAACAGTAGCTTTTCTATTTGTATGCTCTTTAGTCTCTGGGTTCAAACTCCCAAGACATCTTAGTGCCTGTGCAGGGATGGATTTTGAGATTTTAGAGACACGTGTCCTAGATGATTTTGTATTTGATTTTGAGCTTTGAGGCTGTGGAAGCATACCTCATGTGGTTATTGCGGGTGGTTAGAATCTTATGAATGGAATACTACTGGTCATTTTCGCTTTTCATGTTGATGAGGCTCTACTCAATTTGCCTGATGTACAGGTTTGGCCGCAACCTGAGTGAGTTCATTTTTTAGCAGACTTTGTCTTATCTAGACCTTTTTCTAAGTTCGTTCAATGAACGGCTTTAAAGGGCGAGTTCTCTGTCTTTTTTTGTGTGGATTGTATCACCCTATTGATGGTGATTCACCAACTTTTTCAGCAAAAGGCTTATTTTAGTCACTTTTCTTTCGATTCTGTCTTCGGTCACTTTGCCCAGTTTCATTAGATCTTCTTTGAGGAAAAGACTATCGGGTTCACGGCTTTTATGTCTCTTCTTGTGAGGCTTGTGGTCGAAGGGTTTATCGCAGTGAGTTTGTTTAAACTTGAGGTAGGAACTATCTTAGTTGGGAGTAATTTAGGTGAAAAGCATTCTTTCTTGCAAGTTAAGTTGTGATGGCCTTGAACGTGTTTTGATGCTTTTGCAGGCAATGTACTTCTCTATAAGGTTAGGCTTATATTTAGAGAGGCATTTCTTCGGGGCGTGACTATTTTTTATCATTGAGGATATTCTATAAAATGAAGAATATATAATAGGAACAATCTTACATTTTGTGTAAAATTATGTTTACTCTTCATCCCGCTCAAAGGGATTCATAGTTTATTTTTTAAAGGCAATGTGATTATTGTTATTGAGTAACAGGCAAATAACTTTAGATCTGGACTAAATTAATTCTAAATGAGAGAAATGTAAGAGTTTAACATGAAACATGAAAAGTGGAACTAATGAGCTTTCAAAACAAAAAAATAAGATTGAATCCTAAAATAATTGAATAGATGAAAAAAATGTGTCAAAGAGATCATAAAAATTAACAAAAAAATGGTCATTTTTGGAAAAATACTTATATGAGCATTTTTGACCATTTTATGGTCTATAGTACAGTACTTTGTAGTACTTTTTAGGAGTTGAGTACTACGCTAGTTCACTATGAGTGTGATTGTGATGATACGAATGTTTTAATGCAGACCTTTCAGATAAAAATGGGTGAAATAGAAATCATTTTTTAACAAAATTAGCCATTATGACTTAGAGGACGTTGATGATTCTCCGCTTTTACGCTACTCCTAGATTCAAAATTTCTCTGTTGCTCAAAACCCACTCCTTTTCCTCAAACCTCCTTTGCGCCGTAATCGCGGTGCAAATTGAGTGCTAATAGAGCAGAAGTTCCTCGTTGTTAAAGTACTCTTTGTTCAAACTTTGCGCAACTGCTGAGACATAATAGTTATCTTTCTGCATTTTGAGCTAAATCATGAATTGGTCATGATGCTTTCTGAGAGCCTAGAGCTGATTCACGATGAGAGTCTTTGAATGCAGAAATCCTTCCTCTAGCTTCTTATGGGACTAGTCATAGATTCTAGCGAGTTAGCTCAAACAATCATGAGCGTCATTTTACTACTGCACAAGGCGCTCAGTAAGATTGAATTAGACTCTGCCCATCGTTTCCAGCTCTCTGCCGATTAACCTATTCATGGCTTCAACGTCTCTGGCTATCTTGTCGAGACTCTTATCCACAGGAGTGACCCTGTGGAACTTGTGCTAGTTCCTTCCATAGATGCAGTTGGCACACAACAGCCTCTGCTAGGTCTAGCAATAGATGGAGATATTACTATTGTGCTCTATGCAGCGAATCGGATTCCGGGAACGGATCAGCAAAGTATACGTATTCAGATCTTGAGTCAGCTTTTCTCTGCTTTTGGACAGCTTGAGTTTGGAGCCTCCATTGAATGAATCGTTTGTTGGCGATGCAGTGTATCTTGATTTAGTGAAGGCTTTGTTAGGAGACAAATTTCGAGTGGAGCTTGATTTCAATGGAGAAACACTTTTGACTGTTTTGAGTGGACTCTTGCTCTTGCTTTGGGCTTTCATTCAGATGCCTAACAATCAGATTACTAGTGTTAAATTATTAGTGTTAAATTAGATAAAATAAAGTTGCAGTTTGTCATTAACGATAATTAGGAATATCTCGAATGAAGCAAATAGTTTAGGTGAATCAATATTGGCACATAATTTGCCGTATTTTATGCTTTAACAGTGCTAGACTATGGTTTTCCTGCAATCCAAGACAAAAGAGGGTAAAATTCTCAATGTTTTCTGATAGAAAGTCAGACTCTTCTCTATGTTGATTACTATTTCTGATCAGATATTTAAAAATTTAAATAATAATTATCTTAGTTGTGCACATGCAGGAAGAGAATCCTTTGATCCTCATTTACTTTTCAGGAAGGGGGAAACTCCAGCCAGTCAGAAACCTAATCAGCTACCTCGACCTCAAGTACTACGAAGTTCACCTTGATAATGAGTAAACCAAAAACAAAATACCTGAGAATATCAAGGCAGCACTCAAAGGAGTCAAGATAGACAAAAACGCACTCCCTATGATGGTACACAAGGGCCACACTGTCTCTGATACCTTCCCAATAATCAGCTACATCTCGCGCAATTACGAGTCTAGTCTTTTAGGAAAAAGTATAAGGCAAAGAGTACATTTTACTTAACTTAGGCAAGAGTCAACTAACTTATTTAATGTATTGTACTAAAGGAGCAAACAGTTATGCTAGATATCTTTGCTTTTGTCTAGGGTTGTATGACTAAAACCAAAGAGTAAATTCTGCGTGCAAAGATGATCCTTTTTGAGAAAATTATGAATGAATCATCGTTTGTCAAGTAAATCTGCCTCTATCTCTAAAAGCAAGATAAGTAGGAAGCCTATGTCTTAGAGGATATCACCATAATTGACTTCTACTTCATGGAGATGTGCGTAAAAATGGTGGGTTTTTTCAAAGACCTGGAGTAGAAGAAGTTTTCTGCGATTGAGATCTTTTTCAAAGGGATTTTCAAATGTGAGTAGAACAGCAAACAAAGCGAAAACTCCAAATACATTACAACAATGATAAAATACCTGGACTTCATGCGTGAGCAGCCTTTCTACAAAAAGCACCAAAAATATCTGGAGCAGTACTCTCTAGTTTGTCCCAAATTTGCAGACTACATTGAAGGATTTCGTAAAGCCTGGGCTGGTGATCCTATCTATATCAAATGATTTTCAGTCTATTATCTACTTAGTATCCAGCTAGCGTAGACCTACTATTCTTCAGTCATGTTTTGTACTTTTGCACTTAAAACTGGGGCTTTTTCGGGTAGATAATATTTGCGAATTAAATGAAATTTGAGCGCATATCAGAACTTCAGAAAGAGAAGAGTTTCGAACAATAAACAGTCAATAAAGACTAGTTTCTTTCTTAGCTTAAGATGAGGTCTTCTAGAATCGATCACAATCGTTACGGCAAAATGCTGGTTCTTTTGGAGACTAATAAAATCTTGATTACTTTGGGACCCGACTGTAAACTCTCGGATATAAAGACCTATGCTTTTTGAGTGCATTTGTAGGCTTCGCAGTTGCTGGGTACTTCTTAGCCGCTTTCGTGAATGGAGTGTCCTAGAAAACTTGGGTGAAGATACTAAATATACTAATTGTTCTGACGCAACAACTCGCATACCTTACAGTGGCGTTATCGAACCCAGGAGTCGTCTGTTCTTAGAGTTTCATATCCTAAGAGACCACAGAGGAGGAATAGCAGACGAAAAGGTGTTTTTGATAATATCTAGGTATTGTTTGAAGTGCAAAGTGAAGAAGAGCAAAGACGTATAGCATTGCAAAACATGTGACGTCTGCATTCGTGGTTTCGACCACCACTGCCCCTGGGTATCCAAATGCATCGGGGAAAGCAACCTCAACCTTTTTTATTTTTTCGTGAGTAACCACCAAATTATATAGGCTTTACTCCCTTTTATATCATCTACTTCATCATAATGATGTTGGTAACTCTTGGTATCAATGCTTCAGCCCAGAACATGAGTCAATGATGGTTTATTCAGTTTTGTCTCAGTTCTGCGGCTTTGGTCAAGAGTGGTCTATTATCGTGAATAAATAATATTTAATTTTTATTAAATTAGCCACATGGGAATCAACAGAGATTCAAGGCACAAGCGCAGACTCACGGGAGGAAGGATGCCTATCCACAAGAAAAAGAGAGCTTTCGAAAAGGCTAGACCTCTCGCCAACACTAAGCTGGTCTCTGACGCTGCCAGGATTCGTAGAGTTAGGGTCAGAGGAGGCAACTATAAGTTCAGAGCACTTAGGCTCAAGGAGGGTAACTTCAACTGGGCATCTGAAGCAGTCACTCGCAAAACTAGAATCCTTGATGTTGTTTACAATGCATCAAACAACGAGCTCGTGAGAACCAAAACATTAGTCAAAAACTGCATTGTCCAAATAGACGCAACCCCTTTCTCTCAATGGTACTCTAACCACTACGGAATAAACCTTAACACCAAAAAGGGAAAAGATGCCAAAGTCTAAGACAAAAAGTCCAAAAGAGCGCAAAGCAGGGTAGATGAGAGAAAGAAGACTAGAGTAATTGACGCAAAAGTATCTGAGCAGTTCGGACAGCAAAGACTGCTTGCCTGCATCAGCTCACGCCCGGGACAATCTGGAAGAGCCGACGGCTACATTCTCGAAGGCAAGGAACTAGAGTTCTATGTGAAGAAAGTGGAGGCTAGAAAGAAATGATTCTTTGTTTAACTTAGCAAACATCTCAACTCATTTCCACTTCTAATGCGCAATTCAGTAAAACAATATAAGGGTAAGTATGAGTGCTTCACTTTTTGGGGGAGCTTCTAAAGTCAGTGACATAAAAGGTGGAAGTGTACTTTTTGAGTGCGTTGGACTGGTTGGGAACAGTTGGCTTTACGTAGTCGTCTGAAAGTAGATTGGGTTTGCTGACTGGATTCCTGCAGGTCTGAACAAAGTTGTTCTACTTTCGATTGGGCCGCTGGCTTTTCTGTGCATTTCTCTTAGTTTTGCTCAACCCTGGAGTGCTAGTTGCACTGCCACTGTAAATCTCAATGTCAGTGTGAGTGTGCCTCTGCAGATGTGTGATCAGGGGGGAGTGGGAGGCTCGGGTGGCCATTTGGTTTTTGATGGTGTTGACGTGCTGTTCAATGTTGGTGGCCTGCATGATCGCGTGGAGCTGGTAGCACAGTTTGTGGTTGTATTTGCGTTCGATGTAGACTCGGTTTTACTCCAGCTGATGGATGTTGGGGCTTAGCTGAGGGGATGACTGCAAGTGCAGACTTTTGATGGGGGTCTGGCTGTATACTTTTTTAACCCAAGCGTACCAAAGTTCTGCAGTTTTTTGTGGACCTAATCGCAGTCCACGCGCTGCTCCTCGTGCTGCTTGTTGACAATTCGTTTTTTTTCGCCCTCGATGAGTTCGTTGAGGGTGAGATTGAGTATTTCCTTTTGGGCGGGTCCCAACTGACTGAACTGAGGGTGGCGGTAGGCCCGATCGATGATGTGCAGCTTATGTTTGGAGTGGGTGGAATGGTCCGGCATGGATTCTAGCAGTTCTTTGATCCGCTGCTACCGTTTGACTAGTTTGAACATTATGGCTAAATGGAAATTACCTATTCTATAGAACACCGATCTGCTATTACACATCACCCCACTTACAGTCTTGGTAGAAATCAAATACTGTAACCACCCGATCAACAACTTAACTGTTTGAGTATACTCACATATAAATCACCCCTCTTCCTCATCCTAATCTTCCTAAACGGCCTCTTCCTCCTCAGTGCCTTCTTCCTGCCTCTCACGATTCAGCCTCACTAGTTCAATGGCCTCCTTTATCAGTTTCCTTTCGCCCACGTTTCTCTTGGGCATGGAGAGTTCACTGTAGCTCACTTTGCTGTTCAGCATGCGTTTCTCCTAGAGTAGGAGTTCTTCTTTCAGTTTTTTATAGTTCTATCTCCGGTAGGCCAGTTGCTTCTCGTAGATGGCGTCAACGATTTCCACGATGGTCTATTTGACGTTTTCCTCGTAGTGGGAGGCTTTGTTTATTTCTTCAAGCAGATGTTCGAACTAGCTTAGGTTTTTTATGTAGCTGAAATCGTAAAGTTTGTATTACTTATAACCCTACAAACTCAGCTCTTCTTTCTTCTTGAAGTTTTTGTTGACCTTTGGCTTTATCTTTTTGGAGCTGGCTTGCCCCAAAGCTTACTCTACATCCCCTGACCCCTAAAAGCAGAGTGCCGGTTCGGGGAGTGGCCATGATTCTTGGCTGATCTAAAGGCAGTTACTATTCTCTTCAAGCATGACTTCTTCAATGAGCTGCATTGAATACTTATGCAGAAGGATGCCACTGAGGTGCATCTGGACTGCTGCCATTTCGGCTTCAATCATCTGCTCTTTCTTCATGCCGTTGATTTTCAGCATCTTCACTTTCCACTCTTCGGTTTACTTGATGGGAAAAAACAAAGCGTAAGTGATGAGCTTCACGAAGATGCAGCTCAAAATGAGAGCCTTTGCCACTTTGCGGTTGTTGAGCCAATACAGCCTTCGAGTGTGTGCGCTGAGGCTGTAGATTTAGTCAAGGAGGTGGTAATGGTCGATGGGAAAAGACAAAGGCAAGTTGCCATCTGCTGCATAGCGCAGGATGTTTTAAAGTTCGTTTTCCTACAGCACCACTTGCTTCATCCTCTTCAAGAACTCAAACAAGAACAGTTCTACATCCCCCAGGTAAAACTCATAGTTGTCATTGCCGTTGTACTGTTCAGTAATGATGAGTTTGGCAGTTTTTGTTTGCTTCACCCTCTTCACCTCCTTCTCAGCCCGGCTCTTGCCTACAAGTTGCGATATCTTCACCATGTTCCATTTCAGCACTCTTTCCCTCATCTCCTACTCAATTTATCTTCTGAGTCTGCCACACTCCGAACTCAGGTACTTTTCGCAGTGAGACTTGAACCGTTTTATGGTGAACCTGCTGGCGTAACGAGGCAGGAGCAAGTGAAAGTAGACAGCTATCACTGCTATCCTGAACTTCCTGATTTTGGCAAAGTTGTATTTTTTTCCATGCGACTTCGGCTTCTCTTTCCCTCCCCTATAGGCCCTTTGTACCGCCTACTTGGAATTCATGTGCGGATGCTACTAATGAGTGATGGGCTAGTGGTAGTTAGGAGGGTAGCAGTTCTGGGAGTGAGGGTGGTGGGTTTGTGGGCAGTGGTGGTGGCAGTTGCCCTGCTTCTGGCTGCCGGCCATCATCATCTGCATATAAAGCATGCTCTGGTTGTGGATTTCGATGAAGGGACGAATGATGTCATACTGTTTGCGCTGGCTGTTGACGTCCTACCTCTCGTTTCTCAGCGCCTTGATCTTGTGCTCCACCCGCTTGATCTCATCCATGAGTTTACTTGAGTCTTTCTTGTACAGAGTGCCCCCGATATTGGGCAGACTTTGCTCAGGTTCCTCCGATTCCTCAATAATACTATTCTATTGTATGCCCCCCAGCTTCTCTTTTTTCTTGCGCATGCCTACCAGCGAATTGATGGTTTCGTTCAGCCTTTGGACCTAGGTCCCTCCCCGCTATCGCACCTGGTCTCTGAGGTAGACCTCGTCCAGCGAACGTGGCTAAGGTTTGGAGATTTTGTAGCGATAGGGCTGAGGTTATTGCTGAGTAAAAGACCGGATTGAAGCCAGTTCGTTTGCGATTTAAAGCGAGAGGCTCTGCGGAATGGTCACTGGGGGTTGGACGAATGAGGCGTCGTGGGGGGTGGGACTGAAGTGATTTTTCTTTCGCATCGCTTAAAGAAATTGGAAGAATTTAATTTATAGACATAGTTTACATATCAGATGTGAGGTACCCAGGCGATGAGGTGGGAACGTTTGGATGAGGGAACTAAGAGTTAGAGGGTATGCCTTAGGGATTTAATTATGGATTATTAAGTGAGAATAAATGCAGTTGTAAGGGAGCAAGTAAAGGACTTCAAACTTCCTGATCGGGTCGCACTCGGAATCGGCCTCACTCTTCAGCAAGTAGAAGATAGTGCTCAAAAACAAGCGGAGTGTCAAGATGTGCCATAATGATCTGTCGCCCTACGTCAGTCCGCAGTTCGGCTTCATCGACCCCGACTTCCCCCACGTCATGGCCTCAGTCAGCTACGCCCAGAGTGAGTCTTCCTAGGAGATCAGCTGGATCGCAGCGGAGGAGCTGAGCTAGCCCTGCGCCTATTCCGAGGGCATCACTGCGCTGGATGAGCTGTGCTTCAGCAAGAAGTCAGTGGCCTACGCCCTGCTGGTGATCCACTGGTTCACCAAAGACATCTTCGAACAGCTGTTCGTCCGTCAGCTCTCAAACATCCACCTCTACTCCTTTGACCTCATGATCAACGGGGTGTTTGTGCAGTTGCCCATCGACTCCTATGTCCCAGTGGATCCCAACACCAAATAGCCCATCTTTGCCAAACAGCACAATGGCTCCATTTTCCCCTGCTTGTTCTAGAAGATGCTGGCCAAGGTCTACGGAGATTACTGCTCAATAACTGCAGAATTCATCGATATCGTCGAACTGGTGAGCTTTTACTGCAGGCAGTAGGTTTCCTGCACCCAAGGCATCAGCGAGGCTCAGTTGTACCAAATAATAAGCAGGAAGCTGGCTGACCAGTCAGTGGTGTGCTTCAGGACCAGGAATAGCATTCGGCTGTAGTCTTTTGGGCTCTAGAGCAACCACGTCTACATCATTCTTCAGCTCATCCAGAAGAACGAGCAGCCTTTGGTATAGTTTCTGGAGCTGGAGGGGGTCAACTGGATCGGAAAGCACTCCAAACTTAGAAGCACTTGGCTCATTGAAGAGGATTTCGTGGCCAGCAAAGGTATTCTATTGGGCTAGGAGGCCAAGGAGAACTACATGGGTCTGGCTGACCTGAGAGGCATCGCCAGAGAGCTAATCATCCTCAACAACACCTCCCTCTACCACAAAAACTACCACCTCAGCCCATAGCAGTCCCAGAGTCTCACCGTTTACCAGTTCTCAGTGGACAAAACCAACTCAGTCATGTTCAGATCCAACTTCAAGCACAAGAAATGCTACAACAGCCTCATCCTGGCCCATCTGGACTCCCTCAGTCCCCCGTTTGCCTACAACCTGGTGGCAAGCAACTTCAGCGAGAACAAGAGCAGCAACTACCTCTAGGCCCAGCTCAACCCTGGGACCTACTTCATCATTGTCTACAACATGCACCCACAAGAAGACGTGTTGCCTTACCACCTTACTGTCTTCTCTTCTGACGCCTTCCTGGAACTGCGACCCTCACAACATGATGTCCTAGCAGTTCTTTAGGGCACCTTCCTCAGCTACTTCTGCACTTCCTACCTCCACTCCACCGAACCTGTGGTACTCAAGCATCTCTATGAAGCCACAGGCATGGCATTCATTTTAATCAAACCAACAGCCTCAGCTCTTGAGGTCATTCTGGACATAGAGCTGTTTAGACAGTCCAAGATATTCGAACTCAATTTGGGGTTGCAGGAGAAAACGGAGTTTCGGAAGGTGTTTGCAGCTAAGGAGTGGAAGCTGCTCTGTTTCGCGTGCCAGTGGAGCAAGAAGGAAAACATCGCATTCGAGCTCTAGAAGAAGGAAGACAAATGGCAGGAGAAAATAGTGTTCCCGCCGTTGGGCAGCCTCAAAGTCATCCAGAAGAGGGAAGGCTACTCTGCCAAGAACATACTTTGATACCATTAATATTCAGCCAGTGCCAACCTCATTACTAACTCATTACTAGCTCATTACTAACTCATTAAGCCAATCTCATTACTGATAAAACAATCTGATAGTGATCTGATTGAGTAAGAATAATAGTAGAAGTCTCTACTCAGATATGTTCGGGACAGATGACAGATCACTGTTGTGCGGCCTGCTCGTTGTTGTTGCTGCTGACCACGTCCTTGATTTAGCCGATGTAGTATTTCATCATGCGCAGGATGCCGTTCCTCAGGGTCTGCGTGGTGGAGGGGCAGCCCGAGCATGACCCCAGCATCTTCAGCGTCAGCAGACCTGACTTCTCATCGAAGGACACGAACTGTACGTCGCCTCCGTCGTCTTGGACGAAGGGACGGATGCGGCTCACTAGGAGTTCTTTTATTTCTTTTACTATTTGAGAGTCACCTTATTCAATGCCTGCTTCGTTCTAGCCTCTGAGTAGAGAGGAGAATACCTGCGGTCTACGATTAGGGGTTGGTTGGATTCATAGTGATTTTGGATTATTTAGAAAATTAGAGGTTTTAGCTCATTCCAATTAGAGGTCTAATTTTTGGAGATGGAGATGAAATCTTTGCCAAAGAACACGTGAGTGACTCCATCGATTTTGAATATGTTTTTAGCCAGGGGTGATATCTTATAGGCGTCTTCAAGCGTGGGGATATCGACAGGTTCGGCAGTACCCATGACAAGCTTGTTAGTTGGCACAAATTTCAAGAAATTGGGGTTGGGAGTTTTGTGAGTATGGATGAAGAGTGGGTACAGAATCCGTGTTATTAATTTCATTGCTAATAATAATCGATCGTAAAATATATAGTATATGCTGGGCTATTGCGTAGGCAGATTGTCCATCAGGCAGTTCTAGACTCAGGTGTTGCCAGGTCAAGAGTGGCCTCAGGCATTATGAGGGATCTATGGTATGGGTCAATAGGTTGGGATGGGTGGTAATAACTGACGAAACGATCAAATGTGTTTCACGAGCAGGATGAAGGCCATGAGGATGATGAGGCCTACCAGCAGCCGTCTGCAGCGGTTTAGGCACACGCTGTTCTGCTATTACTTGGCCTGAGTCAAATCGCAGTTACTTTTTAGAGGTGCTTGCGGGCCTCCTGCACTGACTCAACAGTCTTATCGATGTGCTCATCGATCCTGTCGAGCAAGCTGCCCTGCTCGATGACTAGCCCCTGCAGGTCCTTGTAGATGGTGTTGAGACTATAGATAGATTTCACGATCTTGTTGATTTACTGGTCCCTCTCCTTCAGCATCTCTGACTCCATGTCCTCAAACTACTCCTGCGATAGCCAGCTCTCAGTCTCGCTTGTGCTTTTGCGAGGGCTGAGGCTCAGGGTGGCCCTGTTGCTCACTTTCGAGAGCTGCTGCTCCCGGTGGTATTATGCTTCTTGCTGGGCTCTCAGTTTCCTGGCTTGCTCCCTGACGTTTATTGCCATGGACATGAGCATGCTGGTGAAGTCTGGGTTAGGGGAAACTACTTTTGCGTTCGGTGGGAGTCATATCGGCCTGGAATTTGGCTGCTGCCTCCATTTCTTTGAGCTTCTTCTCGCAGTTGTTGAGTTTCTGGATGGGTACAAATGTACTGCTGCGGCTTCTTAGACGAACTGCTGTATAACCTTATCGTGCTTTTGCTCGTTGACTGCGCTCATCTTCCTGAGCTGTTCCTTGGCGATTTCCCCCTCTACATCACCCCCCAATTACGCAGGATCTCCACACTGCGGAGCAACTCGTTGCACTCTTTGTAGCTGTGCATCCACGCTGGCTGCTACCAGTCGCTGAGCTCGATCAGACTCGGCTTGGTCTAGTCCGAAAGCAGGTCCGACTTCACTCCGTCATCGTGCTCGACTGCATTCAGGTAGAGATACTGGCTTTTCTGAGCGCTGCCTTGGAGAACCTGAGTAGCTGGCAAAGTACCGCTTGCTTGGCGTCTTTTTCTTCCCTTTTAGGCTGAGCAACTCGGCGTTTCGCGAACGAATTATACCCTTAGACTTAAGCCTTTGATCAAACATATTTTATAAGGTCGGTAAATAAAACTGATGAGCGAAAAGGGGTCTCTGATTGAGTGGCTGGAAGGGTTGGGACTCGCACGCCACCTCAACAATAGCGACATAATGAGCGGAATAACTGTGAACGCAGTGCTGGCAAAGACAGTCGAGGGGTACCACCTCAGAGTGGGGGAGGCGAACACGGCGGCGACTCGGATGTAGAACTGGAACAACCTGGTGTAAGTGTGGATTAAGGCAGGAAGTAGCTGGAGAAAGTAGGCCTGGCGGTGGGCCAGCAGTAGAGGTCCAAGATCCTGAACGGGGATGACAAGATAGTCTACAACATCCTCTACGAGCTCAAGGCGGTCTACAGCAGGCACAAGAAAGAGGGTAAGCTAGCCGTAACGCAGTTGGAGTCGACCTGCAGCAAATCGATATCCGCACAGATCCTAGAAACGCCTCCTCTATGCTCTAGCTTCTCATTCTGCTACTCGTTAAGTACTTCGGGCTCAGCGTCAAAGAGTCAGTTGCCTTGCTATCCAATGACAGCAAGTATCTGGCGCATATTTTGGCCAAGGGGTTCAAAGAAAGTGCAGTCCAAGTCGAAGGGTTGCTGAGCGAACTGATCAGATTGCTGCCTCAGGTGAGTGTGTTCTGCAAAAACAAAGAAAATCTGACTTTCTTCGTGAAATCATTCAAACCCGGACTCATATCGAAGTACCTCTCAATCAGCGAAATAAGTATATAGCTATTGACTGAGTTCCTGAAAACAGTGGAACCCAAATACTAGTTGATAAAGCAGGAACTCATATCGACGTATTTACTGTGCGTTCGACGGCACTCTTGCCAAACCAGCGTTGTCGTAAAGAGCATCAGTACCATTCTGGGATTCAATAAGAACATCCTGGACCTCATCCAGGTCAACGGAACCCTCAAGTAGACTTGCGAACTTATTATGGAGTTCATCAGCTTTGCGGAAGACCTGAGGCAGGAAAAGGATGTTATGGGTATGTTCAACTTCGATGAGTTCGTTAAAAAGGTTGTTTAAAGCATCAAGTCTTCAGAACTGTTCATTAGCTGTTGCCATTTGTTGCTCAAACTGCTTGAAATCAACTATTTGTAACTACTTGAAAACAGAGAAATGATGACCAAAGTGCTCTAGAATTTGTCCTTGCTGAACTTGTCAAAAAAATCAGATATCATCATCCAAGCCAACATCTTCTTCGCAATGCTGACGGTTTTAGGCAAACGAAAGAACGCCCTTGCACCACAGTACTTCAAGCTGGCAGTGTAGAAGTACAGAAATTCTTTGAATCCAGACTAATCCTAGAACTATCTTCAAAACTTCCTAAACACCATAGAAGTGTTTCCCTCTATTCCCAAAAACTCTATTGTATAGGCGATTCTGTTTCGATACTAAACGGGTTCCTGTAATTTGGCTGAACTATAACTCCAGATTATTGAAAACTCCATCAAGCAAATCGATTAGCAGACGGTTTTGAGGGTTTACAACACAGTTACCAAAGTGTTTATGGAAGAAGTAGGAAAGGAAAGTTATCTTTCCAACATTATTGAGGCTATCATTCGCACTTTCGACACAAAAATAATCACGGACCTCAGTATCAAGTTTTCAAAGGTTTGCTTAGCAGTTTTCTACGCAAATCTGAGGAAGCTCAACTACTCCAAAAGCTTAATTGAAGGCACTATAAAACTTAATTCATCAAACGCCTTTTACAAAGTCAAAAATTCTGAAATCGTATCATTGATGGGCCACATTGTGGAAATTGGGGACGAAAGACTCAACAAAGCAATTTAGCCGTTAGTCTGTTACAGTTTTTTCCAATCCGAAATAAAGAACAAAGAGGAAGCATAATAACTCAAGAAGATAATGTTAGCCTTCGGCACAGAATAGTAGCTAAGAAGTTTGTATGAGCAAGATGCAAGACAACTGCTTTAGTAAGTTCGTAAAGAAGAGAACAAAGGTAGCGAAAGGTACAACTAACAAAACAAACGTCTTTAGCCAAAAACGAGAGTCAACAGTGATGTTTTGTTGCTGTCTAAAAAGAAAGACTATGCCCTCTATAATCTTCAACCCATTTCCAACGATGCCAAATAAGGGCTGTAGAGATACAGCAAAGCCTTTAAAAGCAGGATTGCCAAATTGTAGCTCTAAGAAGAGCAGAGAAGACTAGAGGAACACAAAATGTAGCAACTTAGGAAAAAGGCTACTTTGAAGATACTTGAGAAAGGACTAAAAATAACGAAAGAAATAGAAGTCAACAATTTGTATGATTTTGACAGCAAGCAGAGAGAGCTATAAAAGGAAGAGTTCAACCACCTGTAATATTTGCCTTTTTATGATCCAAACAAGGAATAGGATAGAGACGTCAAGGGAATGCAGATAGTCCTCAAAAAATATGCGCCCATTTTCAAAGTTTATTACAATCACTATGGAGGCAAACTCAGGCCTAACAACATTCAGCTTTTTTAAGACATTTCACAAACTGCACATTTGATGCAGTCTGCAAATGTCTGGAAACTCCTCAGAGACCACAACTTAGATTACTTCATTACCATAAAAGAAGTGCACCACACGATTCAAAAAATTAATGCTAATTTGAAAAAAGAGTACAAAGATTCAAGTCTATTGGATTACTAAGTTTTTGAAAACTTCCTAGTCCAAGTAGCCTTAATAATGTTCAGTAGACCCCCAAAAGACATGAGATCACACCCTTTGCCAGAAATGTTGATTGAAATAGTTAAGACCTTAAAATAGAATGCAAGTGAAAACAAAATAGATCAAAAGATCTTTGAAGATGAAAAAGAAGACTTTAAAGTGAGTAGTTAGCAGATTAGCTCAGAAATAAAGGAGATGAATCAGAAGCTGGCTGAAAACAGTGAATATATTTTGCCTGAAGGGTACAAAAAGTTTATAAAAAAGAACATTGTTTATGAGCATTTGATAAAAGTGGAAGAGATACAGCCCAGATTTCAAGAGGTAATTGAAGTAATCGACTAAATATTGTTTGCAGGTTTAGGTTTTCATATAATTGAGCCTTATTCCACCATGTTGGTCTAAGCCACTGCAAGACCATTGCTTTATCCACAAAGCTACGAAAAAACTAATAAGGAAAGGTCATTATCCTCAATTTTGCCAAAGGCGACCAAAAACAATATCTAAAAGAGCTAAATCGAAGATGATAATCTCTCTCAATCCAAAGAGGAAAAAGAGGAAGACTAAGATGAATAAAGAGTAAAACTTTAAAATAGAATAATCAAGGAAAGAAAGCAGAAATAATTGGAGGCTAAAAGACGAAAAGAAGAATAAGACAAAAAGAGGTAGCTTAGAGATAAGGAGCTTAAGCAGTTGATGGAAAAGCACAAGGAGAAGCAGACCGAAGTGTAAAAAGAAAAGTAAAGGCAAGAGGAAGAAAAGAGAAAGCAATAAGAGCAGCAGAGGAATAGCAAGAAAAAATACGAATAGCATTTGAAGAAAAAAGTATAGGAATATTCCAAAATCAAATAGGCCGAAAAGTTGAAAGAAGAACTTTCTATTCGCGAAAAGAGAGAATAGGAAATCAGGAAAATGGTCAAAATGAAATAGGATATTGAAAGGAAGAAAAAGATGGTCGAAGAAAGCAAGCAAAAGAAAAGGGAAGAACAGAGATAAAAGGAGCTGCAAGAAAAAGAAGCGAAAACCCTTAGGTAATAAGACTAAAAGAAGAAAGCATAGGCTGAAAAGGAGTTGAAAAAAAGGTTGATTATGTAATTCAAGGAAAGAAAGAAGAAGTAGGACTAATAAAGAAGTAAAGAAAAAGTGAAAGAAAGTTCATTAGAACCAAAGAGCAACTCAGAAAAACCGGTATACAAAAAAGAGGCTCGGCCAACTCAAGAAAAGCAGGCAGTACAAGATAAGCAGCCAGCGCAGGAGAAGAAGAAAAGCTCAGCTAAAAAATAAATAACAATTTAAACATATTAATAACCTTGATTATTTGTAACACATATAAAAGGAAAAGGAACATCGGAACTATTTACCTTAGCTACCTTTAGGAAACATCATTTATTATTTTTGGATTGCCGTTTCAAGTGCTACTTAGAGTTATAACATAAATGGATTCAATTAATACCTAGCTATTATATTTCTAAACAATGAGTAATGGAAGACTGACGCGCAGGGGGTTTGCTTCTTGCAATCAGATTGACAATGTCTTTAACCGGAAATCCCAAGAACGGGAATTTTCTTAGCTATTGCCTCAAACTATATATAGATAGGTGGAAAGCAAGACTGAGCTAACTTGTTCTTCTATAGTGGGACTAAAATAATTCATACCTGGACAGAATTTTAATGAGGAATACAGAAAGATGAAGATAGCAGCAAATAGGCAGATTAATTAGAGTTTTTAATCTGAATAAATTTTTGAATAACAGATTCCTAATTTCTTTCCTAAAGCTACGAGTTCAGTTCAAGAAATTACACGAGTCCATATATAGAATCACCCGGGGACAACAGATGTGGATTTGCTGATGGAGGGAGAGTTCTTATAAAAGCTGAATCAGTTTTTATTTTCTAGGCCTATCCTGAAATCAACAATCTTCCCTTCCAACCCCAAACTTTAGACATGATGTTTCTCTATTTTTAGTAAATTTACTTATGTCCATCATCCCTATTCCCTATTGCAAACTTCACTGAGCATAGCTCATAGGTAAGAGCGACTTATATTATTGGTGTAATCTCACATGAGCTACAATCTTAGCAAATCAATACCTAGTGGTATAGTATGATGTTTGTCTTGAATTTTGTATAATAACCCCTGAGATTTTTACTTTTAGAAAGAATATAAAAAATGTTTGTTTTTGATAGCATTCTCAGTAACTTGCCTGAATAAACCGCTCTCCGTTTGGCTAAGCACAAAACAAAAGATAGAACTTTTTGATCACAAAGTACAAAAGTCCGAGCTCCCGGGTTTTGTAACCTACAAAAGGCCATGAAGAAAGAAGGAGATAACAATAACGCATTCACTCGAATCAAACATCAAACTACTTATAGTTTGACAAAGTCATTTGAGGAATGGCATGTGGTATGTCTGATAAGATTTAAGGAATGAATCGAGATATGAATCAAAAATGCTGGACTAGTATGCCTGCCCCTTTCAAGCTCCTGACGCTTTCGGTAAGCCAAATTTGCAGCTAAATGGTGTAGCAGGAAAAGACTTCCTTGATTTTCTACTTGTATTGGTCTTCGACCTTATCACAGCTATTTAAGATATGAGCAGCTGTTGCTGAGTCGAAGAACTACTACAAATCCAGTCTGAATATTTGTATGAGTTTGCTGGACTAGAACTTGAGGTAAACATTGACAGGTTTGATGGGCTTGCTGGGAGAATAGTTGTAGACTTTGTTTAAGCTTTTGTTGCTGACTGGCCTTTCTTGAGACTGAGCTTTGCCTCGGAGAGACTAAGTGTTATTTGTCGAGCCAGAGAAGTATTATTTAACCAGCTTACACAAAGAATCCAACTCTATCCTTTATCCTTCTTTTATCTTAAGCATTCTGGTCAACAGTTTTTTGCAGTAATCACTCAAACCTTGGGGAAAAGGTGGGGTTTTATTAGCTTCAAAAGCTTTTAAGAGATTGAACTCAGTATTGGCCTACCAAGGCATTTTCCCCACTAACAGTTCATAAAAGATGATTCCAGCCGACCAAATATCGGATTTGACGGTGTAGGACTACTCTTTAAGTATCTATGGTGACATGTAGAGGGGTGTTCCGACCTTAGATTTGAATAGTTTAGCACTGGCTTCACGGGACAGCCCGAAATCAGTTATTTTAAGTACAGGACGGCCTTAGTGGTCATACTTGACTAGTATGTTCTCAGGCTTGAGGTCTCTGTGGATGATTTGTGATTGATGTAGACACTACAAGCCTGCAACTAGCTGCTTGATGATGTTCATCGCTTAGGCCTAGTTCAGCTTCTGTTTATTTCTAAGCTCATTCATATAAGTTCGCAGGTTCTTCTCGCATAGCTACATTACCAAGTAGAATTGGCCACTCTAGACGAATCCATCGTAGAGCTTGACGATGTTAGGGTGTTGTAGTTGCTTTAGTTTTTCTAGGGATTGCTTCTCAGCTTTGAAGCTTCTCTCTGCGATTTCCCTGTTCCCAGTAATTACTTTGATCGCGTATGGACCTTTGGGATTGAGTGGATCTCCAACGAATGTGGCTTTGTAGACTTGGCCATAAGTGCCTCCGCCTAGTTGTTCTCCCAGCGTGTAGTATGTTGGGGTTGGTTTAGCAATCATAATAGTAATCTTAATATCACCTAAGGCCATTTAAGACTACTAGTGGCTACTTGTGCCAAATTACTCTAAAACCCAAATTAAACAGTTACTCCCAATATACTAGCATTTATGCGGATATCGTAAATCATCCCAATGTGGTAAATCATGCGAATATGGTAAATCATCACGCCTTGATTTATCGTTGCTTGAGCAGTTCGCGCAGCCACTCGCTGACCTCTGTGAGCTGCTACTAGCGCACTGAGTGGGTCAGTCCTTTCAGCACTCTTAAACTGAAATTGGGCAGGCCGGCCAAGTGTTTGGTGTATTGGGGTTGGACCCACCCGAAGTTTAGTACGTTGTCTTTGTCCCCGTGGTAGACCAGCATTGGCACCTTTTCTACGTAGCCGTATCTGTACCTTTGTTTTTGAGAGGAAAGGACTCAATGAGATGGCCACTAAACCCGATGATTCCTCCCAGCAGCCGGTCCGCAGTAAGTCCATAGCACAAACTCATTGCGCATCCTTGACTAAACCCTCCAATGAAGATCCTCTTGCAAATCTGTTCCTCAGTCTAGGCAATGCCGTTTTGCGTCCAGTGCTTGATTTCATCCTGGACGTGTGCGTCAATGATGGCCATGGTTTCCTTCACTTGCTCAAGGCTCAGCCTGTCCTTCTCCTACCCGCCCCCTGAAAGAACCTTGATGTCGTACCAGCTATTGCAAATGGACCCTCCGTTCACAGTAACTGGTCGGAGGGGGGCGTTGATGAGCTTGACCCTGGCCCCGAGGAACACTGGGCTTGATTGAGAGTACTGGAAGAAGGGTTGGAAGCCTTTGGAAGTGTCGCCCAGGCCATGCAGCCAAATCAAGGAAAAGAATGGTTTTTAGGGGGACAGCAGGATGGACTTGTCGTTCTTGCTTGGAACCACTTTGGCCAGCCTTTACATGCGAATATAATCTGGTCTTCTGGGAAGTGCCGCTGATATAGAGCAATGGTGGCAGAATTCAGTTATTGCTGGATGGTTATTTGAATCGGAGGGAACAAGTGCGGCGAAGATTAAAGGGGTTTAATAGATGCTGAGATGACTAAGTTATCTCAAGCCGTGGCTAATGATCCCTGGGGTGGTGTTGCTGCAATACAAGAACCATCATTTGTTTTTGTCTTTCCCTGCAGCATTTCCCTGCGGCTTTTTCGGAGGCTAGCTTGAGACCGAGTCCTCTTCCTCTTCCTCGTCCGAATCCTCCTCCTACTCACCCTCCTAGCCTGAGCCATCCTCTTCCTCGAGCACGGCCTCTCCGTCTTTATTGGCGTGGTCCAGAGTCTACAAGCTGGGGATTCCTGCTTAGTTGATGGGTACGATTCGAAGAGGAGGTCGCGGTATCCTGCGAGCTATGTGACGGGGTTGTCGGAAAGGTCCAGATCCATGAGTTTTTTGAGCTGGAAGAGCGGCTTCAGCCCCTCAAGGGTTTTTATGTTGTTGCCACTCAGCAGCAGTTGCCCCAGGTCTGTGAACTCTCCGATCCGCTTGAGCGCCCCTTCGTTGATCCTAGCTGGGGGAGGGTGTACCTATTGGAGGAGAGGTCTAGGATGGTGAGGTCGAGGGTGGGGAGGTTGTCGACGTTTTCTAGTTGGTTTTCGGCGAGGATGAGGATCTAAAGGTTCTCGGCTTTGGAGAGCAGCTTCTTGATGTCGTTGGAGATGTTGGGGATGTGCATGTCCTAGAGGCTGAGCTCTATGACCTCCTCGATGGGCCCTTCTTCCTTGATCCTTTCCTTGATTTCTTTGAGAAGCTTGGCAGTCATCCAATCGCAATCGATATCAAATTTATTTAACAACAATGCCTCTATTTTAAGCTAGAATATACCGCCACCCAATTCCACTAAGCTTCTACTCACAACTACTCATAACCCTAGATCTGCCTATATTAACTCTCGGTTTCAGTCCATTAAGGGTCTATCAAGAGTCTATTATGGGTTTATAAGGCTATTATGGGTTTATAAGGCTATTAAGGGTTTATAAGGCTATTAAGGGTTTATAAGGCTATTAAGGGTTTATAAGGCTATTAAGGGTTTATCAGTGCCTATTAAGGATCTATCTATTGCTAAGCAAAAATAGATCATTAGTGGCTGGATAGATTGTGCTTTTTGTAGTAGCTGGAGTAGAGGGTGACCCGTTCAAGCTCGCACTCGTAGCTTTTGTCCAGCTTACCCATCTCCAGCAGCAAACTCCCCAGCTCCATGTTCCCCACCCACTTGAAAATGCTCTACACTGAACCACTTGCCTGGTAACTACCATTCTAGTAACCACTGCCCTAGTAGCCACCATTCTAGTAACTCGCAGCTATCTGCCTTCTGCTTCTCAAACCCTTCCTCTATCTCTTCTTTCGGTTGTTCTGATTGTGAACCTCCCCCGTTAAGATGCCGCTCACGAACTTGGATTTAGGATAGATGTCCGGGCACTCGCTTTCCAGGTGGCAGGCAAGGCAGACAATGCACAGTTTCTTGATGTGGCTCAGCTATCGCTAGTAAAGCACACTGTGCTTCATCTAGTAGAACTATTCCTAACTCAAAGACCTAGTACCTCGATCTGCAGCTCGCAGACTGTGGCCCAAAAATCACTCCACTTCAGGGTTTGGATCAGGCAGAGGTCTATACTCTTGCAGCACATTGAGTAATTCTGACCTGTCACGAATTCGTACACTCCCAGCACCTTTTCAACGTTAGTGAGGCCCAGAATCTTTTCGGGTTGTTGGTTTTGGGAGCTAGTGGCAGAAGGGATGTAAAACTTAGCCATTCCTAATTCTCAGGGTAGTTACCTTATTTGATGTAAAAGACCTTCCTTTGTTCCAGGGCTAGAGGTTTTTGAGTGTGGAAGATAGTAGTGTTGGAGTCGATGGTGGATCGCTGTATTTTGAGGGACAGCATTTTGGTCAACTACTCGCGGCTGCAAAACCCTTCTAGGAAGTAGATGTGCCTGGTGAAGCCGATTTCGAGGAGGAGTTGGTGCTTGAGGTAGGCGGGCAGCTTGTGGATCATGGCTTCCTGCTGCTTGGTCTCCATCTTGAGTTCCACCTCCCAGATCAGTTCGAAGAAGTTGTAGATCCTGCTGCGGGTGGCTTTGGGCACCTGCTTGGTCTGCATGAGGTTGTCGAAGGCGATGATGTTCTCCTCGTGGAAGATGCGCTGCTCAGTATGCGTGTAGACTATCTGGATCAGCACCTAGGCCACGTAGGACGCCAGCAGCATGAACAGGATCATCACCACTATCGCGTACACCTGCATACTCTCATAACTACTATTTCCCACGGGTTGCGCGCGAACGGGCCCGGCGCCAGCGTCGACAGAGTCCCAGTAGAGAACGCCTGTCCGTAGATGTACTGCATGTACCACGGCCCCTCGATCAGGCTCTAGGAGTAGAGGGTGTTGTCGGTGAGCCAGTAGTAGGGAGAACTCGCCCCTTGTCCGTAGTACTAGAGACGATAGAGCACTAGGTCGATGCCTATGAAGATGCAGGCGCCGTAGTTGCCCACCAGCAGCACGTCCAAGAACAGCACCACTATCATGAACACAGTCCTCACCCGCGCGTGGTACTGCAGCATCGTCTACACCTGCCCCTGGTATTGGAATTTCTTCACCCAGAACAGCACTCCCGGGATCAGCTGCAGAAAGTTGACTCCGTACTGCAGGTACGCGAGGGGCACCACGTACAACCCCAGGCTCACCACGTCCAGGCCCAACTGTCCTCGTAGGTAGTGCAGGACAATGCTGCGGGGGTCTTCCACGATCCTGCCCTTGCCATAGGCATAGTAGCCCCTCAGCAAGCTCAGCAGGACGTCTGCTGCCAGAAAGGCCACAATGGCCACATAGATGGGGAAGTAGGAACTTGCGAGCTGCAGCTAGTCCTAGAAGAAGGTTGGCCCGAAGGCCACAGACATGGAGATCTGCAGCTAGACGATGTAGAACACGAGCAGGTAGAGGAGGTACCAGCACAAGGACTTGGTCGAGAGCGGGTCCACGTAGAGCCAGCAGGGGGTTTGCACAGTCCGCGGGGCCGCCTTGGCGCAGTTCTACCTGTTGAGCAGGCGCAAGACGTTGGCCTGGATGTCGGTGCGGACGGAGGTGAGGTCGGGGGCGTCCTACTTGGGCCTGAGGCGGGTGAGCTCGAATTGCACTTTCATATCACTAATAACCACTGGTTATGTAGCACTGGTTATATACCACATAGGTGTAACTGTCCTGGATGCAACATGATTACCACTGCATGAAATCATCCACCTGTTGCCTATCATCAATCTGACACAACAATGCTTTAACTCGATACGCAACATAAAAAGCTGAATCCGTTGTGGTTTGTACAGCGAGATTTACTACTGTTATGATTTTGTATTGTTGATCTCGATGTAGCGATGTGACAAGTGATTGATAGGTGATTATGTGTAGTTGTTGATGTTAATGGTTTAGGGAAAGCCTGATATAGCAGAATGGCTTATAGAAGGATTAAAAGGAGAATGGCTTATAGAAGGATTAAAAGGAGAATGGCTTATAGAAGGATTAAAAGGAGACTGGCTTATAGAAGGATTAAAAGGAGACTGGCTTATAGAAGGATTAAAAGGAGAATGGCTTATAGAAGGATTAAAAGGAGAATGGCTTATAGAAGGA
>Ga0316217_10001829_pt1 | contig 26793 bp, 18 predicted proteins | sample 1anoAmetaG_FD_203633 | JGI IMG/M metagenome (GOLD analysis project Ga0316217, IMG submission 203633) | Freshwater microbial communities from Trout Bog Lake, Wisconsin, USA - 1anoA | ecosystem: Environmental > Aquatic > Freshwater > Lake > Hypolimnion/Profundal zone | place: USA: Wisconsin...
GCCAATCCCAATCCAAAACTTGCGAGTAACAGATGTTGTGGTTTTCCCTCTTCAAAAAAAACAGCCCATTGCCAGATTGAAAAAATTACTGCGCCCATTAACAGGGTATCTGTACGCACATCGTTGGTAATTAAAAATAACGCCTGCGTGGTAGCCAGCATTACCGCCGCCATGCGGGCTGTTTTTTCGGGGTAGTATATTTTTGTTAAGCGATAAGTGGAGAAAATAGCAAGCAGTGCAAATAAAAAAGAAGGCAGTTTGTAAGCAAAATTATTAAACCCGAAAACCAGGTAGCTGAATGAGCCCAGCCAAAAAATAAGCGGTGGTTTATCGAGATATTCCCGGGTGAGACAGTGCAGTTTTAGGAAGCTGTGTGTAGTAAGCATCTCCCAGCTCATTTCGGCATATTGGGCTGCGTCAATGAGCATTACATCCAACCTTAAATTGAGGGCATAAACAATTACGGCTAAAAAAAGGAGTCCGAAAAAATTACGATTACTCACGTTCCCTTGTTTGTGAAAGGTTTGCCTCCGGGCAAGTATACAGCATTCAGCATTTAACCCAATGCCTTACCAATATCCGCAATAATATCGTCAATATGCTCTAACCCGGCCGATATGCGTACCAGTCCCGGTGTAATACCTGCCGCCTGTCTTTCGTCCTCGGTTAGCTTGCTGTGTGTGGTAGAGGCCGGATGGGTTGCAATGGTACGTGTATCGCCCAGGTTGGCTGAAAGGCTCAACATTTCCAGCGCATCTAAAAATTTGCGACCCGCCTCTATGCCGCCTTTTAGTTCGAACGCAACCACACCTCCGCCCTGTTTCATTTGCTTTTTGGCTACTTCATATTGCGGATGCGATTTCAGGAACGGGTATTTTACCCAGGCCACATTTTTGTGATGCTCCAGATACTCCGCCAGCTTCAAAGCATTTTCGCTATGTCGGTCCATACGCACAGCCAGCGTTTCAAGACTCTTGGATAATATCCATGCGTTGAACGGCGAAAGCGCCGGTCCGGTGTTGCGCGAAAAGATATAAATCTCCTTGATTAAATCAGCGCGCCCAACAGCAATACCACCCAGCACACGGCCCTGTCCATCCATAAATTTAGTGCCCGAGTGAATGCTGATGTCTGCCCCAAGTTTTAATGGTTGTTGTAAATAGGGTGTGGCAAAACAGTTGTCAATAATTAAAAGCAGGTTATGCTTTTTTGCCAGCGCACTCAACTTTTCCAAATCAATAATATCTACCGATGGATTGGTGGGTGTTTCAGCATAAATAAACCGGGTGTTAGGTTGAATCAGTTTTTCCCAGGCATCAATATCAGTAACACTTCCGTACGAAGTGGTGATGTTCCATTTGGGGAAAATCTTCGTGAAGATGGTATGTGTAGAACCAAATACCGAGCGTGCAGAAACAATGTGGTCTCCGCTTTTAAGCAGGGCCGCAAAGGTTGAAAACACGGCAGCCATACCGGTGGCAAAAGCAAAGCCGGCTTCGGCACCTTCCATTTGGCAAACCTTTTCAACAAACTCGGTGCAGTTAGGATTGCTGAAACGCGAATAAATATTGCGCTCCTTTTCTTCGGCAAAAGAGGCGCGCATATCTTCAGCATCTTCAAACACAAAGCTGGAAGTAAGGTAAAGTGGTACTGAATGCTCTAAAAACTGCGTGCGTTCGGTTTGCGTTCTTACCGCCTCGGTTTCAAATTTTTTCTTCTTCGCCATAAGTATTGTTATCCTTTGGTTTTCAATGGCAGGTTCAGGCAAAGCGCGCTAAGCTTTGCACCTTTTGCATGAACCAACAGGCTAAAGTCCTTTTAAGTATTCGTAAATCTTTTGCCAGTCGCGGGTTTCAAGGGCTATGTAGTCGGCAAGCTGGTGTCTGTCTTCAACAATATCCGTTGAGCCCAGGTTTCGGCCATCAATTATCCAGATACATTTGCAACCCAGGTTCTTTCCCAGTTTAACATCCGTTATCCGGTCGCCTATTACTAAAGAGTTGGCCAGGTCATATTCATCAGAAAAATACTCTGTCAGCATACCGGTGCCGGGTTTCCGGGTGGGCAGGTTTTCTTCCGGAAACGATTTATCGATAAAAACCTTTTCGAAATGAATTTCTTCATTATCGAAACACTGAACAATGAATTGCTGCACTTCCCAGAAATCCTTTTCAGGAAAGGCCGGTGTACCCAATCCATCCTGGTTAGTAACCATCACCAGTTCGTAGTTCAACTCGCGGGCAATGCGGCCCAGGTATTGAAACACATTGGGGAAGAATATCAGTTTCTCAAATTTTTCAATCTTGAAATCATCCGTTTCAAGTATCAGCGTTCCATCGCGGTCGATAAACAATACTTTTTTCTTTTCCATTGGCGCGAAGGTGAAAATAAAAATCAAGATTCGGGAGATATCGGGCTGAAAGGTGGAAGGGATGTGGTCGGCGTCTCCGCTGACCACATTGAATGGCGGGCCGGGCAACAAAGTCGCCAACTTTTTGTTTATTTACATTAATTCTCTACTAAATTGATAGACAAATGGAAATTTTACGACAACCCTGGCACTGGTCTGTAGCCGGTGTGCTTATCGGGCTAACGGTACCAATTTTATACATCATAGGCAACAAGCCCTTTGGTATATCTTCATCGTTCAGGCATATATGTGCGGCCTGTTTACCCAAAACGTCTTTTTTTGATTACGACTGGAAAAAGGAATCGTGGAACCTGTTTTTTGTTTTCGGAATCTTTTTGGGTGGAGTTATTGGAGCCACCATCCTGGCCGACCCAAACCCGGTTAAAGTTGCAGCGAGTACCCAACAGCAGCTTAGTCAACTGGGTGTCACCCAATTCGGACAACTGGAGCCTACCGACATATTTAGCTGGCAAGGGTTGTTAACCATAAAGGGCTTTATCATGATAGTTATCGGAGGTTTTTTAGTTGGCTTTGGCACCCGGTATGCTGGCGGCTGCACCAGCGGGCATTCAATTACAGGCATCTCTAATTTTCAGATATCCAGTGTGGTGGCCACCATTTGTTTTATGGTAGGAGGCTTTATTGTAACCTGGCTGGTTTTACCCCTCATTTTTAAACTTTAAAAACTACTGTAATGGAAAATACTATTGAAGAAGGAAAGAACAATCAAACCGGTACCGAAACATTTATAGCCAACCTGAAATATGCAGTGGTAGGCATTTTTTTCGGTATCGTGTTCGTAAAATCGGAAGTGGTTTCATGGTTTCGCATACAGGAAATGTTCAGGCTGGCCTCGTTCCATATGTATGGCATTATTGGCACGGCAGTAGTGGTGGCTACCATTTCAACGCTTATCCTTAAAAGATTTAAAATTAAAACCCTGAAGGGCGAAGACATTGTATTTAGCGAGCGCCCCCTCAACAAGGGTAACGTTATAGGCGGATTACTTTTCGGTTTTGGCTGGGCACTAACCGGCGCTTGCCCGGGTCCTATTTACGGCTTAATAGGCAGCGGTTATACGGTATTTATTGTTGCTTTGGGCAGCGCGGTGCTCGGCACTTATACCTATGGCCTTTTGAAAGACAAGCTGCCGCATTAAAATAAAGCACCGGTGGCTATATCGCATATAACCACCGGCGCCGCAATTGTTTGTTGTATTATTACTTCTTCAGCGAATCGCGTATTTCCATCAGCAACTTATCGGTTGAAGATGGCTCGGGCGGAGCAGCGGCAGCGGCTTCGGCGGCTTCCTCCTTTTTGAAGGTGTTGATTCCTTTTACTACTAAAAAGATGGCAATGGCTACAATCAGAAAATCGAGAACGGTGCCGGCAAAATCGCCGATTTTAATACCGGGGCCCACTACCACTGTGCGCCAGTCGCCGGCCTCTTTAGAGGTTAAAAAGGTAATGGGGGGCATTACAATATCGCTTACTAAAGCGGTTACAATTTTACCGAAGGCGGCGCCTATAACAACACCCACGGCCAAATCCATTACGTTGCCTTTCATGGCAAACTCTTTAAATTCTTTTACAAACCCCATACTTTAAATTTTGGTTAATAATACGGCTTAAAAATATAAGAGAAAAGCAGTTAAGGAGGTGAAAATTATAAACAGCGATTTAAATAGAGACATTTACCACTAAACGCGCTAAGGACACTAAGAGCCACTAAGGCTCTAAGTGCAACTAAGTACACTTGGAGCCTTAGTGGTTAATTTTCTTCTGTATTAACCTCTTGCTGGCCTTCGTAATTTTCATAACCCTGCCAAAAACTGGCTTTGTATGGATAGCGTACTAAGTAAAGCTCTTTCACTTTTTCAAACAGCATTTGCCGAAGGTCGGCGGTGTTGCGGTTTTGGGTGGCTGAAACAAAAATGCAGTTTTGGTGCGTGCGCGCCATCCATGTTTCCTGTAGTTCGTTTAGCAGACCGCGTTTTACATCAGCCGGTAAAAACTCATCGAACCGGGTTTGCTCATACAAATCCATTTTATTGAAAATAACTACTACCGGTTTAGTTTCGCAGTTCAGTTCTTTCAAAATCTCGGTTACCACTTTCATCTGGTCTTCAAAGGCCGGGTGAGAAATGTCAACCACGTGCAACAAAATATCGGCCTCAATGGCTTCATCCAAAGTAGACTTAAAACTCTCAATTAAGTGCGTAGGCAACTTGCGGATAAAACCAACCGTATCGCTCAATAAAAACGGAACAGCATTAAAAGTTACCTTGCGCACCGTGGTATCGAGCGTGGCAAACAACTTGTTTTCGGCAAACACATTTTCTTTGGCCAGCAAATTCATGAGCGTGCTTTTGCCTACGTTGGTATAACCCACCAGGGCCACACGTATCATTTCACCGCGGTGCTTGCGACGCACTACGTTTTGCTTGTCAATTTCTTTCAGCTTCTCTTTTAACGAGGCAATTTTTTTCGAAGCTATACGCCGGTCGGTTTCAATTTCCTTTTCACCTGCACCACCTCTTGTGCCTGCGCCACCGCGCTGCCGTTCCAGGTGACTCCACATCCCCTTCAGCCGGGGTAGCATGTATTGTAACTGTGCCAGCTCAACCTGCGTTTTGGCCTGCACCGTGCGTGCGCGGTTGGCAAAAATATCGAGTATCAGCATACTGCGGTCGAGCACCTTTTTTTTCAGCACTTCTTCCATGTTGCGCAATTGCGAGGGCGATATTTCATCATCCACCAGCACCAGGTCAACATTGCGGCTGTCGCAGTACGACTTTATTTCTTCCAGCTTGCCTTTACCCACGTACGATTTGGTATCGGGGTGTTGCAGCCTTTGCACAAATGTTTTTACGGTTTTTACCCCATCCGTCAGGGCTAAAAACTCCAGCTCGGCCAGGTATTCTTTGGTTTGTTCTTCGGTTTGGTCCTGCGATATTAAACCCACCAGTACGGCGGTTTCTTCCTTCACATTTACGTTATCAATCTTCGCTTTACTTTTTTCGCTCATCGCTCAAAAATACATAAAGGACCTAACTACCAGCGGCCTACTTTAAAAGCACTGAAAAACAAAGGAATAATTACCGTGTTTTTCGGGGTCGTAAAAAATGTATATCAGTCCGCAATCACCCCACATTAATCCGGCATTTTCTTCCGAGTCTAATTGAAAAAGCAGCGGTAGCTCTTTACCTTGTTCATTATGTGGTGTGTCGTTTCCCTGCACCCAATGCGGGTAACCCCCAAAGTTAGATTGAAAGTCATTCTTTCCGGTTAATTCCTTCACAACATCTCCATAATTTACCCAGGGGTCTTCTTCATCTAAAACACTTGAAAGTTTAGCAGCAAGCGGAGTATGTTCATTTAATTCCTCCCAGTCGGGTAAGGTTTTGGCGTAGCTAAAATCAATGCGGCAAAATTTGGCAGTTTTCAGGCTATCGGGTTTTGGCACCAGTTCCATTTTGTCGGGCGAGTATTCGCTGTATGTTTTTATTTGCCAGCCGTCTGCTTCGTTGAAATAAACTTCACCCTCGTAGCAATAATAGAACTGAAGGATTTTAATGTGCCAGGGCAAATTTATATCGCCGGTATTGAAAACCTGGAAAATAAAATCGAGCGGCTGGCCATCCTTCATAGTGGGCCAGGATTCACCTTTTTCAAAATACGGGTGACCGCCAAAATGCGAAATTAATTGCGAATTTTCCATGGGCCTTTCAGCAGGCAAAGGCTTAAACATCACCGCTTCCTTAATCAGGGGCTTTACCAGGTTTAGCAAATCCTGGCGGGTGCTTAAGCCATGTGCTTCAAGTTCTTTCCGGTATTCGTTAAAGTGGTTTTCCATCTTCCTTTATCGTATACGTGAAATTATAAAGATTATGGTGAATTGGTTTGGCTGCCTGTTCAACTATTCTACAGTCATTTTATAACCGTTGGATATCCAGGACCCTGGCGAAAAACAACCCTGCAGTTTTCAGAATCTATAAATTCAATTAGGTTTGTCTACCTTTTATGGAAATACGGATTATTAATAAATCGAACAATGCCTTACCCGCCTATGAAACTGCTGGCTCGGCAGGTATGGATATTCGCGCTTTTGTTGAAAGCGAAGTGATTTTGAAACCCTTGGAGCGTAAATTAGTGCCCACCGGTTTGTTTATTGAACTGCCTTTAGGTTATGAAGCTCAACTGCGCCCGCGCAGCGGACTGGCATTTAAGCATGGCATTAGTCTCCCCAATTCGCCGGCAACTATCGACAGCGATTACCGGGGTGAAATCAAGGTAGCGCTCATCAATCTGTCAACCGAGGATTTTAGTATTAAAAACGGCGATCGCATTGCGCAAATGATTATTGCACAGCATGAACGCGCAACGTGGGTTTCGGTGCAGGAATTGAATGATACCGACCGGGGGCATGGAGGATTTGGCTCTACCGGTAAGAAATAGTTTTAGATAAACTTTAATCAACGAATAAAAACAGTAAAGGCATGCGCATTATTATCCCTATGGCCGGTTGGGGCACCCGTTTAAGACCTCATACACTTACTATTCCAAAACCTATGCTGCCCGTGGCCGGAAAGCCCATAGTGCAAAGGCTTGTGGAAGGATTGGTAAAATCTACCGACCAGAAAGTAGAAGACATCGTTTTTATTATCCGCGAAGATTTTGGCAAGATAATACCCCAGCAACTTTTAGATATAGCTACCAGTGTAGGCAGTAAAGGCCACATTAAATACCAGGATGTGCCCCTGGGCACTGCCCATGCTATTTTATGCGCTGAAGATTTTTTGGAAGGCAACCTTATTGTGGCCTTTGCTGACACCCTGTTTAAAAGCGATTTTAAAATTAATGCTGAGCAGGACGGTGTAATATGGGTGCAAAAAGTGGCCGACCCCTCAGCTTTTGGTGTGGTGAAGCTGGATGCCAATAACGTGATTACCGATTTTGTAGAAAAACCGAAAGATTTTATTTCTGACCTTGCCATTATTGGTATATATTACTTTAAAGACGGTGTTTACCTGCGTAAAGAAATGCAATACTTGCTTGACCACGACATTAAGCAAAAAGGCGAGTACTGGTTAACCGATGCCATGGAAAGAATGAAAACCCAGGGCGCTAAATTTTATAAAGGCGAGGTAATTGAGTGGCTTGATTGCGGAAATAAAGATGCTACTGTAAATACTAATCAGCGCGTGTTGGAGTTTATTAAAGACGAGGCTTTGGTGAGTAAAAAGGCGGTTTTGGAAAACTCGGTCATTATTCAGCCCAGTTTTATTGATGATGACGTAGTTATAAAAAACTCAGTGGTTGGACCCCATGTTTCGGTGGGAAAAGGCTCGGTAATTGAGAACTGTGTGATTCAAAACAGCATCGTTCAAACCAAAACCAATTTAAAAAATAAGTTAATCGGAAACTCTATGATTGGGAATAGTGTTAAACTTGAGGGAAGATTGGAAGATTTGAGCATTGGCGACTATAACGTGCTGGTGCAATAAAGTCGTTAAAACGATTGGCTTAAAATTGATACATGCAAAGCATTAACAAGGTTGTTTTTTTAAGTTTGATATTACTGACCAGTTGCAAAGCAGGGCAGAAAGCAACAGCCGATTCAAGGCCGGCTGATAAAAAAAAGAGCCAGCAGGCGATTGCCCCCTTAGATAAGGAAACTCAGGCTAAGGTTACCCGTTTGTTTTTTGATGCCGAGAAGGCTAAAGTGGTTGAAGATTGGGATGGTGCCGTAAAAAGCTACAACGATGTTTTGACCATTGACCCCAACAATGCCGATGCACACTTCCAGCTTGCCAAGGTCTTTATGACGTTAAAAAAAACTGCGCAGGCCGAAACAGAAGCTTTTACTTCGGTTAGGCTTGACCCGGGTAATAAGTGGTACCTGGAGGTACTGGCTAATGTTTACATGGAAGAGGGAAAGCTGAAAGAGGCCACGGAAACCTTTAAAGTGCTGGTTGACAAATTTCCCGGAAATCCTGACTATTATTTAAACCTGGGGTTTCTGTACGATAAGGGTAAACAGTATGAAAATGCCATTAAGATATACGATCTGTTTCAGAAAAATTTTGGCATTGATGAAACCGTTGTAGAGGCCAAAAAAATGCTGTATCTGCAGTTAAACCGCTTTAACGATGCGGTGAATGAGGTGCATAAGCTGTCGGAGGCTTTTCCCGGCGAAACAGAATATATGCTTTCGGAGGCAGAGCTTTATAAGGCTAACAAGATTAAAGACAAGGCCATTGATATTTACAAGAAAGTGCTGGCCATTGAACCCGATAATGCACGCGCTTTACTGGCGCTTTCAGAACTTGGTTTACAAAGCGGCAACTCTAAAGAGAGCCTGGACGACTTGAAGAAAATATTTGCCAACCCCAAAGTAGATATTGACACCAAAGTGAAAATTTTGTTGCCGTACTTACAGTTTTGGGATATCAAGAAAGACCATAAACAAGATGCTTTTGACCTGGCAGAGATACTGACTAAAACCAACCCCGACCAGGCTAAAGCCTGGGCCGTAAAAGGGGACTTATACTATCTCGATAGTCAGAATGACAAAGCTTTGCCGGCATACCTGCAGTCTTTGGCACTAAACAAAGATGTGTTTACAGTATGGCAGCAGGTGCTATATATATATAATAGCAATAAAGACTGGGATAACCTGGAGAAAACATGTGCTGATGCCATTGAGTATTTTCCAAACCAGGCCCTGGTTTATTTGTTTAAGGGCGGAGCCGAAATGCAGAAAAAGGAATATGAAAAGGCGGTAAAAAGCTATGCCAAGGGCGAAAGAATGGCAGCCGATGATAAGGTAAAGGCTCAGTTTTTGGCTAACCTGGGCGATGCCTATCATAGTTTGAATAAAAATGATGAAAGCGACAGTTCTTATGATCACGCTTTAAAGCTTGACCCTGAAAATGCTTTTGTTTTGAATAACTACAGCTACTATTTAAGCGAACGCAAAGTGAATTTGGAAAAGGCAAAAGAAATGAGCGCATACTCAAACAAACTAGAGCCCGATAACACTTCATTTTTAGATACCTATGCCTGGATTTTGTTTCAGATGAATGATTTTACGGGTGCCAAAGAATGGCAGGACAAGGCCATTAAAGCCGGCGGCGATAAAAGCGGAACCATACTGGAACATTACGGTGACATTTTATTTAAACTGGGCAAAAAGGATGATGCTATAGAATACTGGAAAAAGGCCAAAGATTTAGGCACTGATTCGGGTACTATTGACCGCAAAATTTCTGAGCAAAAATATATTGAGCAATAGCTTATTTTTCATCCGTAAATAAGGATGAATTAGTTCTACCCCTTATAGCAATTGCAACGAACAAACACCCATTTTCTATGACGTTCAGAATTTCCTGTTTGGTGAGCTTTATTTTTTTGTTTCAAATAAGTTCTTTCAGCCAGGCCACGGTAGATACCAGCATGACTTTCGACATGCTGATGAAAAAACTTACCGGCAATGAAACCGGTTACAAAACCTGTTCTGCCCGGGCCAGGTTGAGCCTTGATGATGGCAAGGCGGTGCAGGATTTTCAGGCCGGTATCAGAATGAAAAAGGATACACTGGTGTGGATGAGCGTGAGCGGGCCTATGAACGTAGAAGGTGCGCGCATATTGATTACTCCTGATACATTTCAACTACTTAACAAAGTAACCAGCGAATATGCCGGTCATCACTTCAATTATTTAACTAACTGGCTTCTGTTTCCGGTTAGCTTCCCCATGTTACAACAAATTATTGCCGGTGAAAAACTGGATATCAGGGAGAAGGCGTCAACGGCCGTTTACCAGGATAGCGCCTTCCTCATTTATTGCGAAAACGACCACCTGCTTGAAAAAATATGGGTGAACAGCGGAAACTACACTATCTCAAAAATTCTGTTGAAAGACAAGCTGTTGAGCCAACAGATGTCCATTACTTTTGATAGTTATAATTTATTGGATGGCAAACCGTTTTCTTATCACCGCGATATTGAAGTTAACCGCGATGGAGCTACTTTGAAGTTGACCATCGATTTTACCAAAGTAAGGCTGAATGAAGATTTGACATATCCGTTTGAAGTAAGTGGAAAATATAAGCGACAGCATGACAATTAAACCCGTTAACCACCAGATACAAATGTGGTGGCGGAGTTTTTTTGCAATAGCCTCAGTCTCACTTGTACTTCTTTTTTCGCCCCTTCACCTCTCATCGCAAACAACCAAACAAAAAAAGGAGCAGTTGCAGCAGCAAATGAAAAAGCTGCAGAACGAGATTAAAACCATTGAAGGGGTTATAAAAAATATTGATTCGAAGAAGGAGAAGAATATGGGCGAAATACTTTCGCTGCAGGCTAAAATCAGGTCGCGCGAGAAGCTGATTAAAAATATAAGCGCGCAGGTGGATGATTTGGATGAAACCATTACCCAAACCCAGGGAGATATAGAAAACAAGCAGACCCAGGTTGAAAAAATGAAGGCCGATTATGCCAGTATGCTGCGCAAAAGCTATCAAAATTTAAGCCTTCAGAACGAGGCCGCATTCGTTCTTTCCGCCAACTCCTTTTATGATGCGCTATTGAGATATAACTACCTGTTGAAAGTAGCCGGGTACCGCCGTGACCAAGCCAAAGCGATTCAAAAAGCTATTGGAGAGCTGCAGGAGAAAAAAGATGATTTGCAGGAAAGCAAACAGGAAAAGCTGAGTTTGCTTCAGCAACAAACCTCGCAAAAAACAAATCTTGAAAAAGAAAAACAGGAAAAGGATGCTGCCGTAGCTCTTCTACAGGAAAAAGAAAAAAAGCTAACGATTAGCGCCGCCCAAAAAAACAAGGCCGCCGAGCAGCTAAACCACAAAATTCAGTTGATTATTGAGGAGGAGATAAAACTTGCCCGGAAAAAAGCCGAAGAGCAGGCCCGGAAGAATAAGGCCAAAACAACGCAGGTATCTGTCAGCAAGAAGAGTAATGAAACCATGCCGCTAACCCCCGCCGAGCAAGCACTGTCGAATGATTTTAGCAGCAACAAGGGTAAGCTGCCCTGGCCGGTTGACCGCGGTCACATCGTTGGGCAATTTGGCAAACACCCCCACCCGGTGTTAAAGGGAGTAATGGTTGAGAACAACGGGGTAGATATAAAAACAGTACCCGGAGCCGAGGCCCGGGCCGTATTTGGCGGCACGGTAGTGAGTGTATTCTTTTTACCCACTACCCAAAATTGCGTGATAGTAAAACACGGCGAGTTCTTTACCGTTTATTCAAACATTGAAACAGTGAGTGTAAAAACCAATCAAACGATTGGCATTAAGCAAAGCATTGGCAGTTTGCATACCGATAAAAGCGAAGACATTACCAAAGTACACCTGGAAATTTGGAAGGGCAAGGACAAAATGGACCCCGAAGTATGGTTGGCGGGTAACTGAGCAAATCCTGTCAAATTTGTAAATTGTTGGTTTAAAGGCGGCTCCTCTGCCTGCAATTCTTGTTAATCTTCCCATTTCATTGTGTTTTCAACATTTTGGGTTACTTTTGCACTATATAAATTTCGAAATCATGAACGTACAATATGCAAGTATCTTCCAACCCGAACATTTATTGCTGGTTTTAGCACTGGCGGTGTTGTTTTTTGGGGGTAAAAAAATTCCGGAGTTGATGCGCGGATTAGGTGAGGGCGTTAGGGAGTTTAATGCAGCAAAGTCTAATATCAAACAGGAGATAGAACAAGGCATGAGAGAGAAGACAGTAACTTCTCCCCCGTCACCCACAAAAGAAGCGGTAACCGAAGAGAAAAAGGCTTAACCGTTCCCCAAATAACGATATGAATTTTCTGATCAATTTTAAGGTAAATTGAAGTGGCGGAGTTGTCTGTTCAAACCATACGAGAAGTACAGGCAGATTTGCATGCCGGGAAGATAAGCTGCAAAGAGCTGGTTACCGGCTATTTACACAATATAGAAACGCAAAAACACCTCAACGCCTTTTTAGAGGTTTTTGCTGAAGACGCAACACAGCGGGCGGCTCAACTCGATAAAAAGCTTAAAAATGGTGAAACTACCGGCAAATTGTTTGGCCTGGTAATCGCCATTAAAGATAATATCTGCTATAAAGGCCATAAGGTTTCGGCCGGCTCAAAAATTTTAGAAGGCTTTACTTCCCTGTATAATTCTACCGTAGTTGAAAGGTTGCTGGCCGAAGATGCCATTATCATTGGCCGCACTAATTGCGATGAATTTGCCATGGGCAGCAGCAACGAAAACTCGGCTTACGGACCGGTGTTGAATGCTGCAGATAACAGCCGCGTTCCCGGTGGTTCTTCGGGCGGTTCGGCGGTGGCGGTGCAGGCCGGTTTATGCCAGGCTTCGCTGGGGTCCGACACCGGTGGTTCTATCCGTCAACCGGCAGCATTTTGCGGTGTGGTGGGTTTAAAACCTACCTATGGCCGCGTTTCCCGGTATGGATTGATTGCTTATGCTTCTTCTTTCGATCAGATTGGGCCTTTTACGCACAGTGTTGAAGACGCTGCGCTGATTATGGAAGTGATATCGGGCAAAGACAACTACGATTCTACTTCTTCCTCCGAAAAGGTGGCACCGTATGCAGGTTCTTTATCATACCATAAAAAAGCCCGGATTGCTGTTCTGCCTTCAACCCTTGAAAGCCCCGGCTTGCATAAAGAAGTGAGAGGCGCCGTGGAAGACCTGATTGAAAACCTGAAGAACGAAGGCCATTCCATTGGCGAAATTGACTTTACCCTGCTCGACCACCTTATTGCTACCTATTACGTTCTTTCAACCGCCGAGGCCTCGTCAAACCTGGCCCGGTTTGATGGCGTGCATTACGGATACCGGTCGCCTGATGCCGGCGAAATGGAAACGGTTTATAAAAAATCGCGCACTGAGGGCTTTGGCAAAGAAGTGAAGAACCGCATTATGCTGGGCACTTTTGTGTTGAGTTCAGGATATTACGATGCTTATTACAGCCGGGCTCAAAAAGTGAGAAGAATACTGACAGATAAAATACGGGCCATTTTTAAGGATTACGATTTTATTATTATGCCCACCAGTCCTACCGTTGCCTTTAAGTTTGGAGAAAAAACGGACAACCCGGTGGAGATGTATTTGGCAGATATATATACAGTTTTAGCCAATTTAACCGGCATTCCTGCTATTTCGCTGCCACTTTCAGAAGATGCCGAAGGGCTTCCTATTGGGGTGCAGGTATTGGCCGACAAGTTCCGCGAAGCAGACTTATTTGCCTTTTCGGAAAAATTAATGCAACTTGAACATATTAAATAGACACTCAACACCCTATTCTTAACAACTACAACCCCAAAACACCTCTGCCTATAGCGCCTTTCTACAGTTGAATAACGAAAGAAATCTATTTTAGCGCAAAACAGTTTTTGTAGAGGATGATAGCGTACTTAAGCGGAAAAATTACATACAAAAGTCCAACCCATATTTTCCTGGAAACGGGGGGTATAGGCTATATGGTAAAAATCAGTCTGAACACTTTCGAGAAGATTCAGCACCTTGATAGTTGCCGCCTGCAAACCTCCTTAATCGTTAAAAATGAAAACCAGTCGGTGTCGGGCTTTGAGCTGTATGGCTTTTTTGAAGAGCAGGAAAAAGACCTTTTTGAGAAGCTGATATCGGTTTCGGGGGTAGGTGCCTCAACTGCCCGGGTGATGTTATCTTCCTTTAAACCTGATGAGATCAGGACCGCCATACTGGGTGAAAACGAGGCACTTATACAAAGCATTAAGGGCATTGGGCCTAAATCGGCGAAGCGCATTATACTGGAGTTGAAAGACAAGGTGGGTAAGATGAGCACCGAGGCACTTTTGGTTTCAACACCAAACAATACTATGAAAGAGGAAGCGTTATCTGCACTCGTTGCCCTGGGATTCAATAAACAGGCTGCTGAAAAGGTAATTGGCAGACTGCAAAGCGGAGGAGGAGAACGCAACGTTGAGGGGCTGATTAAAGAAGCATTGAAGTTATTGTGATATAAAACTATTCGGGTGCAGACTCACGAATCTTATACCCGGGTGACATAAAAAATTTGTACAACTTTTGGATAACAGGTGACAGGCGTTAAAAAAATATTTGGTTGGTTGGTTGCAGTAAGCTGCATGGGGGTGCTCATTGCAACCTATGCGGGAAGCGCCCGTACCTTGTTTCCGTATACCATACCTGAACCGCTGCCACTGCCAATACCTGCGCCCAAACCGGTACCGGCCCCCGGGCCTACGGGCAGCACAGGGGCAACCGGTGTTACCGGAAGTACCGGCTCAACCGGCAGCACCGGCGCTACTGGTTCAACAGGAAGTATTGGTGCCCTGGGGCCAACCGGGTCAACGGGTTCAACCGGTCCGTTCAACTTAAAATACCCGATTGAAGACCGCCAGGGCGATTTTGTATCTGACCAGCAAACCAATCCGTTTTATTTAAAAGACCCTCCTGCCATACAGGAAACCGTGGAATACGACCCCACTACCGGTATGTATGTGGTGTCGGAAAAAGCCGGTGGTATTGATGTGCGCCCCCCGATGTACATGACTTATGATGACTACCTGAAGTACACCGAGCAGCAGGAAATGAAAAACTACTGGAAAGAACGCGCCAATGCGGTTAACCTGGTAGAAGAAAAAACCCTGGTACCCCCGGTGCAAATCAAGAACCAGATATTTGACCGCTTATTCGGTAGCAGTAAAATTGAAATTAAACCCCAGGGAAACGTCGAAATGACGCTGGGTGCCAATATTCAAAAAACGGCCAACCCCAACATTCCTATCCGTAACCGCCAAACCGGTGGCTTCAATTTCGACATGAACATTAACATGAATGTGATTGGAAAGATTGGCGATAAATTACAGTTGGGTATTAAGTATAACACCCAATCGGGTTTTGCTTTCGATAACCAGGTAAAAATTGGTTATACCGGTGGTAAGGACGATATTATCAAGTCAATTGAAGCCGGTAACGTTAGTTTGCCTTTGCCTACGCGTTTAATAACCGGTAGCCAGAGCTTGTTTGGTCTTAAAACGGTTTTGCAGTTTGGCCGCTTAACCTGGACCAGTGTGGTTTCGCAACAGCAATCGAAAAAGCAAAGTATAACGCTGCAAAACGGTGCGCAACAGCAAAACTTCTCAGTTAACTCCGACCAGTACGAAGAGAACAAGAACTTCCTGTTGGGCCAGTTTTTCTATAACCAGTACGACCAGGCCCTGGCGCATCTTCCTAAAATTAATTCCATTGTAAATATTACCCGTATTGAAGTTTGGGTAACCAACCGGGTAAATGCCACCACCAATGTGCGTAACGTAGTGGGCCTGGCTGATTTGGGTGAGGCGCAACCTTATTCGCCCAGCATTGCTTCTACCAGCGGTGGCAATGGTTTACCGCGCAACACGGCTAACAACATTTATACCCGGCTTACCAGCGTTCCTTCTAACCGCTTAGATGGCTCTATTGTGGCCGTGCTTACCGGCCCCGGTTATAACCTGCAACAGGGCCAGGATTTTGAAAAGATATACGCCCGCAAACTGAACCCGAACGAGTTTACTTTTAATGCGCAGTTGGGTTACATATCGGTTAATTCGCAGCTAAATCCTAACGATATATTGGCGGTAGCCTACCAGTATACCTACAACGGTACCGTGTACCAGGTGGGTGAGTTTGGCGATGATATTCCACCCGATTCAGGTGCCGTATCAAAAGACCTTTACCTTAAATTGCTGAAAGGAACCGCCCCCCGCACCAACCTGCCTATCTGGAAACTGATGATGAAAAACATCTATTCGCTAGGTGCTTTTGGTATCAGCCCGCAAAACTTCTTTTTGGATATTTATTATAACGATCCCGGCACCGGTTTAAAGCGTTATGTGCCACAGGGCTGTTTGGAAGGCAAGCCGCTTTTACGCGTTTTAAATCTGGATAACCTCGATTTAAATAACGACCCCATACCCGATGGATTATTCGACTTTGTGCCGAACGTTGACATTTTACCGCAAAACGGTAAGCTGATTTTCCCGGTTATAGAACCTTTTGGTAAAGACCTGTTAGCCGCCGCTCAAAATTGCGGTAGTCCGGGCGATTCAGTGTTCGTATTCCAACAATTGTACGACTCCACTAAATACGAGGCGCAGCAGTTTCCGCAGTATAACCGCTTTGTTATTAAGGGAACATACATGGGCACTAACGGTAGCACCATTTCGCTGGGGGCGGGTAATATTCCGCGGGGCTCGGTTACGGTTACCGCCGGTGGTATAAAACTGGTAGAAGGACAGGATTACACCGTAGATTATAACCTGGGCCGGGTAACCATTATCAATCAATCCATCCTCAACAGCCAGCAGCAGATTAAGGTAGATTTTGAAAACAATAACCAGTTTGCCACGCAGGTACAATCGATGTACGGCACCCGGTTAGATTACAAGGTAAACAATAAGCTTTTGCTGGGTGCTACTTTGATACACCTGGGCGAGCGGCCATTTACCCAAAAAGTAAATATTGGCGATGAGCCCATACAGAACACCATTATGGGTACCGATATTACCTATAAAACCAATATACCGTGGTTGACGAAAGGGCTGAATTATTTATACCCCACCAAGGAAATGTCGACCCTGGCGGCGTATGGCGAATTTGCTTATTTAAAACCCGGCCACTCCAAAGCCATTAACGGTACCAACGGACAGGGACAAGTTTACATTGATGACTTTGAAGGAACCAGTTCGGGGTACGATTTAAAAACCCCGCCCATTGCCTGGAAACTGGCATCCACGCCACGTAACTCGCCGGGGCTGAGCGGCCATACCCAGTTTCCGGAAGGAAGTTTAGTGAACAATGAGGCCTATGGTTACAACCGTGCTTTGCTGGCCTGGTACCGGATAGACAATTCGTTTTACACCCAGCAAACTGCGCCCGCTGCCATATACAACAGCACCGATTATACCCGGAACATTAACAGTCATTATGTGCGGTTGGTGCCTTATACCGAAGTGTTTCCGAACGCCACACCCGGTACTTTGGATGTGAACCTGTATACTTTTGATATGGCCTTTTACCCCAACCAGCGAGGGCCGTATAACTATGAAAGCAAAGCGAATGGAGTGCCTCCGTACTCTACCGGTATTATGCCTGATGGAACTTTGAAGAACCCTCAAAACCGCTGGGGTGGTATTATGCGCGCCATGGATAATACCGACTTTGTGGCCACCAATGTGCAATACATTGAATTTTGGTTGTTAGACCCCTTTCTTTATAACGGGGTTACCAGCGGTAATAATCCACCGGTTACCCTCGGAGGTATTCATGGAGGGTATCTGTACATCGATTTAGGGAATATTTCGGAAGATATTTTGCAGGATTCGCGGCAGGCTTTTGAAAACGGCTTGGAACTGGATACTACTACGCTGGATAATACTTATTGGGGCGTGGTGCCTAAGTTAGTGCCGTTGGTAAACGCTTTTGACAATGACCCCACCCTGCGACCCATACAGGATGTGGGCCTCGATGGATTAAGTGATGCGGAAGAAAGAGGGCGCAAAGCGTCTTTCATTACCAATGCATCCACCACTATTACCAACCCGGCGGCATTGGCCCAGTTGAATAATGACCCCAGCACTGATGATTATCTCTATTTTCAGGACCCCAGCCTGGTAAACGACCCCTCTATTTTAAGTTGTTATAAGTATTATTCAGGTACCGAAGGTAACTCACCGGTTCAAACCAACAGCATTGCCACTACCGCCGGTACCAGCTTACCCGATAAGGAAGACGTGAATAATGATAACACCATGAATGAGGACGAGGAGTACTTTCAGTATGTAGTACACATGTACCCGGGCATGAGCTCCGCCAACAACCCATACATTTTTACCGACCAGGATGCTACTAACGACCCTAATATCGGAAAGGACCAAAATGGCATACCGGCAGTATGGCACCAGTTTAAAATTCCTATTACCTCATATCAAAACCGCGTAGGCTCTATATCCGACTTTACCTCCATACAGTTTATGCGTATGTTTTTAACCGGTTGGCAGGATAGCGTGGTGTTGCGTTTTGGTACCTTCCAGCTTACGCGTAACCAGTGGCGTACCTACAACCTTTCGTTAGATGACGGATGCGATGGTGTGAGTCCGCACCCAAGTACCAATGCATTTTTTGACGTAGCTGCAGTGGGTCTTGAAAATAACGGCACCAAGGTGCCGGTTAACTACGTTATACCGCCGGGCATTCAGCGCCAGCAGGTACTGGGCGCGCAAACCAACCAGTACATACAACAGGATGAGCAGTCGCTTGACCTTACCATTGGCGACCTGCCGGATTGCGGACGAAAAGCGGTATTCAAAAATATTACACTGGATATACGGAACTACAAAAACCTGGAAATGTTTGTGCATGCCAACCGGGTGTTGAATGAACCGGCGGTACGCGATAGTGAGGTAACTGCCTTTATCAGAATCGGGTCGGACTTTGTTGATAATTATTATGAATATGAAGTGCCGCTGATTATTACGCCCGACGGCACTTATAACACCGCCAGCAACAGCGACCAGTTGAGCGTTTGGCCACTGGTGAACACCATGAACATTAACATACAGGATTTTGTAACCCTGAAGGAAAAGCGAAACGCCACCAATGGTTATCCGCTCGATGCTCCTTTTACCTCGCACGATGCTTCCGGCAACCTGATTACCATTAAGGGTAATCCCAACATAGGCGGCATTACTACCATTATGCTGGGGGTACATAACCCGCATAAAAACGACCCGAACAACCCGTTAAAAGGCGGCCGCGATGACGGGCAACCCAAGTTTGTGGAGGTTTGGTTTGACGAGTTGCGTTTAAATGGCTTTAGCGAGCACGGTGGCGTTGCAGCGCTGGCCAATGCTACCATTAAAATGGCCGATTTGGGAACCATAGGGCTGGCAGGCGCTATGCACACCGCAGGTTTTGGACAGGTGGACCAGACCATGGACCAGTTAGCCAAAGATAATTTGTACAGTTATAACTTTACCACCGGTATAGAAGCAGGTAAATTTTTGCCGGCCAAGCTGGGTATCCGTATTCCTTTTTATGCCAACTACTCGCAATCGCTCAGTACACCCGAATATGACCCTTACCAGTTTGATATAAAGAGTAAGGTGCAGTTTGGCATCATTAACAGCACTTACGGGGCCGACTCGCTGCGCCAGTATCAACAGGAAGTGAGGACTATTAATACCACCAAGGGATTCAACTTTACCAATGTGCGTATAGTGCCCAAAACAAAATCGAAGCGCACCCATATTTACGACCCGGGCAACTTTAACTTCACGTATTCATATAACGATATTACGTATAGTGATCCGTTTACGGCTATTAACGGTAAACAAACCTGGCTGGGCTTAATAGGCTGGAGTTTTGCGCCGCAGGTTAAAGACCTGGCACCGTTTAAAAAAGCCATTAAATCAAAATCGAAGTGGTTTGATATTATCCGGGATTTAAGCTGGAACCCTTACCCATCCACCATGGCGGTTACCTCTAACTGGAACAAAACGCTGAACACCATTGGCCTGCGTTCGCTGGGAGCGGTTGATTTTCCGATACCGACAGAGTACTCCCGCAACTTTTTGTGGACCCGGAACTACACATTTAAATATAATCCATTCAAATCTTTAAGTATAGATTTTACGGCCAGCGACAAAGCGGTGATTGACCAGTTGGCCGATGGATTGGGTACGCCCGATACCAAGCAGCAAATATGGCAGGAGGTAGAACGGGGCGGACGTAACACCAATTACAACCAAAGCTTGGCGGTAAACTACAACATACCCATCAACAAAATACCGGCCTTCGATTTTATTACCTCAAACGTAGGCTATGCTTCCACCTATAGCTGGACGTCTCTGCCCTTACAGCTAAAGGGCCCGAATGCCGAGCATAACAATGCAGATTCCATTGACCTGGTGCCGAGTACCCTGGGCAATATTATCAGCAACACCCAAAACGACCATGCCAAGGTTGATTTGAACTTTAAGAAGATTTACGATAAGGTTCCGTTCCTGAAAACGTACGACAATCCGAATCCGAATGCGGGCGATAAAAAGGAAAATAAAAAGAAACGCGATGCCGTTAAAAATGCCCGCGATAAAATCAAAAAAGAACTTGCCAAACTGATTGAAAAGGGTGAGAAATTAAAGGGTGACCTGCAGATAGTAAAGAATGATAAAACCATGGAGGAGGAGAAGCGCAAGCCTGAAATAGCGCGTTTGAAAAAAGAAATAAAGGCCAACAAAAAAGCGATAAAAGCCAAGCGTAAAGAACTACGGGAGAAACAATATCCTTCAGACCCATGGGTATCCATCATTATGCGGCCGTTACTATCGCTTAAAAAGGCCGGGGTAAACTATACCGATAACATGTCGACCACCCTTCCGGGCTTTACGGGTTACTCGCGTATTTTGGGTAACGACTATACCGGCAGCAATGCCAACGGACCTGCGGCCCGCAATGCACCGGGCTATGGGTTTACGTTTGGATTACAACCGGGCGATAATATTCTGCACGGCATGAATGCTGCTACGCGTACGGCCTGGCTAAACCGCGCGCAGGCCAACAACTGGATAAGTACCGACACCTTGCTCAACCAGCCGTTTGCGCAATCGCATACTAACCGGGTTGATGCCACCGCCAGCTTTGAACCATGGACTGACTTTAAAGTTGACGTAACCCTGTTCAGGGCTTTCTCTGACAACTACACCGAGTACTTTAAACTTATTGACAGCACATATCCCAATGGTAACGTGGTGGGTCAGTACATGCACCTTAACCCTATGGATGCGGGGTCGTATAGTATTTCGTACCTGCCTATTAAAACCCTGTTCAGTAAAATATCGAACACCGGTTATTCGGCCATTTATAACAACTTTATTAACGACCGCGCCATTATTTCGCAAAGGTTGGGCGTACGCAATCCGAACAGTGCGCCGCATACCACTTACTATAACCCGAGTGATTCGCTGTACGCCTCAGGTTTTGCAGATGGCTATGGTCCGTTATCGCAGGATGTGCTGATACCTGCATTCCTGGCTGCGTACCAAAAAAGCGATGCCAATAAAATAGGGCTTAATCCATTCAACTCCATACCTATGCCCAACTGGCGCATATCGTATAACGGTTTAAGTAAATTTAAGTGGGCGCAAAAATACTTCACCAACTTTACTGTTACCAGCGGTTACTCGTCTACCCTGATGGTGAGCAGCTATTCCACCAACCTCGATTATGCAGGCAACGGAACTATGAACGGAGCGAAGGCCCGCGATAGTTTGAGCGGCAACTTCTTCTCGCTGTACAACATGCCAAGTATTACCATTAACGAATCGCTATCGCCGTTAATAGGGGTCGACATGACCATGAAAAATAACGTAACGGCCAAGTTTGACTTTAAGATGAGCCGTACGTTAACGATGACCTTTGCGGATTTCCAGATGATACAGGTAAATTCCAAATCGTTTACGGTGGGTGCGGGATATAAAATTAAAGGCCTGAAACTTCCTTTCAAATTACCGAATGGCAAGAAGATACGGTTGAATAACGACCTTACCTTTAGGTTTGACTTTAGCTATCGCGATGACATTACGGTGAACAACCAGATAGACCAGGGCCCTCCGCAAATTACCCAGGGCGCTACCACCATCACCATTCAGCCATCGGTAGATTATATAGTAAGCAAGCGTTTAACGGTGCGCCTGTTCTACGACGAAAGCAAGACCATACCTAAAATTTCGTCTACTTACCCAACTACCAATATTAAGAGCGGGCTCACCTTCAGGTTCTCGCTGGCGGAGTAGTAGTTTAAGAAAATCCATTTAAACCTCCGGGTTGGCCTTCAACCGTACAATTACGTTATGAAAACCGTACGAACCCTGAAAATTAGCTTCCAACCAAACAAAATTTTGATTTTTTATTTTATTTGACTACCTTAGTGCTACAATTAGTTATATGAGCATGGCCGCTTATATTTTATGGCAAATGGATAAGGGAACCTGTTTAAGTGCCTTTGGAAAAGAGAGTATGTTACGACCGGGCCAACAAACCCCATCGACATGCGAAAATCGCAAAACATATGTCGGAGTATGTCGATGGATGTCGATTTTGGACATTTATGTCGATGCGAAGGACCCCAAAAAGGCAAAAAAACCCTTTTGGGGGGTGCCGGTAAATACATTATTGACGGCAATAAGGCCGCGATTTTCAAAAGGCTATATAATTCTATACATTCCTATACATTTTTATTCAAAGTTATACGTGGAAAAGGGAAGATGGATTGATTTTTGGAGGAAGCGGGCCCGGCAAATACAACAGACAATGGGGCATGGAAACAATATCGGCCTCTTATTCCCGTTTATCGGTGGTTTTAATACTTTAGCTGTATGAGGATTTATTCATGGCGTTTACTCTTTGTTTTTGGCTTAATACTGGCGGCGCAGTATTCGTTTTCGCAGGTGCGTACGTTAGGTACCTGGAAAATGTATTTGCCTTATCATAATTCGCTGGGAGCGGTTGATGCCGGCGACAAGGTGTATGATGCTGCATTCCAAAGTGTTTTTTCGTACGAAAAAAGTACCGGCATTATTCAAACATATGATAAAGCCAGCGGGCTGAGCGATATTGGAATTAAAACCATTAACTACGACCCGGCCACTAAATTTGTGGCCATTGCCTACACCAACAGCAACCTCGATTTTTTGTATGATGGAACCACGGTTTATAATATTCCTGATATAAAAAACCAGGCCACTACCGGTGCGGTGGGTATTTATTCCATTTCATTTTTAAACGGCAACGCCTATGTTTCATCTGACCTAGGTATATCTGTAGTCAGCCTGAGCCAGATGCAAATTAACAGCACCTATTCTATTGGCCCTAATGGTACCCAGTTAAGTGTTTACGGCACCACCTTCGACAGTGTAAATATTTATGCGGCTACGCCGCTGGGCGTATTTTATGCGCCGCGGAACGCGCCCAACCTGCAGGACTTTAATTCGTGGTCGGTGTTTGGCCCGGCGCAGGGAATTCCGGCCAAAAGTGCCTCGTTTGTACAGGCATTTAATGGCAAGGTTTACGCGGTCATTCCGAATCACGTTGCCGGTATGATTGACTCCATACCCCACAGCATAAATAACGACACCCTATACAGCTACAACGGCACCAGTTGGACGCCCGTTTTCTATGCAGCGGCTGATACAATTACCGGTATAGGTATCGACAATGGCAACCTGTATTTTAGCTATTGGGACAGCATACAGGGCAATTTGGCCTATCTGGCCAAAATAGATGGTTCGGGCAACCTTACGGTTAACCCCACCCAAGGGCATATTAAACCGTTAAGCTGGTTTGAAAGTAATGGCGTGTCGTGGGAACCGGACTGGTACAACGGCTTGTTTATGCGGGTGGGAGGTAGCGTTGAATCAATTATGCCTGACGGGCCGGGAACTGGCAATGTATTTGCCTTAAACTGCAAAAACGGCGAACTGGATGTTGCCCCGGGTGGCGTTGATGATTCGTGGGGGCCCGACTTTAATTTTGATGGCTTTTTTGTTTATAAAAACGGTACCTGGCACAACCGAAATCAGTATACCGACTATGGCCTGTCTACATACAGCGATATTCTCTGTACTGCTTCATTTCCGGATTTGGGTAAAACCTACTTTGGCTCTTTTGAGTCGGGTTTAATTGAAATGGATGAAAACAGTGGCAACCTTACGCTTTACAGCGATAGCGCACCCGCCGGTACCTTGTTGCAAAGCGCGATAGGTATCACTGACCGGACAGAAGTAAATTGTATGTATGCAGATTCAAGCGATAACTTATGGATGTGTAATGGCGGGGCTCCCCAGTTGCTGAAAGTGATAAGGGCTGACGGCACCTGGAGGCAGTTTACGGTACCTTATAGTATTTCGCTCATGAAAAAAATGGTAGTCGACCAATCGGGCCAGGTTTGGGCGGTTACCAGGCAAACAGATGGTGTGCTGGTATTTAATTACGGGCAAAACATGGATAGCACCAGCGGTCTGCAATTTAAACTGTTACAAACAGGCGTAGGGGCCGGTAATTTGCCAAGCAACACTATATTTTGCATTACGGTAGACCACACCGGTAATGTTTGGATTGGGACGGATGCCGGTATAGGGACGTTCTATTGCCCGGGCTCAGTATTTAATGGAGGTTGTGATGCCACACAAATAAAAGTAACCCTGAATGGTTATGTGGGATATCTGTTCGGCATGCAAACCGTGCGGGCCCTGGCCGTTGATGCCGCTAACCGTATTTGGGTGGGAACTACCGAGGGACTATGGCTCATATCGAATGACGGACAAACCACCTATTTAAACTTTACTACCGAAAACAGCCCCTTGCCAAATAACCAGATTACGGATATTGCCATTGATGATGCTACCGGTGAAGTATTTATTGGCACCGATGGCGGGCTTGTAAGTTACCAGGGTGATGCCATTGGGCCATCGTGCACCGATTGCAGCACGGCGCTTGTTTATCCTAACCCGGTGCGCCCCGATTATACCGGGCCTATAGCCATCAAGGGTTTAACAGATAATGCATATGTAAAAATTACTGATATAAGCGGCACCATGATATTCCAGGGAAGGGCTAATGGAACACAAATGATTTGGAACGGAAATGGTTATGACGGCACCCGGGCCAAAAGCGGAGTGTACCTGGTGTTCAGTAGTACCGATGCGGGCAAGGAAAGACGGGTTGCTAAAATTTTAGTTTCCAACTAAACGAGCTGTTTCCTGATTTGAGCGGCAATTAGTAAAAGGGAAATCAGGCCGGCCGATAGCATTGACAGGAGGAGCAAATATTTTACGATCCTTTGGTGATATTCGAACCGGACGATATGCTTTCCGGTTGGAACCGTGGAATTCATAACGCACAACTCATGGTCGGGCATTTTTCGAAGGCTGTCAACAAAGACCGTCCAACCGGCATAATAATTCTGCTGCAAATGAATAATATCGGGGGTGTCGGCAGCGTATTGAATGATCACACAACCCGGTTCGAATTTTTTGATTTCAAAATTGGTAGTCGAGCGATTAAAAAACACGACCGGTTTTTTTAAAACAGATTGATAGGTGGAAGAATTAGCGAAGTCGTCTACCTGCTGAAGATAAAAACTGTTGAAGCCATCTTTGGCAGGGATTTTTTTGAAAAAGCTAAGGTTGTAGTAAATGGGCATGGTAGAGCCATCACTGAAGTGAGTAAAATTATCCATAGGACTGAGAGGCGGGACAGGATAACCTTTACTGAAACTATCGAGTTTAGCCTGCAAGTCAGCAGGCCTTACATCACTGATAACAGTAGCGGGTAAGTTGAGCTGAACGGAGATAAATATTTCAGTAACCGCTATGATACTAAGCATTAGAACTTTAACAGAGGGTGTTATTCGTTCTAAAAACAAAAGGGAAATAAAGGCCAGCAATAATGGAAGTTGAAAAAGAAGCTGGGCGACAATATGAGCATAGACACCGTTTTGCCGGTTAAAGTTTGCAATAACGGCTTCGTTAAAAATGTTGACGGCAGTAAGATGAAAGCCATTTTTAAAGAGTGCTACAAAAAACATAGCGAGTAGCAGAAACAGGTAGGGAATAAAAACCCGCCTGGCCAGTGGTCCGGCTGTTTTTGTTTTGATGGCGTTTAAAAGTCCGGCAAAACCGAAAGCCGCAATAAAGATGAGTCCGAATACGGTGAAGACCCTGAAAATAGCAGCGTGACGAAGCATATTCATGCCCGGTAAATAATTATAAAGCCAGGTGCGCACATAAAAGTATTTTCCGAGGGCAGCGAGGAAACATATAAGAGCTAAAAGAACAATTGATTGATGAAAAAAACGGAGACGGGTTTTAAAAAAAGCAATTACAATAAGCGGCAGCAATAAAAAACCGCAATAAATATTGGCCATTGAAATGTCGGTATCCAGTTTAAACGCAGAGCAGGCTGTTGCAAACGGAAAGAAAAAGGACACCAACGAATGTGGGGTTACTGAAACATTATTTGCTTCATGCAAACTGACCGGTTTGCCCCTGGCAATAAAAGGTAAAGAGTGAATAAAAGAAAAAAGATAACCGCCGGTAAAAAGCGCAAATATGACGGCCACAAAACCAAATAACATGACCAGAGAGAGGAAAGAGGAAAGTCCTTCGGCCCTGAGGGCGCCCCCTGTTTTTAAGAGGCCGTATACCAGGAAGAAATAGAAAAGGATAATGAAAAAGCCCGGATAGCCGCCGGTAATTGCCAGGTACATAAACAATGCCAGGCCGGCCACACTGGTCCGGTTCCGCTTTTCAAAAACGTTTTT
>Ga0316217_10001830_pt1 | contig 26785 bp, 23 predicted proteins | sample 1anoAmetaG_FD_203633 | JGI IMG/M metagenome (GOLD analysis project Ga0316217, IMG submission 203633) | Freshwater microbial communities from Trout Bog Lake, Wisconsin, USA - 1anoA | ecosystem: Environmental > Aquatic > Freshwater > Lake > Hypolimnion/Profundal zone | place: USA: Wisconsin...
GGATTAAACGCGGGAAGAAGACAGAAGAATGATGGGATAGTTTCTGACTACGAAGAAAAAGATAGACCCGGAAGAAGACCCTGTTCACGGCGACGAAGAAGATACAACTTCAGGTTGTCGGTGACATTCATAGCCCAGCTTTTTGACGACCACCCCGTTTTTCCAGACATCCATCGAAACTTTGACCGTGCCTTCCGCTTTTATTTTAGGGATGCTTGTAGTTTCGTTGAGTCCGACCCGCACCGTTGTCAGGTCCAACCCTTTGGGAACTCCTTGCGGCATCGTGGTGCCAGTCTCGACACTGTATCCCGCAGCTGTCAATTCACGTTTCATGGCATCGAGCATCATATCTTCCTCAGAATTCACGGATATTACTTCTCCGATTATCATCCCATAGGAATCCATCTGTTTGCCGATGACAAATCGAATCCCCTGATCCTCTCTGCTCGTGACAGGGTGTTTATTTGAGGCTTTCAGAAACAGGACCCCTGCGCCACCTCTAGCCTCGACAGAAGGTGAATACAAGATAGATACGGGTGGAGGAGTAGTGGCACATCCGGTGAAAAACAGCATGCTCAAACTCAGGAAAACAGCACTAATCATGCTTTTGATCATATGTTTCTCCATTAACTTGTAGGCAGGGTTCGGCACCAAACTTCGGTGCAAAACACTCCGTTTACCCCACCATTTCATCCTTTACGACTCTTATCGGCAAGAAACCGGTAGAGCGGAACAGGCATGAATACCTGGCCGATTCTTCGCGACAGAAAGGCCGCGACCATGAACGGAATTATGAGGATATGTTCGTCCGTCATTTCCATGATAATGATAACTGCGGTAAGAGGCGCCTGGATGACGCCGGAAAAGAAGGCGACCATGCCAAGCAGCGCGCAAACCTTGAAATTGGCGAAATGGAATATTTTAGCGACACTAAAGCCCAGTCCGGCGCCGATCGACAAGCAGGGGGAAAAAATTCCTCCTGCCATTCCGGAAAGGTATGACAGCACCGTCGTGCAAAACTTTTCCAATCCGAAAAACAGCGGCCACTGATCAATCGAGGAGCTTTCCAGGAATTTTCGTGTGATCTCGTATCCCGACCCTGCAGTGGTCCCGCCGCTAAAATAACCTACGGCGGCGCAGAGGATTCCGCAATAAAGCGCCTTCTTCCAGGGTTGGGACGGGAGGCGCACCAAGTCAGGGAAGGCCAATAGGCGAGCAAAAACGCCGCCAAACAAGCCCCCGGTTGCGCCGAGAATAAGAGTCTCCGGAACGAGGATAGCAGTGGAGCTTGAAACAGTTGGATGCCCGAAGTACAGGTAGTTCCCGGATAGCGCCATGGCGGCAATACCGGAAAGAATAACCGCAAGCATGATCATTTCTCGAAACTGCCCGAACATCCCCTCGGTCACTTCCTCGAGGGCAAAGGTGATTCCCGCCAGCGGAGCATTGAACGCGGCCGCCACTCCGGCCGCGGCACCCGCAGTCAGAAACGTCTGAAAGTCGGCTTGAGGCAGGATCTTACGGGTAATTCGCCCAAACCAGGCAAAGACTGAGGCCGCGATCTGGACAGTCGGTCCTTCGCGTCCAATAGATGCGCCGGCCACTATCCCGACGGTTGCCGAAATGATTTTAACACAGGCAGTTCTTAAAGAGACAAGCGGGCTCAGCCAGGGCGGTTCGACCACCTTGCTGTCATTGGCATGATCGATTGCTTCCAGAACTTGCGGAATTCCGCTGCCACGAGCTTCAGGCCCATATTTCTGAACAATCAAGGTGGCGGCAACGAAAAGAAGTGGTGTGCCGAGCATGATCAGGTAAGGGTGGCCATGGACGAGAGTAAAGTAGAACTTCTGCGCCACCTCGATCAGGCGCGCAAACAAAACTGCCGCACCTCCGACGACAGCCGCAGCGGTCCAAATAGTTATCTGTAGATATGTCCTTTGGCGAAACTTTATCAATTGCAAGCTCCGATTCTAACATCATAACTTCCCGGTCGAGCGCGGGCGCCCACACATCGTGGAACCGATTTTAAAAAAAGCCCCTGCCCGGCGAACCGATGTCTCGCAGGCGGGGGCTTTTTGCAACGGACCTGTAAATAATACCTGTTACGGGAGGACGACAAACTCGTCCCGCCTGTTCTTGGCCCAGCTCGATTCATCGTGGCCCGTGACCACCGGCTTCTCTTTTCCGTAGCTGACCACCGTTAGCCGTTCAGCGGGAATACCCAGGTTGGCCAAATACTGCACAGCCTCCTTGGCACGTTTTTCACCAAGGGCCAGATTGTAATCGTCCGAACCCCTCTCGTCGCAGTTACCCTCGACTCTGATCTTGGCTTTGCCTATTTTTTTGATCAGGTCGGCATCCTTTACCAGGGTATTGCGCGCTTGGTCGGAGAGGGCGGCCGAGTCAAAATTAAAGTAGACCTTATCAAGTCCTTTCTTCAGCTCTGCTGCCTGATCGGTCCCGGTAATGGCTGCTGCCGGTCCGGCAGTTTGCTTAATTCCTTGCGTTGCGACTGATGACGTTTCTACCGCCCTCGTCTTGTCCTGCTGCTTCGACTGCGCCTTGGGGGCAACTGCAGCTAAAGGAGCCATTGGCTGGTCCTTTTTAATCACCTCGTTTTTCGCGCATCCGCCCGCCAAAATTGCGCCGCAGCTTACTGCCATCAAGAACGCCGCCGTCTTTCCTGCCATCTCCCACCTCCGTGTATTTTTCGTTTTTTGACATTAACCGCACAGTGTTGCATATGTGTAACAATTATTTGTATGCATATTATCGGCGCACGCTTCATGGATGTCAAGTGGGTTTTTTATTTTTCTGAGGCTTGGTTAAAAAGATCACCGTGGTTGAGCTGAAGGTGGCGCTCGTTGTGCCCTTTGGCTATAGATGACAAAAACCGTTTGTGATGGCAAGAGCCGCCACCGGCCTCCCAGCCTGCCTTTAAATGATTTCAGCACCTATGCCTTGCCGCGCTGGCAGCCTGGCCTCCGAACTCGGCGGTTGCTTGGAATCACTCACAGACTTTTCAACCTTGACCATTTGGTGAGACGCTGCTATAGTTTGGTCACCATTGATAGCTATGCCAATTATCTGTGACACATATTAAAAGGCCAAGTTAATTCAGGAGCTGTCATGAGGGAAAAAACTGCGGAAATTCAGGAGATCATTCACAACGTACGACGAATGTATCAGGGACTAAATGAGTATTCTCGAAACGTGGTGAGGGAAACTAAATTGACAGGCCCGCAGCTCTGGGCTCTGAAAATCCTATCGAGCACCTCTCCCCTGCGGGTTTCTGACTTGGCGCGCCATATGTACCTGTGCCCATCTACCGTTTGCGGAATCCTCGACCGACTCGAGATCAAAGGTTTGGTGAAGCGGTCCCGATCAAAAAGAGACCGCAGGGTGGTGGAGGTAGATCTCAGCGAGGTGGGGAAGGATGTAGCGGCCAAGGCTCCTGAAGTAGCACAGGCCATGCTGATAAAAGGCCTTGAAATACTTCCGGACCAGCAACTTAACAATGTCCTGGCCGGTACGCAGCAGATTGTTCGAATCCTCGGTGCAGATCAGCTTACTCCGCATCCATTGCACGGTTGATGTGTTAGGAGAAACAAAGTCCGACGCTACTCAGCATACAGGGGAAGATTCCTAACCCAGCACCGCCCCCTCAACGACCTGCTTTCCTGATTAAGTTTTACCCGACCAGATGTCTTAGAGATTGTCGACCAGAGGAGCGTTCGCGTGAGCTTCAAGCCCACGCACCTTTTCATTAACACAAGACAGCCCATGAAGAGCTTTGGAAACGAGAAAATCCCGAGTTCCCCCTCTCCGTCAGTCTGATATCTGGCTGATAGGCTGAGCTAAAAGATAAAGAGTCTTCCTTTACAAGGTCTCCAAAAAGGCCGGCAGGAACCTCAGCCTCAGTGTTGGTAGTATTACGTTGTCTACATCCCCATGACCATAAGACCACCCCCCACTGCCCGAAATTATATTATATCGTTTTCCACGTCCAGCCTATGCCTGAAAAACATACAGGTGGCTATATGGATTTTATAGGAAGTGGCAAGTCCAACAGACCCGCTATCTTTAATAGGGTCGCGATGTCAGAGGCATTATTCAGGCATTCATCTTCGTAATCTTCCATCCCGACCAATGGATTTGCCGCACAGTTTTCATACGGATGCCCGCGCCACCAACGGTTGCGATCTACATCCTCATAAAAACAATAATCAAATTGACTTAGGTAAGCGGCTGTCCGCCTCAGTAGCTCGAAGGGGTCTACTTCCCCGCGATTGCAGTGCCGTTTGGTTCATTGCTGGACAAAAGTTGTTCCTTGTATGAGCCCGATGTTAATTTGCACAGCCTGCAGGGCCAAGGCATTCATCGCCAGGCCGTTCACCCCGGTACCTATGGCGACATACAGCGGCGGGACAGGTGAACTCATACATCCCGAAGTGTCGTAGAGCACCGGACTGGTGAACGCACTGTAGCTCCCTGCAGAGAATCGCTGAATTGGATAGCGGATCTGAGTCGTTGAGTACTGGGTGCCCGAAAGGTCACTGTAGCTGCTGTAACTCAAAAAGGCGTAGCTGTTGGGGGAAAGCAGGATTGCATGACGGGTCTTCGTCGTGGCTGCCGCGACCTGGACAGAGTTAAAGTCCGCCTGCATCCGCTTCACCTGTGACTCGATCTGGTATTTCGTGACCATAAAGGGAAAATAGAGCGTCGCTATGGCAAGCAGGATGGAACCAACCCCTATCACCACCAGCAACTCTGTCACGGTGAAGCCGGAGGCGGACTGAGCACTTCCCCAGGTTTTCACAACTGTAGCCTTGGCGCGCGCCAGCATCGTTTTGCTCCTGTTGCTGCTACAGCTTCCGGTTCGAAGCACCCCTTCGAGCTACAAACACGGACAACGACTTTGGGCCCCTTTTGAGAGGAATGGGGTGAACCTGATCAGTTCACCCCAATCTTCCCGATCCCGCATTGGGAGTTCGGCACTGTAGTTAAAAATTAAGTGAAATATCCCGACAACTCGTAAAACTTGCTCATCAACATGTGAATAACCACCGAAGTCTGTTTATCCCCGCTCTGGCCATAACCGGCTGCTTCACTTCCTTCCGGGAACAGGTGAAAGATTTCGGGGCCGAAAGAGAGAGGATTTTACCAAGCTCGATGCGGTCGCCGCAGAGCCGTCTTTCCCCCGTCGCCGTTGATTGCTTCCTGTTAGGAACGACAACTCATTAGAGGTCCTTGTTTATGACTCATGGTTAATCCCTCCAGTATTTGATCCGGGGTTGTCAGTCCTTCCATTTTCGGCTCTATCACGGTTTCAAGCAGTGGCAGGCTGAAACTGCATAGGCGTGACCTAGATGTCGATAGCTTTTCAAATCGACCGCAATCCTGGTGCCACAGAAATCGATCACGCTTTCGGATCCTTCCAGCGTGACTATCGAGCGAAGCGATCCGCATCTGACTCCAAGGCCCCTATCATCTTTAAGGGTTAAGATCCTGTCCCCGGATGCAGAACTTCTCTGTTCCTCCCTGACCAGGGTTGTCTTCAGGGGCAATTTCGAAAGGCAGACGTTTTTTAGTCATCGTTTTCTCGCTGACCCGACCTACTGCGTTGCAGCTATCGGAGGTGTAGGTAACGGCGATTTTATTTTTTCCCGGATTGATACCGGTTACGGTCCCCACGGTATTTACCCACGCCGCCCACCTCTGAATTTTGCCGCCATCTATTGGAAACCCCGAAAAGATGACGGTATCTCCCACCAGGTAACCGTCTGCGGTGCCCCCCAGGGGGACAGGAACAAGCACCTGAAAGGGTTCCTCCTCCCGGATTTCGCCGTCCGCGACGCGTGCCTTCCGGGTTTCCTGATTCAATTGTCGTTGGCACGGGCGTTTTCTAACGGGTACAGCCGAAGTTCGAGGGAGAATCCAGGCAAGAATCCACGATGAATCACTGTGTCAAAAATTTCATGCTGCCAGAAGTGCCAGCGTAAGGATCTGGCATCCAAAACATTTACATACTCTAACCGCATCCTGAAGGAAAGCAAGTCCCGGGCAGTACGGCTCTGGTACTGGCCTGGCCTCGAACCAGATGGGCCGGATGATGCCGCCGGCATCGAAGACGGTGGCGACGCGGACTTCCCAGGGTATGTCTCGGTTTTGGACGATGGTTGCCATGCCGGGCTTATGGGGGAGCTTGATCCCGGATGCAAGGGAGATCCTCTGACAGCGGGCAAGGCGGGTCTTCACCCAACACTCTTAACTCTGGGCACGGATCTGGTATTGTAACGCTACGGGCGCTGCAACGCCAAAGCCGAAGTCAGCTTTTGGTATTCCATCACGAAGTTCTCAAAGAGGTTTTTGTCCAGCATGACCTTTGCGAGGGCATCGGATTCCCTCATGACCACATACCGACATTCCCCCCGCGTCATCGCCTTGATCAGGAGATTATTGTCGGCTATACCGAGATCATCGATCTTTTGGCGGGCGCAGGACAGATCCTCATTCGGCAGATGGTCCAGCACTTTCAAAATTTCGCAGCACATCTCCATCCGCAGTAGCAGCACCTCACCGCATAGATAGGCCGCTTCCCCGGGACAACGCTGCATCTTGGCTCGCAATTCGCGCAGTTGCTCGATCTTGGTCATGGCACTGCTTCCTTTCCACGTGACAATTCTGGTCATGCAATGGTTGTCTTTATTACCCCGAAACGACATTAACGTTTTTAAAGCATTGTCTGTGCCATCGGTAACAGCCCGATATCACGGACACTACCGCACTGGTGGCGGCAAAAAAGATCATCATCTGCGCAGGGTCTGATCACAAGCTCTCAGAGAAGATGAAGCGGGAGGTGCTTGGGTACGGGTGGACCGAAAGGCCGTAAGGCCTGTCGGGTGAAGAGGAAGGAACCGGTCCAGAGCGGCGGCTGAACCGGCTAGCTGAGGCCGCTGCCGTGGACGGTGTTTACTCCAGGCAAGAAAAACACCACATTTAATGGGCACGGGGGACTTGGATTTACACCAAATCCCCCGGCGTCTTGCTAGCTCGCCACTTCCACCGCGATACGCCGCGGTTTGGCGGCTTCCAACTTGGGCAGATGCAAGGTAAGCACGCCGTTATGGAATTCGGCCTTTACTCTGACCTGATCGATGAGGTCCGGGATCTGGAATTGGCGGTAGTATGGCGCCCATTCGAATTCGCTGTAAACGGGGCGCCCCGGCATCTCCCGGGACGCCGGCGCGTTTATGGTGAGAATCCCTTTTTCCACATGGATGTCCAAAGTCTGTTTGGACGCGCCAGGAAGGTCTGCGGTCAGGAAGAGTCCGGACTCATCCTCGCTGATGCTTACCGCTGGCCTGAGAAACCTTTCCGGAGCACGTGTCTCCTCCCTGTTCTGCGGATTGATGTCGTGGTCCCGAGCCGTAATGCTGTTAGCAGTCATGATCATTTCTCCTTCTCTTGAGTGCTGGAAAATTGGAGCCCGTCGGGCTTAGGCGACTTTCACATCGATCTTTCTCGGCTTGGCGTGTTCCGATTTGGCCATCAGGATGCGCAGTACCCCGTCCCGGTACTCGGCCGTAGTCCGGTCCGGGTCGATCTCAGACGGCAGGTCCACGGTACGGGAAAACTTCCCTGAGCCGAGCTCGTTGCGGTGCACCAGGCCACCCTTCAGTTCGATGGGAGACTTCCTGGCGCCGGTTATGGTGATCGTCTCTCGCAGCAGGGAGAGCTGCAGTTCCTTGGGGTCGATGCCAGGCAGCAGCGCGTCCAGACAGACCTGCCCCTCGTCCTCGCTCAGGTTGATGAGCGGGAACCGCCTCGTCGATTGGGGAGCCAGAAAAGTAGTCGCCAAAGGGCGGGCCACCCCAGCCACCCGAAAAGCGTCATCGATCTCCCTTCTCAGACTGTTTAATTCGTCGAAAATTCCCCAACTTGCCATTTGGATACCCTCCTTTAGTGAGTTTGTCTCTGACAGGAAAATAATCATCATTTTTTTCATGTCAAGAGATCGAGAAGCAAATAAAAATTGCCCCTGCGAGAAGTTACTGCTTTTGCGGGGAGTTTTCCTCTCCCCTTCTCGGAAAAAGATCCCACAGCCCATCGCCGAACTCGCCATTTGAGCAAAGCACGCCAGGCGGCCCCGGGACCGCAGAAAACGTAAAACAGAGCACGGTAAGGCAGCCATAATGGTGGGAGGCCCCCACCGCTCGGCTACACTGCTCGGCTAACTTTGGCGGGGTTCATAATCAGTCGCTGCTGGGATTGAAGGCTTGCTAAGGAAGGCGAATGTCAAGAAATAGAGCTGATATTCAAAATAGACGGTACGCTTACATAGACCCTGCATGCTTTTATTAAGTGGGTGGTCGCTGTAATCTAGGGGAATCTTTCCATAACCCCTGTCGTCTTATCATCGTCGAAACGGTTTCTTGATTCAGAATTACTAAAATGATAATCTTCTGAGACGGCGATATGTGTGAACGGATATTTTACAGATCTGGTGGTAGGATTTTATGAAACGCCATAATTGTATATTTACCAGTGCCTTATTTGTCTGTATCACCATACTGCCAGCAGCAACGACAGCACATGCTGATACCGTTGAGTTACTCTGCACTTATGTCGGATTTGGTGCCGATTCGAGTCTCAACAGGTATGTGAGCATCGACACTAACGCCAGCACCGTAGCATCAGGATATACGACATATAATCGAAGTCTTGATAATGCGGCCCCTGCGATAATCACCGAAAACCAGGTGACTTGGGCAGAGCCAGTCAATCCCAAAATTAAGTCTATGCTTGACCGAAGGACTAGTGTGCTTTCACAGATACAAGAGCAGGGTTCGTGGTCCTGTACGAAAGCGTCTCGGGCGTTCTAAACTTCAAACTGTCATTGTACAGATGGAGGACATTTTAACGGGTGGCAGCGGCCGGCAGTGCTCCTGCCGGCATACCAGAATAGCAGCCTATTCCTCTTCCTTGAAGACGTACCCCACCCCGCGCACCGTGTGAATGAGCTTCCTGTCGGATTCGCGGTCGACCTTTCTCCTCAGGTAGTTAACGTAGACGTCAATGATGTTGGTGAAGGTGTCGAAGGTGTAGTCCCAGCAATGCTCAGCAATCATGGTCCTGGTCAGCACTTGGTTCGGGTTGCGCATGAAGTATTCGAGAAGCGCATACTCCTTGCCGGTGACGTCAATTTCTTGATCCTTGCGCCACACCTTGTGAGTGACCGGGTCGAGACGCATATCTGCGAAGAGGATCTCCGCCCCCCTGTCATGTTCGCTCCGGCGCACCAGCGCTCTCACCCTGGCGAGAAGCTCGGGAAAAGCGAACGGCTTGGTGAGATAATCATCGGACCCTGAATCGAGCCCTGCCACGATATCCTCGACGGTGTCCTTTGCGGTGAGCATCAGCACTGGGGTCATGTTCCGCTTGCCCCTGAGATCCCGCAACAAGCTCATTCCGTCCTTTTTCGGCAGCATCCAGTCGAGCACGATCAGGTCAAACGACCTCTCCAGGGCCAGTTTAAGGCCTTCCTCGCCGTCCGCAGCCGTCTGCACCTCATAGCGCTCCTCTTCCAAGCCACGCTTGATAAAGTTCGCCACCTTCTTTTCGTCTTCCACTACCAGGATTATCATATATTCCCTTCCCTTTTCCGGTCCGACCTGCCTGTATCTCTCATTAGTCAAGGATATCAGCTTCCAGTTTAAAATAAAACAAAAATTAATGGGAAAGCCTAAGTGAAGGCCACCCGGCCAGGAGGGTTGACCGCGTGAAGGCCTTCCACCCTTCCAGCCGCGGGTGCAGGCCCCGGTGAAGCTGGAGCAGGAGGGAGTGCAGTTGTCGCTACTTTGGTGTGTTTGCCTGGATCACGCTGCCGGTGCAGCATGCCGCGAACTGCGTGTCATCTTTCACCTGCTCCAGGTCGTAGAGGATGTCGACGTCGGATATCGGATCCCTTGGCCATTACAGGGTCGTTGGAATAACCACTTGAAACAATGGTGGTTATCCGAAAAGGAAACAGACGCAGCGGTAACTGCAATAAAAAGGGCGGCGGCAGATGTGGCCAGGGCTTTGGCTGGCAAGGCGCTAAAAGAGATTCTGGAAAGGTGATTGAGGGTATCTTCGGTCGGCAGGGGATTCAGATGCGGCAGCGGTAGACCACACCAATGAAGGGGGAAACCAGGGGAGATTGAGATGCTGTAACTGGCTATGCGGTCTACGGCATGACACGTCCGTGTTTAAGCAAGGTTGATGGATCTGCCACCAGGACAAGTTGTAGTGATGTTTTCGTCATTAGTATTTCCAGGCAGCAACTCCTCGTCAGGAAAATTTTTCCTGACGAGGAGCCAACTATTTTTGTTACAGTTTCCTTCTCCTCACGCCGGCAAGGCCCATGAGGCCGGAGCCTAGCAGCCAGGCGGCGGCCGGGATCGGGGTCGGGGTTGCGGTGGTGGAGGCATCCAGGGAGACCGCAGAAGTATTGCCGTTGTCGTACTGGTTAATCATAACGGCAGTCCCGGCATAAGCACCACCGTTAGTGTTGAGCAGCGGGGAAAGGCCTTGGGCATCGCTGAAAACTCCGAGCGAGAAGGTGCTAGCGCCGATGCCTGCGGTATTGCCAGCATTGGAGGTGGTGACCAGGAAATCGACGACGTGTCCGAAGGTGATGGCGTGGTTGTAATCGTTGACGCCGTTGGTGTTGGAAAATACCAGGGTGCCGGGAAGTGTCCCGGAGACGGCAGAACCGTCGGCGACGTCCACCGTATCCTTGGCCCCCAGGACGCCGTCGGTGGTGAACAGGCTTACCGTGGCGGTGGAGGAAACGACGCCGTTCAGCGGGTTGTACTGCATGTACAGGTAGCCAGTGTCCCCATTGATGCCGGAGGTATCCACCTGCACTTCGTAGCTGAAGGAAGCGAAGGCGGAGGTGGCGGCAAGCATCATAACGACAAAAACCAGCAATTTAAGTTTCATGAGTCCCATGGGTTTCCTATTGAATGGTAGTAATCGGATTGAAGTTGATCATCAAGTTTGAGGGGTTGCTGAATTTCAGCGGCAGCGTTACCGAAGCGCCTGGGGCGAGGGAAACGGTCGAGCCGATGGTGGGGAACCCGCTGTTCGAGCCGGTAGCATCGGTCAGGGTCACGCCACTGGTCAGGCTGCTCAAGGTAACGGCGAGATTGCCGGAGATGACGGCGCCGGAGTTGTTGGTAACGGTCAGGTTGCCACTGTAGAGTTTGGTTGCACGGCTGTACACAAGGTTGCTGGTGACGGCTGCGACCTGGGAGGAGATGTCGGTCCCGGCTGTGGTGGAATAGGTGGTGTACGCCACACCGCGGAGAACTTCTCCGTAATTCGCTGTTGCCAGGGTGGTGAAGGACTCACCGGCCACCTGGCCGACGGTCGTCGCGGAGAGGTTGTCCGTGATGCTCACCAGTTGGTTCGGGTCGGCGCCCTGATCCGTAGAGGTACTGACGGTGGAGGTGATGCCGTAAAGGGTGACGGTACCGTCACCGTTCACCGTGCCGGTAATATTGCGAATACCGTCGGTGGCAGGGTTCAGGGCCGCGGGGTAGTTGGCGATGCTGTACTGGGTGCCAAGGTTGAGGCCGTTCTGGAGGGTGTAAGCAAGGCTCCAAGTGCTGCCGTTGAGGACCCACTTCTGGATTCCGCCGAACCGGGTCTTGCTCCCGGAGGTATATACGACCCCGTCCCCTTCGTCGCCAACGTACAGGGTGTTGGCATTGGCGAACCAGATCCCGAACGGGTGGAACACCGGTTTGCTCGGAGTGCTGGTGGCACTGGCCAAGGTGGTGGAGAACCCAGGGAGGATAGCGATGGTGGTCGTAGCAGCAGTTGCAGTGTTCGGCGGGGTTCCCGCCGCGCCGACCTGGTAAACCGTATTGATACCGTTGCTGCCGCTTCCCTTGGTGCAGTAGAGGGTGTTGTTGAAGACGGTCAGACCGCGGAAGTTGTCATCCTTACCGGATTTGTCCGCAGTTAAACCGTTTAGAGCAACCGAATAGCCAAATTCGAACCCTTTGCTTTGCCCTGCAGTACCCTGCTGGGCGCCAACGACGGTTGCCTCAGGGCCTCCTCCGGGGGTAACCATCTGCACTCCGGTGTTGTTCACAATGTTGGTCGGCTCGGTTCCGGAGCCATTTCCCGCATTGCCGACCATGAAGTAGTTGCCGCCGGCGAGGACAGCCGCACGGCCGTTGTTGCCGCTGTAGGTGTTGACCGGGGTTAACTGGAGGCTCGCGTTGGTGTTTATCTGGGCAACCGCCCTCTGAAAACTCGACGTAACCGGATTGGTGGAGTCCACATGGTTCGGGGTGTTGGAATTGGAGACGTCAAGAGTGTTTATGGTCGCCACATAACCCATGAGGGTGAGGGCACCGTTGGCAGATTCGTTGATTGCTATTTCAGACTTTGAGGAAAAGCTGGTAACCAGATTGAGTCCCTGATTCGCAAAGGCGTTGGTCAGGTTGAAGCTGTTCAAGAGGGTGCCATTTGTGGTCAGCTGGTCGAGCATAATCGGAGCCGTGATGCCGAAGCTCGGGTCCGGGGTTTCATTCGCCCAGACATAGGGGTAGGATCCGTCGTTAGTGGCAACGCCGCCGCCGGGAAGGGCCTGCCCGATGATGACGCTCGCTGCGGTTCCCGAATAGACGCTGCGTGTCACCACCAGATTGCCGGCGGAGAGGTTCAGGGTGTCGGCACCGGCAGGGAGGTTCGACATACAGATGGCACCGGCTGCCACCCCCAGTAATAGACTTTTCTTAACTGTCATTTTCCCAATCTCCTTACTTTTTTGGTTGAGGTTGAAAGGATGCTTCACTTCAGGGCCGAACTAGGTGGTTTTTGCACCTCCGATAGAGATAAATCCGCTTCGATGCGGCAGTGATACGGCAATAAAAAGCCGGGCGTGCTGTCTCTAGGCAAGACATGCAACCCGGCTGTCCCAATAGGACCCGCAGCTTTCCGTCCCCGCCTTGCGACGGGTTTGGCTTTGGTTCACGAAGAATAAACGCGAAAGCCCGCCGCAAAGATATCTCTGCAGCGGGCTTTCTGGGGCCTAGAATAGGTCAGCAAGGTACCCGATTGGAATTTCCGTTCAATTCAAACTTTTATTTCCCACATTATACACTTGGCCATGTTAAATCCATGTCAAAGGAACACGACGATTTTGAAACTTCTTTCCTTGTTTTCAGAGAATCCGCGAAGAGAAGCTTACAATAGCTTGCAGGATACACATACGAAGTCCAGACAGAAAAGGCATATATCATATACCATTATTATTAACGCCACCCTGTTATGAATTTGAAGCTCATCCATTATCACCATCTATTTCTGTAACTGTATACAATTCAAGCTGCAACTAATAATCTGCCTAGCTCGTCGCTCCATTTTCTCCGCGGCTGTTGTTTCTGAGCATCATATTCATGAAGGCCATACTTTGCACTCAGAACTCCCTTTTAATGATTCAATATAGCTTCCCTATTCCCGCGAGATAAAGTGGCATCTTGAAGCAATCTGTGGGGTTGAGGTTTCCCCCGCCCTGATTTCTACCGGCACCGAGGCGGTGACGGAAGAAGGTGGCAGTGGTTTTCGAGTTGGAGGCGGTCAGGCCGATCTGGTCGAGGTGCCGGGGGAGGAGAGGGCCCAGGTGGGAGAGATCTGCGGCACAAGATTGCGCCCTTTCTCCTTGCTCGCTGAAGAGCCAGTGCTGAACGTTAGCCCAAGAATGCATCCCAATCTTGCCGCAGCTCAGAGATTGAATCGTCAGGCCTTTAATAGGATTGTCGCGGCGCAAAAAGCTAATGAATGGGACATGGAGGGGCATGCTCAAAAGCCAAGGAATTGCTCGACCAGGTTAACAAGGAATTGAAACTCGCAGCTGAAGCTGCCAACAAAAAATGACCTGATCAACGTTGATATAACAACGGCTCCCCGTCTTAAGATCTCCAACCATCATCACGGAGAGGAGGAATCGGCTGCGATACGACAGGTCTCGCTCTCTCAATTGGGGTGGGGCCTGTTTGCGGGTGACCGGCAGAGTTAGGGGTTCGGATGCGACCCAAGCTACTTGCGGCAGCCGCCGGAGTTGATCACCTTGCGAACCTTTCGCAGCAGGGCTTCGGGGAAAACCGGCTTGGCCAAGAACTCGAACTCCTTTCCTTCAAACCCCTTCTGGCTGATGATGTCGGCCGTGTACCCGCTCATGAATATGACCTTCACCCCGGGGTTCAGGGCGCGTATCTCCTCAAAGGCGCGCTGGCCGTTCTTGCGGGGCATGATGACATCCATCAGGATGAGATCTATCGCGTCCTGGTGCTTTAGAAACCGCTCGACCCCCTCCTCGCCGTCTATCGCCATCAAGGTCCGGTAGCCGTTAGTCTCCAGGGTCTGCCGGAGCATTTCACGGACCTCCTTGTTGTCCTCCACAACCAGCACGGTCTCTCCACCCCAGCCATGGATGACATAATGTTCCTTGCTTGCCGGGACGGCCGCCTGCTCCGAAGCGGGGAAGTACAGGCTGAATACGGTGCCCATTCCCGGTGCGCTGACAACCTCGACGAAGCCATTGTGCTGCTTGACAATGCCGAAGACGTTCGACAGGCCGAGTCCGGTCCCCTTGCCGACCTCCTTGGTGGTGAAAAAGGGCTCGAAGATCCTCTGCCGGGTCGCCTCGTCCATGCCGCAGCCGGTATCAGAGACGAGGAAGGCGACATAGCGCCCCTCGCTGCCGAACCCGCGGCTGGCGATGAAGCCCCGGTCCATGGTGACCTCTTCCACCCTGATGGTGATCGTGCCCCCGTTGGGCATGGCGTCCCGTGCGTTGGTCGCCAGGTTCATCAGCACTTGGATGATCTGGTTGGGATCAAGGTTGAGCCGCAGGCTCTTTTGGGGCGGCACCACCACAAGTTCGATGTCTTCCCTGATCACCCGCGAAAGCAGCGCGTCGATCTGATGCAGGATCTCCCCGGTGTCGGTTTCCCCCAGTGTCAGGGTCTGCTGCCTGCTGTAGGCCAAAAGGCCTTTGGTGAGCGAGGCGGCCCGGTCCGCCGCATCCAGGATGTGATCGACGTACGTGCCCAGGGGATCGTCCTGGTTCAGGCTGGAGCGGAGCATCCCGCCGTAGCCGACGATCACCATCAGGATATTGTTGAAGTCGTGAGCCACCCCTCCAGCCAAGGTTCCGATTGCCTCCATCTTCTGGCTTTGGCGCAGCTGCGCCTCGATGGTGCATTGGGCAGTGATGTCTCGTACAATCGCCAGTACGTATTGGACCCTGCCATAATCGTCGAAGATGGGAACCGCCCTGACCTCGAGGGTGGTCTGGTCGGGAGTGACTACGATGCCGGTGGCCGTTTGGCCGGTCCTGTGGACCTCGGCCGTGGGGCAGTGGGGGCAAGGTTCGGTGGCGCCGAATCTGGCGTGGAAGCAGAATTTCCCCTGCATCTCCCCCAAGTCGGCATCGAAGTCCATGGAGGCCGCCTTGTTGGCCCACTCGATCCGGTGGCCCGGGGACAGGAGCATGACGGAATCGGGGAGGTTGTCCAGGAGGGTGTGGAACTGCCGGGACATGCTCCTGAAGTTCTGCTCGCTGGCCCTGAGCGCGCCCTCGGCAAACACCTGCTCGGTGATGTCGCGGTTCAGGCCGATGAAGCGCACCGCACTGCCGGCCTGGTCCCTCAGCACCAGGCCGTCGGCCTTGATGGTACGGACCTGGCCGTCCGGTCTGACGATCCGGAACGCCGTGTCGTACTTCTCCTCCCCCCTGACGGCGGCATCGAAGGCGTGGCTGGCGGAGTCAAGGTCCTCGGGATGCACGACTTGCCGGAAGAAGTCAAACTCCCCGGTGAAAGTCTCGGGCAGGATTCCGAACATCTCGAACATACGGTCATCACAGATCAGGGTGCCGGTCCGGATGTTCCAGTCCCACACCCCCAGGCTCCCCGAGGCGGTGGCGAGCTTGAACCTCTGGGAGGTTTCGTACAGGTCGTGCACCACCCTGCGCTGGTTCTTCTCGAACCAGGCGATCAGGGAGGCGGTGCCGAGCAGGAGGAGGGAGACCAGGGCGCCGACCGTTTCCAGGTAGGTCCGGCGCTTGTTCGCCTCCCGGTAGACGTCCTGATCGGCGAGCCCTACGGTCACCACCAGCGGGTACTGCAGCAGCCGGCGGTAGGCCCAAATGCGCGGGACGCCGTCCAGGGAACTGATCCCCTGAAAGCTGCCCGAGGAGGGTTTGCCGGGGTCCAGGTAGGGACGGTTCCCCGGAAGGGTTTTGCCGATTGTTTGGTCGAAGGCTTGCCGTCCCGAGCGGGCGCGGATGACGCAGTCCGTTCCCACCAGCGTGATGACCCCCTTTGGGCCCACGTCCACCGTGGCGAAGAAGCGGGAAAAGTATTCGGGATCGATGGAAAGCACCATCACGCCGGCAAATTCGCCCTTCCGGTCAAGGATCTTGCGGGTGACTTGGATGCTCCACTTTTTAGAGACCCTCCCGATCACCGGCTTGCTGATGAAAAGGAGATCCTTGCTGGTTCCCACCTGGGCACGGAAATGCTCGCGGTCAGCCAGGTTGACCGGTTTGGCCGGCATACCCTGATCGCTGAGCACCAACATCCCAGACCGGTCGATGACACTGGTTTGGATCACCAGGTCGAGTGACTCATGCTGTTTCAGGTATAGGAGGTATTTTCCAAACCCTTGCGGGTCCCTCTGGTAGTAGGCGCACAGGTTGATCAACTGGGTGTCGACCTGCTGGAAGGTCCGCAGAGTATGCTCCTCGAAGGTCCGGGCCAGATTTGATGCAACGGTTTCCGCATCCGCTCTGGCGATCATTCGGTCGCGTTCCAGTTCGAGTGCTAGGGCGATCCAAAGGCCCGCAATGAGGGCAAAGAAACACGTAACTATGATGGCGATTTTGAAGCGGCGCATGTGTTCAATCCGGTTTTAAGATATCAGGGTATGCAGGCAATCTCCTACCAGTATCGGAATTATCGGTCTCATCCTCAGGGATGGCAAGGTTATTTTGATTACCTACCGTATCAGGAGTGCCTGAACAGATTTATAAAATTTTTACCAATTATTCCTAATCTGGTCAAAAACCTGCTGCCCAGTGCAGGACAGCCTGAGTGCCGTGCGGCAAGATGGAACAGGAATAGCCGACAGGGCAATGTTAGGCCTCTTTTTTAATAGTTCTGTCGAAGAACAATGACAAAAAAATAGCACTAGAGCCTTTGGCAGTTGCTTTTTTTGGGCAGCCATTGTCCAACCTCAAAAGCTTTCCAAACAGGAAACTATGCAAATATTTTTTGGGCAAGGGCGGCTTCAAGACTCTAACCCGGCCTTTGAGCACTGCTCATCAGCTAAAGCCCGGGGCATACAAAAAGCAATTTGGAATTCCGAGCAAGCAGTCATTGTCTGCTAAGAGCTATTCCGAATCGAGGCGGCAAACGGCTCTGGATCAGGGGTTAGCTGATAACCCAGCCAAGGCCAGGGAGGTAAGGATGGCCAATATAGAGACGAGAAAGGCGGCGCCGGCCAAGGCGACAAAAGTCAAGCCTCCTGCCAGCGCGGCAGTGGCATCCCTGGCAAAGAAAAAGTTAAGAGGTGATTTCATCCTGGTAGGTTTGTAATGCCAACCACGTCCCTGGGTATCTAATACCTCCATGTCATGTTCACCTGGCAATAGAAATCGCCCCTCTACGGAGTGATCGATCTATTCTCACCAGATGGGCCGAATCGCGCCGCGACATCACCGAAAGTATCTCCCATCTTGAAGCAGCCACCTTTGACGGAAGTCATTTCGATGCTCGGCGCAGCAATTGCCACCCTCACAAATACAAGCAACAAGAATGTTACAATGTAAATACGCACGATGTTTCTCTTCTCTGTCGGATTAAAATCCCTATCGCCGCTTCCGGTTTGGTCTCCACAGGCAAAACACTTGGTACTTTCGCGAAATTCAGCCTCGATCCAAGAGACCAAGACAATACAGTTTAACAAAGATGAGCAATTCTCACAAATGCCCGTTCAAAAAACCTCAATGCAACAAAAAAAAGCTCAGCGCAGAAATTATGACCAAGGGAAACCAAAGGCTTCCTTATGAAGATGAATTTGGTGCCTGCAAGACAGGTGGCTAGTCCGCCAGTCAACAAGCGGTCATCGAGAAGCACGATAGCCGACTCCTTACAATTAGCCATGGCTTTTATTGCCAGTAACCCGTCTGGATACGGTTTTTTCTTTATTCCAGTCACAAATCTGACATCAGGGAAAATGGTACGAAAATAAGCGCGACGCGAGGTTTTGGGCTTATTTGATAAAATAAAAATTTTATCCGCACCGAAATCAGAAATAATTTGAGTCAACCACTGTTGAATATCGGGGCTAAGCTCGTCAACACCATGAGGTGCAAGCACACCATCATAATCGAGTGCAATTATTGAGGCACTCGTTTTCATGATAGTGTCATATGTTATTAAAGTTGTGGATAAATTGGAGCAGCACAATAAAATGCGATACAGTGACTGTCTTTTGTTAAAACCTTCAACTATGGTAAAAAATGCTCTTCCAAACATCGTTAACATTTATTCCCCTATAAGCGGTTATGACGATGAATTTGACGATATATTTGACTAAATAGTCGGAGTTTTGCTTGGGCGAACTCATATAGCTTCTTCCCGTTTCCGGGCCAACCTGCGAGCACGATTCATTAGATAACAGTATCATTTCCAAGTCTGAAATAAAAGGTAAAACCGAACCAGATGTCAAGGAGAAACCTTTCTACGTGGTTTACGAGGTTCTTCTTAATGTCCAACTACGAGAGTGAGTGAAGACGACGCAACTTATTATAATTGAGCTCAAGCATTCGCAGAATGATTTCAGCGCACTATGGAAAGATTCACCACGAGTAACGTTAACATTGACCGCCTGGGGTGTAACCTTTTTTATGCGCCCTGCGCCCCCGAAAAGAAGCGGGCGACCTGTGGGAAATAAGGCCACGCCGTCCATACAGCCTGTATCTGCGTTGCCGGAGCGCTTGGGCGGAGCTAACCTGCCGATTTACGACATTAATTTTGCACGAAGGTTTGTTGCAAATGTGCAAATTTTGTGCAAGAAATGTGTTGAAGGATGCCTCTGGATATGGTCTAATCCCGCATCCAGCCTTTAATGAGACTTAATCCTCTGCCATCCTGTCGGTCTCGGCTGGATTCCAACGCCAACCTGTACAAGGATGTCACCATGTTTTCAGCAGCAGTGAAGAAGCAGCAACCAGCCTGGCTGCCGGCCGGCAGCTCTTTATTCGGTTTGGCGCAGGCGGTACACCCGGGCGGTTCCCTTTCCGACTGGATCAAACGCGGCAGGATTATGCTGCGGCTTTGCCTGTTCCGCCATTATCACCGGCAGGTGCGGGCCATCTTTCACGAGCATCCCCTACGCCAGATCGTATTCGCCAACCCTCGTATTTACGAAAAGATCTACCGGGAGTATCTCTTCAGAGGTGCCCCCCTGACCGAGCGCCTGCGGTTGCTCGACGCTCACTACCGGTTCGTCCGGAAGGCCTTCGACAGTTCCAGTATCCGTTCGATCTACGTGCTGCACAATCTCCCGCTGTGCAGCATCCCCCTCTCCGGAGGCGCGGAACAGGTGTTCGCCCGGCTCGCCTACCGGGACCGTTTCGAGAAGGAAGGGGAGCTTACCCTCGAACTGCACGACAACACCGGGAGGCGCCTCTACTCCATCAGTTTTTCCGTCAGGCCGAGCGACGGAAGTCATGCGGCGCTGATCGGCTGCATCGTCGGTCCCCCGGCAGCCAGCTCCCCTGAAGAGCAACGCCCGCTGACTATCAAGGGTCTCACCAAGGGGATGCACGGCATGCGCCCCAAGAACCTAGTCTTTTTTCTACTGCAGGCGCTCTGCAGGCACCTGGGGGTTGGTGAAATCCTGGCAGTAGGTTCGGATTCCCACGTCTACGGTGGCTGCCTGAAGAAACGAGGACAGATCAGGTTTGATTACGACCTGTTCTGGGAGGAGCTGGGAGGCAGGCGCGCTCAGGAGGACCGGACTCTCTTCTCCCTGCCGCTGCATCACCCGAAGCGCTTGCCCGGGGAGATGCGCGCCAACAAACGCGCCAGCTACCTGCGTCGTTACACCTTTCTGGATGACCTGGAGGCACAGGTCCAGCTGAGCTGCGTCGGGTGGGGGCAGAGCGTAGTACCGGCCGGACCTGGCCCGGCTTGTCCCCCGGAGCTGGACACCCTGGTCGACGCCGCCTGAATCGCTGTAAGAGGGAAGATTAGAGAACAGGTTCAGCTGCGTTAGGCTGGGTATGCGTGCCCGTCACTATCGTTATGTGCACCCGACAGACAGTATGGAGTTCGCCGGTTACAGGCGGAACTCGCTGATGATTGCTTTGTCGCCGAGCGGGATCGCATTGAGCGTTTGCCCTGAAGCGAAAGGATCAAGCTTAAAATTCGAGGCTGATAGTAGCAATGCGCCATCAAGGGAGCGGCCCGTAGTAGTGTTGAAGCCTCTGTCATGGCGGCGGAGCGAAGTGGCTGCGTCATCCTGGCTTTGGGTTATATCAACCATGCAGACGAGAAGAGTATACGCAGTATCCCTCAGCTTTGGTCCATGGCCATTCGCAACATCCTGGCCCTGTGCAGGGAATTATGCAAAAAATGAGGAGGCAATAAGTCGTCGAAGGCACAAAATATCCGGGAGAAAGCGGCTCAACAATATGCCACCATATTAGGAACTTAACGATGTGTGCCGAAATGAATAGTAAATGGGGTGCTGGATTATTGGGAAGACTCGTAATTTTAGCAGCCATTGCGCTCCTAGTTGCAGTTGCCATACCTCAATTTCTAAGATTTCGTGAGAAAGAAAAAGAAGCTGAGGTTGAAGCGACCTTTGCTGAAGCCCAGCAAGTTGCCAATCAGTACTACGGGCGGGTCGGGGCTTGGCCTTGTTCCGCAAGCGATCTAAACTCTCCAGAACTGATGGTAAATATCCTACAAAGGCATTGGAAGCTGGATTGTGATTGTCGGTCCAATACCATTACTTTAATTTACCCCCAACATGGCAAGGACTTTTACCAAGAGTTCAACCACAACTCTGGCAAGATAAGGGAAGGTTTTTTTTAATTTGCTTGGTTTTGCCCTCGGCTCACTCCTCATTCAACCCCGCCTCCTTGATCCAGTCTTAACTGAATTCCCTGTTGAGTGGACCATGAAATTAACCCCGTCGGCTGTAAATGTCCACGATAATTGCAGCCGGCACGTTTCTGCGACGCTTCCTACACTTTTTATATTACCTATTATGTGGTATCTATGCAGACAGCATCTTGAGCGGCCTTCAAGTCTGCTCCCTGCCACGGCATAAACTACAGCTCTCAAGGAGCGGCACATGAAAGGTTATTTCCGTCAGCATTCGGCAACACTGCGCATTGTCGGGATTTATGCGCTGGTCGGTATGCTCTGGATTTACAGCTCGGATACGGTGTTGGGGTGGCTGGTCCAGGACCCTCGGGTTATCACGCGGATCGCCATTTTCAAGGGCAGCTTTTACGTCGCCATGACGTCATCCCTCCTTTTCATCCTGATCAGTCGCTACAGCAGGAATCTAACCGCGTCGGAACGGGCACTCAGAGCGAGCGAGAACTATCTCCGAAGCATTCTTGATACCGAGCCGGAATGCGTCAAGTTGCTCGATGCTGACTGTAACCTATTGATGATGAATCAGGCCGGATTGGACATAATAGAGGCAGACTCCCTGGATCAGGTAAAAGGGCAGCCAGTTTGCCCGATAGTTACCGCCCCCCACAGGAGTGCCTTTATCTCGCTGGTCGAACAGGTATTCCGGGGGACTTCCGGGACGCTGGAATTTGAAATTACCGGGCTTAAAGGGCGCCATGCCTGGCTTGAAACACAAGCAGTACCGTACCGTAATGAACTTGGGGAAATCGTTGCCCTCCTGGGGATCACACGCGACATTACCGACAAAAAAAGAGCTTCTGCAATCATCAATGCCCGAGTCAAGCTGAATGAGATCGCAGCCACTGCGAGCCTAGACGACATGCTTCGGCAAATGCTTGATGAGGCCGAACTCCTGACGGGGAGCACCCTCAGCTATTTCCAGACCCTGAAAGAGGATCAGGTTGGGTTGGAACTGCAGGCATGGTCGACTAACGCCTTATCCTGTTTGCGCTCTGCCGGCTTCGAGAAAGAGTCTTATAATGTTGGCAGTTCTGTATTGAGAGAGGAAAGCATATACAAACGCGAATCAGTCCTGTCGAATGAAATCGAATCGACTCCACCCCGTTCAAACCTACCCGTAACCCGAGAGCTTGTCGTGCCCGTTATCCGTGACAACCGTGTGGATGCCATCATCGGCGTTTGCAGCAAACCGTCATTTTACACGGATCAGGACAGGGAACTTCTCTTTCAGTTTGCCTCAACCGCTTGTGATATTGTACATCGTAAAAGGTCAGAAGCCGCCCTGAGGGACAGTGAGGAGCGATACCGCTGTCTTGTCGAAAATATTCCGCTTGGCATAGTCCTGGTCGATCGAGACTGTCGTATTGTTATGGTGAACAATACCCAGGCTAAGTGGTTCGGTCACCCTCCGGAATGGTTCGTCGGGCAATTCTGTTACGAGGCCTTCGAAAAAAGGGAACATATTTGCCCCCACTGTCCCGGCCAGGTATCCATGGTGACGGCTGAAATGGGCATTGTTGAATCCGAGGGTGTAAGGGATGATGGCAGCCGGTTCTCGGCCCAGATTCACACGGTGCCCCTATTTTCGGCGCAGGGCGAATCGGCAGGATACATCGAGGTGGTTGAAGACATTACCGAACGTAAACGGATTGAAGAACAGCACCGACTGATGGAACAACAGATGCTCCACTCCCAGAAGCTCGAGAGTCTCGGGATCCTGGCCGGCGGCATTGCCCACGACTTCAACAACATCCTGACCTCTATCATTGGTAACTCCGACCTGGCACTGATGAGGATCAATAAGGAATCACCGGCTATCGAGAATCTGCAACAGATTGAAAAGGCCTCTGCCCGCGCTGCAGATCTTGCGAAGCAGATGCTCGCCTATTCCGGCCGGGGAAAGTTCGTGGTTGAAAATCTGGACCTCAACTGTCTGCTGAAGGAAATGCTCCACATCCTGGAGGTGTCCATTTCCAAGAGGGTTGTGTTGCGCCTGAACCTGACCCAACCGCTTCCCACGGTGGAAGTTGATGCCACCCAGGTACGCCAAATAGTAATGAATCTGGTGATCAATGCTTCGGAGGCAATCGGCGACAAGAGCGGGGTGATCGCGATAACCACCGGCTGTATGGATTGTGACAAAAACTACCTGAAGGATGTCTGGCTGACCGAAAACATTGGGGAAGGGCTGTACGTTTATTTGGAGATTGCGGATACCGGTTGTGGAATGAGCAAGGAGACGCTTGGGAAGATCTTTGATCCGTTCTACAGTACCAAATTCTCGGGGCGGGGACTCGGCATGTCAGCCGTACTTGGTATTGTCAGAGGACACAAGGGAGCCATCAAGGTCTACAGCGAACCAGGCAGAGGGTCGGCCTTCAAAATACTGTTGCCTGCCAGCAGCAAACCTGCCGATCTGTTCAACCATGACAAGGATACCGAGCATTGGCAGGGAAACGGTACGGTCCTGCTGGTAGACGATGAAGAGACGGTGCGCGGCATAGCGGTAGCAATGCTGAAAGAGCTCGGATTCACCCCCATCACGGCCGATGACGGGCGGGAAGCGATTCGCAGGTTCCGAGAGACGCCGGACCTCGCATTTGTGATTCTCGACCTGACCATGCCGCACATGGACGGTGAGCGTTGCTTCCGGGAACTTCGTCAACTGGACCCGAAGGTGAAGGTGATCATGAGTAGCGGATACAATGAACAGGAAGTCGTCCAAAAGTTCATGGGTCGGGGGCTGGCAGGGTTCATCCAAAAACCGTACAAGGTTTCCGATCTTAAGGAAGTGATACGATCCTTGAGTGTGTCGAAGCAGGACAAGTCTTAAGCAGATCCTGCTTCGATAGCTTGATGGGTAACCGTCAGGTCGTAGGCTCGACGTCGTCGATGCGCAGCACCACCACCTCACCCACCTGCTGGGTGGAAACAAGAAAGCGTAAGGACTTCCGGTTCAGATAGTCTCCCAGATCCATGTAAGCCGGCACCCTGAAACAGGGCGAGCCGCTTTTGGTGGTGGCCATGACTGTTTTTCGGATCGTGCAACTTTTACAGTGAACCGTCTCGCCGCAGCCGCCAGGAAGTCCCGCGTATTTGCACTCGAATACCTCTCCGGCAGGCCGGTTCTGCATCCCTGCCAGATCTTTTCCCACCGCCGCCCTCCCCAATGAATTGGCACCCTGAATACGGCAGTCTGAGCCCACCACAAACAGCGGTACCGGGAAGGTATCGAGGAAATCCGAGAATTTGACCCCGGTTCCTGCCACGAACTGGGGGAAACAGTCGGAGCAGACTCCGTGGCTGACAGTTATCTCATTGATTGCCTCCTCTTCGACGAATCCGAGGTGAGTATTGCAATATAAGCACACCTGCTCCAGCATGTTCGACCCTTTATTGTCCTAAATCAAGGCTAACCAAACAAATTTATTCTCATTTTTACTGTACCAGAAATCTAAGGAACAATCAATAAGACGCACGGGCATCCGGTGGAGTCTAACGCCCACTGCAGGGCGGGAAGAAGATATCTCCCTCAATATCGCCAGGGAGATGTCCGAACCTGACTGCTCGAATTGAATTGATCTTTGAATTTGATGGCTGTAATTTGAGGCGAGCCTAGCCCAGTGGCCGGTCGTTTTAGCCGGTTACGCCTTGAGCTGCGCATACCTGGATTCTGAATTCGGCTCCAGCCACGAAATTGCGCACAGTTAGCACTTACCCCTGGCAAAATTTCCCCTTGAAATTAACTAGCACTAACCGATAAGATGCAAAAGTGACTAACCGGTAGGGCAGCACCGCCCACCCTACCCTCGCATCTAACGCTCCAATCCAGCGAAAAGGATCCTTGCCATGAATAGACCAAAACGCACCAACAAAAATCAGTTTTGGTCAGTTCTGCAGGCTGGCAGGCCCAATGCCTTTCCTGCCGTCGCACTCAGTCCTGAGGCCGGATCGCCCGCACCTGCGTCTGCTGCGGGTTACGTGAACCGGCCATCGTCGTTACCAGCAGCCACCACTCCGGTCAACCGGCTACCTGTTCAAGAGGAGGTATTGTCTCATGAGGTTATTAATGCTGGAAGGGTCTGCTAGGCCCTTCCCCTTCCCCAAGGCTGTAACCAGCAAGTACAGGCTTTTAACACCTGTCGACCTTTCCCAACAAAAACCCCTGCCCCTGCACTTGAGACTATATATAAAATATTTAGCATTGGAACGCTCCGCGCACACGTTCCATTTAACTGTAAAATTCAGGAAACCTTCTCCATGCCCCATTTAATACCGCAACTTTTACTCAGGACAGCCCATGAAAAACCCAAACTACCTGACAGTTGAGGAACTCTGTGAGGACCTCGTGATTTGCCAAGCGACCCTTTATGCATGGCCCTTGATAGTTTCTCCATCGTCAACAGTGTCTTTGATTGTAGAGAGCAAGGATTCGAACATACCTAAAGAGTCATGCGCAGAGAAGCCTGTTGCGGCTTGTATGCAGTCTACTATTTCAGCTCTAGCCATATACTAATACTCCCCCGATGTAACTCCATAATTACGTCTTTTCAATGCTCCCAATACCTCTGGGGATCTTTTCTTATATTTTCAGCTAACTTACTCAGTTCATTATGCAAACCGCTACTCAAAATAAGGTTTATACCTGCGTAGGGCTCGTCATTCGAATTACTGTACCATATACCGAACACCCCCCCCCAACTACCACTAATATCACTTGTCCACACTAAAACACCATCTATTGTCCGCCTCATTTCATACTGGATGTTGAGTGTGTTGTATACTTTCCCCTGGGGTAGACCAAGCACTGTTGGGAATACGCCCAAAAGGGACATTCCATATAACGTTGTTATTGTGTCAACACTCGCTTTGTTGATTTTACCTGTAACGACTAAATCTGCATCTTTGCACCCACCGTCCTGTCCCAATCTCACATAACTGAACAGGTTATTTCTCTTCAATTCAACTTGAAGTGCTTTAGCAAAGTCCTCACTTGGCTTAAAACCTTTTATTGTGAATTTGATATCTTTCTCTGGTCTCTCATAATGTGTTCTGATATACGGTACCGCTGGCAATAGAATTAAACCTACATTATCCCCGTTCTCATTCCCCCTCAAGTCGTCTAAAGCATTGATACAAACTGTTACTGGCAACGGTCTAACAAAGGAATCTATCATTCTACCTGGAACATAGGTGTAATGAGATTTATCAAGTGAACACCCAATGCACAAAATAAATGCCATACACAAACATACATAAGAAACTAGTTTATTTTGGATTGCCACTGGTATATCCTTCCTTTCAAATTAGTATAAAAAATATTGAGACTTTTCACTTAAGACAGTAGTTAAATCTGTATCAAGTCTGGAGGTTGAAGTATAAAAGTCAAATGTCCGAAGGAATAAAGGATATATCCCAGCAATTCCCGGCGGCATTGTAATATGCCTGAAAATATAGCTTTTCCAAAACTCGTTTCGTAATACTGGTCTCATAATCGACCATTTAGGAGCCTCAGAAGGCCTCAGCCCAGCCAAGCTCCT
>Ga0316217_10001831_pt1 | contig 26780 bp, 28 predicted proteins | sample 1anoAmetaG_FD_203633 | JGI IMG/M metagenome (GOLD analysis project Ga0316217, IMG submission 203633) | Freshwater microbial communities from Trout Bog Lake, Wisconsin, USA - 1anoA | ecosystem: Environmental > Aquatic > Freshwater > Lake > Hypolimnion/Profundal zone | place: USA: Wisconsin...
AAGTCCACCCGCGCCCCGCCGTGAATCTCCAGCTTTTCCAGGGCCTTGTCGAACTCCTCCGCGCCCAGCCGAGAGGCCTCCCGCAAGTCCTCAACGGGTGCGGGATCTTCTCCCAGAGCCCGAAAAACCTGCTGCAAGTGGTCCACCGGCGGGTAGTCCCGATTCAAGAAGAAATCGTGCGTGCGCTGGTCGGCATAGCTGTGCATCAGGTAGGTGCGGCTCGCCGCCCCGTCGCGCCCCGCCCTGCCGATCTCCTGGTAGTAACCTTCCAGCGTCGCCGGCAGCCCCGCGTGGATCACCGTCCGAATGTCCGCCTTGTCGATGCCCATGCCGAAAGCGATGGTGGCTACCACTACCTCCAACTCGCCCGCCTGGAAGGCCGTCTGCACCCGCTCCCGGGTCTCCGGGTCCAGCCCTGCATGGTACGCCGCCGCCGGAATCCGCCGGCCCTTGCCTGAAACGGTCTTCGACAGCTCCTCGGCCAGCTTTTCCGCCTGCTTCCGCGACGTGGCATACACAATCGCCGGCCGCCGCGCCGCATCCGCGAGCAAACTGCAAATCGCCCCCGGACGCTCCGGCATCGGCAACTCCACCACTTCTATTCCCAAGTTGTCGCGCCGAAAGCCATGAATGAACTTGGCCGGCTTCACCATCCCCAATTGCTCCAGGATGTCCTTCTGCACCGCCGGCGTCGCCGTCGCGGTCAGCGCCAGCACCGGGGCTGGCCGGAGCGCAGGCAGATACTGCCCCAGCATGCGGTAGTCTGGCCGGAAATCGTGCCCCCACTGCGAGATGCAATGCGCCTCGTCAATGGCAATCAGCGCCGGCTTCCGCTTGGCCAGCATCTCCGGAAACCCCGGCACCCGCAGCCGCTCCGGGGCGATGAACAAGAATTGCAGCGTCCCTTGCAGGTAGTCCACGCAGGCCTGCCGCGCCACGGCGCGATCGAGGCCAGAGTGAATCCGCGCCACCCGCAGCCCCAACGAGGCCAGTTTGGCTGCCTGATCGTCCATCAGCGCAATCAGCGGACTGATCACCAGCGCCGTCCCGCCCAGCGCAATTGCCGGCAACTGGTAGCACAGGCTCTTGCCCGCCCCGGTCGGCATCACCAGCAGAAGATCCCGCCCGGAGATCGCCGCCCGGCACACCGCTTCCTGGTTCGCCCGGAACCGGGCAAACCCAAATACCGACCGCAAGAGTTCAGCCAGTACATCGGACGCAGCCGTGTCGTTCGAATTGGAAGGCTTCTTCAAAAGGAGGGCAGACCCGAGGCGCAAAAATAGCAGCGCAAAGAAGTACAAAACGCCTCTTCCAACTTTACAGGAGCCGGCGTGACGCCCGGCCGGCGCACACGGCTCGTTCTGGAACAGCCAATAGCCGCCCGCCTACCACAGTCCATGGTACCCAGCAATTTGGGGTACTTCGGGCGGAAACTGGGAAACTAAAGTACCAAGAAAAAACTTCCGCATCATGTCACCTCAGAATTCCAGGCCTCGTCAAACTGTCCAGCGGATCTCTGTTGGCTTCAGCATCGTCCCTCGTGAGGAGTACGCTTTCCCACGCATTCAGCCAGAATGTGTGGAGCGCTTGATCCCCTCCGATGAGAATGACGCCTTCGTGGCCCTGGAACTCTCGGAAAAGGAGCGACAGCTAAGGTCACGAGGTGTACACGATGACATTACTGAAGAAAGCTCTGCGCGATCACAACATCGTCGGCTTGAAGACCCGACCGGCAAGGGCTCTGATTGGATGGATGCCGCAACGGGATGCGCAGATCGTGCTCAGCCTTCCCCCAGCCCCGAATACACCGCTGCCTAAACTCGCCAAACGAATACGGGAAGCACACGCGGCGGTCCGGTCGAGGCCAAGCGGGATCGACCAGACCCTCGCCCTGGAAGACCCCGGCAAGGAATTGGACGACTATCTAGTATCCTTCCGGGCACATCCGAATTTCGAGCCCTATCGAGCCAGCGGATGCTCTTTCAAGATCGCCAATCTGAACGAGATCTGTGCGTTGCAGCCGATCGCGTATATGGATTATCTCGACCGTTCGGATCGTTTCAGAGAACTGACCGGCCACGCCACCCAGGACAACATGCTTTCGCTGGCAAGGATCACGCTGCCGGTCCCCGCACCGGTCGAATTGCCCGCGCAGTTCGATCCGGCAACCAACGCGTGGACCTTGCGGTCCTTTGGCTCGGAAACTCGAATCGTCGGGCAATTCAGCACGCGCATCGAAATGGCGCCTGGAATGTTCGCCATGGGGTTTGGATTTTGCGTCGCTTCGCTGCCTTCCATCGTTCAAGTTGTCCGCTACCGGGGAAGGTACTTTCTCAAGGATGGCTATCACCGATCGCTGCTGCTTCTTGAAAAGGGAATCGCCCGCGTTCCGGTCATTCTCCGGGAGCTTTCCGGCGCGCTAAAGCTGGAAATGGAAGGAAGATTTACCGATGAAAAGCTCCTTGGCCCGCATCCGCCCCTGCTTCCCGACTACCTCAGGGACGATGTCGCGGCCGCCGGCTTCCATCTGAAATCCGAGAAGACGATCGTCGTTCAAGCCACGGAGAACCTGAAGTGGGGCTGACCGGACGACCTCCCGACTCGCTCCTGTATCCTCAATCTAGGTGGCGCTGTGCGTTCGCTATCCCCGGCAGCGGTCCCAAAACCGCTGTACTCCGAAACCACTGCTCTCCAGTAGCACTTTTTTAAGAAAATGCCGCCTTGCACGATGCCGGAAAGGGCACGTGAAGTGTGGAACCGCTCGAAACCCTATGCGCTATACCACACAGTTTCTCCTCTCGGCCATGGCGGCGGCGCAGTTCCCCGCCCCTGTTGCGCCCGAAATCGCTTTCCTGGGCCGCTCGAATGTAGGCAAATCCAGCCTACTCAATACGCTGGTGGGCGAGAAAGCCGCCAAAGTCTCGCAGACGCCGGGACGCACCCGGGCCATCAACTTCTTTGCCTTGCTGGACCCCAGCCAGCGGCAGCGGATGCTCTTTGCCGACCTGCCCGGCTACGGCTACGCCAAGATTTCCAAATCGATCTCCTCGGGTTGGCCAGCCTTCATCGAGCCCTATCTGGCCATCCGCTCCTCGCTCAAGCTCTGCATCTGCCTGGTGGACTCGAATGTGCCCCCGCAGGAGAGCGATCGGCAGTTGATCGACTGGCTGCGCGCCGAAGGACGCGGCTTTGCCGTGGTTGCCACCAAGATCGATCGACTAAGCGGCAACCAGCGCACCCGCAACCTGCTCGCCCTCAAGAAAGGGCTGGAGCTGGACGAAGTGCTGCCCGTCTCCGCCAAGACCGGCTACGGAATCAAGGAACTGTGGGCGCGGATCGAAGCGCTCGGCGACGTCGAAGGGTAAGCGGCTTCCCTTTTCCTGGTTGGAGCTTATGCCCTCCCGCCAGCGCCTTTCAGGCAGGCCGGCGAACCGATGGGTTAAAGCAGTGCAACTCTGTTCCTTCTTCGCAGGCGATCTGCATCTCCACCGGCACACCGATCTCCGAAGACTCCACATGATGCCTCACGTGCTCAAGAATCCGCCGGGCGGTTTCGTCCTGGCAGCGCAGCAGACGTACGCCCTTCGCCAGACGGCCCAAGTAGCGCGGGGCGAGGCGCAGCCAGCGGCGGGCGGCCCACTCTTCCGGCTCCAGGCATTCGCCAACCGCGGCGTCCAGCTTGGGCAGCCACAGCGCCGGGGCGGAGGCCACGCTCCAGGCAAGCAGGGGTTGGGCTCGATCCGCATCGTGGCGCTCGACGGCCTGAGATCCCTGGATTCGAAATGCCGCAAGTTCCGGCCGGTTGTTGGCGCCGTGCGCCAGCAGATCGGGCAAGACACCGCGCTCCAGCATCTCTCGCTCGACTGCTTGCGGGCTGGCCGCCACGCAGACGGCTACGGTTTCGCGCTTGCGAATCTCGTTCTTCAGAATGCGCAGAGCCTCGTCCAGCGAAGTCACCAGAAAATCGACAACGCCTTCGCGGATCGCCTGCTTCTGGCCCGCGACATCGGCGCTCGAAGCCAGCGACGCGACGCCGGCAATGTTGCCCGCCACGACCAGCGCACGGCCTCCCGCGTCGAGATCCCCGGCATAAAGCATCTTGCCGCCCAGGCCGCGCTCCGGGTCTGCTTGCGCAACCAGGGCCGCGAAGAGCCGTTCAACCGGGAGGATGAAATCGAAGGCGGGCGGCAGATGGGAATCGATCGGCATGGGTTGCGGGTTCTTGCGGGAATCCAAGGCTTACCAGGCGGAGTACGGCTGCCCGTCCATGCCCTGCTCTTCGGAACCGGAGTGGACATCGTCGATGCCCGGATCGGTCTGGTCGATGGAGTGGAGCGCATCCCCGGTCTCTGTCACCCAGGTGCTGGTGCTGCGGGTCATCGGGTCCATCGGAATCGCCCGGATATAGCCGTCCGTGATCAGATCCTCGAGCGTCTGCGGAGCCTTCTGCTTATCTTCGGTATAGGAATCGATGGCCGTTCGCAGCACATGCAGGTCCTCCTTGAGGACCGCTTCCTTGGCCTGCTTCAGAGCACCCACGTAGCTGGGAATCGCCACCACGGCCAGCACTCCAATGATGGCCATGACGATCATCAGCTCGATGAGCGTAAAGCCTGCGTCCTGTTTGCCCCGGATGTTCACTGAATCCCCTTGTCGTTGTTAGCGGGGTGCGCAAGGTTAGCACCGCTTCGCTCGAGTTAGCGGCGTTAGCCTTGCTACCCCCGCTATCCCCGCTCTTCCTTGCTTACTCCGCTTCCGCCCTACCAGTCCGAATACTTGCTGCCGTCCAGAGCCGTGCCCGTGGCCTTGGAATACACATCGAAAACACTCTGCCCGCCATAGGAATCCGACTTGGGATCGTCCTGCATCGAGCGCAAACCCCACTCCGCCCTGCCGGTCATCGGGTCCACCGGAATCTTGCGCAGGAATCTCACTTTCTTGCTTTGCACGTCGACGCCCTTGACCAGCGTCTCCAGATCGGGAGGATAGTTCTGACTATCCAGCTTGGTCTGGAAAGCGCCCTTGTCGGCGGCGTCCTTGTAGTGGTCGATGGCGTCGCGCATCTCCCACAAGTCCCGGTGCAGTTCCCGCTCCCGCTCCCGCTGGATCTTGAAGCGAGCCAAAGGCACCGCCGCCGAAGCCAGAATGGAGAGAATCGCCACGGTCACAATCAGCTCGACCAGCGTGAGACCCCGCTCGCGGGCGGGACGCTTCCGCATTGGCAAGGACAGACTCATCGTGACAGCCTCATCGGTTTCCGGCTCCCTACTGCACTTGCACGCTGATCTTGCCGCCCTGCACGGGCAACTGCTGTTGCGCGCTGTTGACCGCGGCCGGACGGAAGATATCGACGACCGTGCTGCCCGCGGCCTTGGCCTGAAAACTGAGGACGCAGACGGCGCCCGAACCGCTCACCCCGGCCGCTCCAGCCGGACGAGAGGAATTGATGGTGATGGTGCCCGGCGGGTCCTCGCGGTGTACCAGAGCTACGGCCTGCCCGTCCCGGCTCAGAAAGTCGCCAGCCACGATCCCCACCAGCGAAAGCTGAGCCGCATCGTACTTCACCTGCATGGGAACCGACGCGATATCGGAACCATGGCTCAACACGATCGGCACCTGGAAGGTTGCGCCTACAGCCACCGGACCCGGCGGCGAAGTCAACCCCAGAGTCACCTGCCCAGAGCCCGCTAAGACCGGCGGGGGCGTTGCGGGTTGGGCGTCCCTGGGCGAATAAGCGGAGTCGCGCAACTGCGCCAACGCTGCCGGCCCTGCGGCCTGCGCCGTCTGCCCGGGAACTGTGCCCACCCTGCTTTGCGGGCCTGGCGCCAGTCGGACTGGCGGAGGCGTCTGCTGCGGGTTCGAGGCCGGCACTTCGCTGGGAACATGACGCAACTCGATCGTCTGCTGGCCAACGCCGGTGTCGATCGTACGCAGATTCACCGGAGTCAAATCCTGCCCGCGGACCACGTGCGGCACCATGAGAAACACAATCTCGTCGTCTGTGACCGTGTGATCTTTCGAGCCGAAAAGATACTTGAGAATGGGAATCGAACTCAGCCCGGGGATGCCGCTCCAGCCTTGCTGGTCCTGCTGGTTGAGGATGCCGCCCAGGATGTTGGCCTCGCCCTCGCGCAAGCGCACGGTCTGCTCGCTGGTCTTCTGGGCGATAATCGGCTCGGTGACGCCGCTGATGGTGGTCGATCCGCTCTGCGAGGTGACTTCGATCTTGATCTTCAGCGTGACATCGTGATCGAAGTGCACGGTGGGCGTGATCTCGATATTGACGCCCACGTCCAGGTACTGGAACTGCGTGTTGACCAGCGAACTGACCGCCGAGGTGGCCGCGCCGGTCTGATAAGAACCGGTGGCGATGGGGATGCGCGATCCGATCTTCATGGTGGCTTTCTGCTGATCGGTGGCGCGAATGCGCGGATTTTGCAGAATCTTGGTGTTCGAGTCGGTCAGCAGCATGTTGGCGGTTGCCGAGCCGATGGTCACCGCAAAATTGGTTGCCTTGAGGTGGGCCAGGTCGTAGAGCGACGGAGCAGTCGTAGTCGAAGACGTGGTGGTCGTGGAGGTGGTTGAAGAAGTGCTGGTGGAGTTGGTTTGCAGGGCAACGCCGACACTGCTAGGCCAGGAGAGGCCAATATTCTTCTCCCAGTTCTTGCTGACTTCGAGGACGGCGATATCCACCACGACTTCCGGCCGCGCCTTGTCCAGATCGTTCACCAGCTTCTGCGCCAGCAGCAGTTCGTCCGGGGTGCCACGCATCACGATGGCGTTCTGGCTGGCTACGCCGTAGACCTTGGCGTTGGGCAGCACATTGCGCAGGGCCGTCTGCACATCGTTCAGATCGTTCTGCTGCCAGGCATTGGTCAGGTAGAACGTCTCCACCGCCTGCTCGTCGAGTTCGGTGCGCTTGGCGCGGGTGTTCTGAGCCACAAAGAGCGAATTGGCGGTCACCGGACGCCAGAAGGTGTTGGACATAGTGCCCACAATGCGCAGCGCGTCCAGCAGCGAGACGCCGTTCAGCTCCACTTGAATGCGCTTGGAGGTATAGTCCGGGTCGAACAAGACATTGACGCCCGCGGCCTTGCCTATCGCCTGATAGATCACCTTGGCGTCCTCGGTCATGTGCAGGGTCAGAGGCTCGTTGGAGATGGGCTTGAGCTCCGGCGGCGCGCTCATCGAGTCGATCTCCGACTGCTTGGCGGCCGCTTCGGGAAGGCTGGTCTCGGCGATCGGGGCCTCGCCCTGCTTGGCGCGCACCCGGGCGATCTCCTGCTGCGCCGCCTCGTTGCCGGGATCGATCTCCGCGCCGCGCAGAAACTCGACCAGCGCCCCTTGCTCGTCGCCGCCCTGGAAGAGCTTGCGGCCCTTCGTAACATGCAGCGAAGAAGCGGAGATGCGCACGCGGTAAAGCGCCGCACGATAGCGCAGGTCCTTGGGAGCGGCGGCATAGGCCTTCTGGTAGTTGACGAAGGCCGCGTCATAATCCTCGCGCGCCTCGGCCGCCATGCCCCGTTTGAAGAAGGAGGCCGCCGACTCCGCGCGCAGCGAAACGGCGGACAGGCCGAAGATAGCCAGAACGGCGAAAAGAGCGATCCAGAAGGCGGCTCTGGAGGCAGCCGGAACAACAACACGGCGGTTCATTGCACTCCCAAGCGTCTTAGCCGGCTCGCATTCCGCGGCGAGCCCTTGCGGGCTGCCTTGGCTGCCCGGGACGCAATTCCAATTGGTGTTTTTCCGCAACCAATACTGCCTCATTTTAGCAAAGCCCCACTCGCCAGACGCCAAAACCCGCTCCGATGCTAGGATGAAGATTCAAGGATGCTTGCCCATGGCCCGCCAAACCAGCCACACGATCGTTCAGCCGACGCCCACCGGACCGCAAAAGCCGGCGCGCCCGCGCGACCCCGTGGCCAGCGGCGAGCGGGACGCGGCCTACAATCGCATGGCCGGCCACAACTACTTCATCCTGGAGAGGTTCGAGGCCGGCGTCGCGCTGCGCGGCACCGAGGTCAAATCCATCCGCGAGGGCAAAGCCAACCTGCGGGATGCCTACGGCCTCATCAAGGACGGCGAAGCCTTTCTGCTCAACGTGCATATCGGTCCCTACTCCCACGGGAACATCTCCAACCACGACGAGACGCGCACCCGCAAACTGCTGCTGCATCGCGAAGAAGTTCGCAAGCTACTCTCCAAGACGCAGATCAAAGGCCACACGCTCATCCCCACCCGGCTGTACTTCCGCAACGGGCGGGTGAAGTGCGAATTGGCCGTAGCCAAGGGCAAGCAGGACTGGGACAAGCGAGAGACCGAAAAGCGCCGCGAAGGCGACCGCGAGGCCCGCGCCGCCGTCAATGCCAGCAAACACCGCATGGGGCGCTAGGGCTGGGCCCCTTCTTAGTCGTCCACCGGCGTTGCCGGCCTGCGGGGGATGAAACCTGGAGCCTCCTGCTTCAATGGGCGCGCACAATGCAGGCCCCGAAGGGGCCGTCAGAGAGTAGCCCAGGGTGGAGCGTAGCGGAACCCTGGGTCAGGACGATAAGAGAACCATCAGCCCCGTAGGGGCGACCGAACCACTCAATATGTTTCTTTGAAGAACCCTGCAAACATCCAAGGACACGACATTCAGAGCCTATCCGTGAATTGCGTTCTTGTAGCGTCGCTCTCCAGAGCGGCTGTAGTGCGGGTCTCCAGACCCGCACACATCGCATCTGGCGGCTCGGAAGCCGCCAGTAGAGCCGGTCTGGAGACCGGCGCCACAATTTGCGGACTCGCTCTCAACCGCACCATAAACCGCTGATAATACAAGACATACGCCAGCCACTGCGGGAATATTTCCTCAGCAGGTTGCATCCCCTCGGCGGGCTTTTCCAAAAAACTCCGGCCTTTTGGTGAAGGCCCTGACTCCTGGCGATCTCGATCTCGGCCATCTCTGCAATGGGGCGACGATCTGGTAACTTCCGGTTTGGCGACAATTCGGGCACTGGCAGCGAATTTCGATGCAATCAGACAGTATCATTCTCATATCCCTACTGCTTCGGGTGCATGATGGTTAAGCTCCTCGTTTCTTGTTTCTTGTGTGCAGCCACTGTTCTTACGCCGGAGATCGCGTTCTCGGCAGAAGATGATCTCTCGGGTTTCTCATTGCGGCAGTTGGACGCAGCAATCGCAAAGAGTGGGTTAACCACAGACAAAATCTACTCAATCTTGACCTTCGACAGCGAGAATCGTTACGGGGCAAATGTCGCGATCCTCAGCGCCTCCCACTCGGGTTGTCACGTGACTATTTTTCACCGCGTCAACGGTGGACTATTGGCGGAGTGGCGATCTGGTAAGCACCCTGACACCATGTCAGGGTGCAATTCCAATCTCTTGAAGATCGAGCACTTGGATGACGGTGAACAGGTCGTGGAGTTCTCTGGCTGTGCACCGCACCAATGTGGAGGATTGAACGGTGTGTTTGGAGCACTGCTCTATTCTCCGCAGTCAAAGCAGGTGTTCGTTGCACATTACCGTTTCAATGAAAACAAGCCCTTGGACAGCTTCGGTTCATTGGATTTCTCGGAGAACGCCAGCGCATCGGGTAACGAGCGGTACAAAGCAGCGCTCCAAAAAGCGATGAACAAGACACTCGCCCATTGACCGACGACATCAGTGCCCGAATAACCGCCATCTCGGCAGTTACCATTTAGTCGACATCCACTCATCCCTCGATCCGGCGGGTGGAAAAACTGTCCCGAGGCGTCCCTGTTTTGCCTCTAAAGCTGTGCCCTTCTTAAGCCGTGGCACGTCGTTGCATCAGCGAATCACTTCGATCTCGATTCCCAGATTGAGACGCTTCCAGACTTGGTCCGTTGTATAGACCGTGGCTTTGCGCTGCAGGCCGAGAGCCAGGCAAGCCCGGTCGCCCAGAGACAAGCCATAGGGCTTGGTTACAGAGATCATCTCCGCAGCCAGACGCGCCTGCTCGTCGTCGAAAAAGCAAATCTCGCAACCCAGACTCAGAATGCGGTTCCAGGCAAAGTCGGCGGGCCGTCCATCGAGAAGGAGGCGAGTGTGGATTTCGGCTAGATTCACGGTGCTGAGGAGACCGCCCTGAAGCAGATCGACGACTTTGTCGCCTCCGGGCTCATTGAAGATGACCGCAAGAACCGCAGACGAATCGAGCACCGCGTTCTTAGCCAAGGCTCTCCTCCAACTCGCGGCGGGCCTCTTCACGGCGATCGGCAATGAGCCGATCCGACATCAGCATCTCGCCGGGCGCCATCGGCCTCTTGAACTCTTCCTGGATGCGGCGGATGCGGGCGCGGTGCGACTCGATGCGCAAGACGCCGTCTTGCACCTCCATGAGCAACCTGTCTCCCGCCTCGATTCCCATCTCCCGGCGAATTGCAGCAGGGATCACGATGCGGCCGCTCTCGTTGATTCTGCCGTATGCGGGCAGCGCTTTTGTGACAGACGACGCCATAATGTCCTCCGTGCAATTGTGGCACTGCTTCTACAAAATGACAAATGCCGATTATCTGTCATTTTGCGGGGCCACGGCAGCGGAGCCCCCCTCATCTCCAACGCCCTTGTAGTTACTGGGGGGAAAACAATGTCGAACCCGCCCTTTTCCGCGACCCCGGCGAAGTGGTAGAGTGGCGTCACACTCAAATTCAGGAGAGGCCCCCCATGTATCGGACGTCAAAGGAAGATTTCGGTTTCGAGGTCACGCTCAACGGCAAGATCGCTATTGACGAGATGAAGCAGTGGCGCTTCGAGACCATCCAGATCATGCTTGGGGCAGACGATAGTTTTAGCGTCCTCTTCGATTTCCGCGACTTGCGTGCCGGCGAGTTGGACCCGGAGGTCCAGAAGATGCTGAGCGACGGCTGGCGGCTCTTCAAGCGGGAAGGCATGTTGCGCAGTTGCGTGATCCTCGACAACCGCAAATCCACCTTGCAATACAAGCGCCGGGCGCTGACCTCGGTCGATTACTTTTACGAGCGCTATATCGACGCCTCGACCGACCCCGAGTGGCGCAAGACCGCGCTTGCCTGGCTGGAAAAGAAGATCGACCCAGGCAAGTAAGGGCACGATCGGCAAAAGCCCGCAATCCGCCTCCCTGGCCTTCCCTACGGCCAAGATTGGGACCCATTTTCCATTTCAGAACTCCGAAGTGAAATAATGTCTCCCATGCAGACCCAACTGTCTTCCATCAAGCTTGCCGAGATCGAAACCGAACTGCTGGTTGTACTCGCCGTAGACACCCAAACCGCCAAGGGACCGGACGCCAAGCCCGAGCTGAAGCTGCTCACCGCCGATGCCGCCGTACAGGCCGCCGCGGCTGCCGTGCTTTCCAGCGGCGAAACCAAGGGCGGCTCCAACGAAACGGTGCTGCTGCACGCGCCGGCCGGCCTCCAGGCCAAGCGACTGCTGATCCTCGGCCTGGGCAAACAGGCCAAGGCCACCGTGCACGCTGTGCGCAATGCCGCCGGCGCAGCCGTCCGCTACACAAAACCCCGCGGCATCCGGGAGCTGGTCTTCGCGCTGCCCGAACTGGCCTCGCTGCCCCTCGCAGGCTGCGCCCGCGCCGCTGTCGAGGGCGCGTTGGTGGGCGACTTCGACCCCGATACCTATCGGAGCGACCGCAAGGACCAGAGCGTGAAGTCGTTCGTCGTGGCAGCTCCGGCCGGCGCCGACCAGGCCGCCGTCGAGGCCTCCTTTGCCGAGGGCATGATCGTAGGCGAAAGCCAGAACTTTGCCCGCGCGCTGGTCAACGAGCCGGGCAACAAGCTCACCCCCACGATTCTTGGCCAGCGCGCCGCCCTCATGGCCGCCGAAGTTGGGCTGGGATGGGAAGTCCACTCCACCGAGAAACTCCACGAACTGAAGATGGGCGCTTTCTGGAGCGTCTCGCAAGGCTCCGAGGAGCCGCCCTCGCTGATCGTGCTGCGCTATGAGCCGGAGGGTGTCACCGACGGCCCCGTGCTGGGACTGGTCGGCAAGGGCATCACCTTCGACTCGGGCGGCATCTCGCTCAAGCCCGGCGACAACATGGAAAAGATGAAATACGATATGGCCGGCGGCGCGGCCATGCTCGGCGCCATGCGCGCCATTGCCCTGCTCAAGCCACGGGTGCGGGTCGTCGCCGTGGTCTGCGCGGCGGAGAACATGCCCGACGGCAAGGCGCAAAAGCCGGGCGACGTGCAGACCGCCATGTCCGGCAAGACCATCGAGATCATCAATACCGACGCCGAGGGGCGGCTGGTTTTGGCCGACGGCCTCACCTATGCAAAACAATTGGGCGCAACCCACCTGATCGACGCCGCGACCCTCACCGGCGCATGTGTCGTGGCCCTGGGCATGATCAATGCCGGCGCCTTCGCCAACGACGACGCCATTTATGCCAAGTTCGACGGCGCGCTAGCCACTTCCGGCGAGAAGTTCTGGCGGCTGCCGCTGGGCGACGAATACGCCGAGCTGATCAAGAGCGAGATCGGCGACATCAAGAACACCGGCGGACGCTGGGGCGGCGCCAGCACCGCCGCCGAGTTCCTCAAGGTCTTCGCGGATGAGACGCCCTGGATTCACCTGGACATCGCCGGCCTGGCCTGGGTGGAGGATTCCAAGCCCTACATCGCCAAGGGGCCCAGCGGAGTCGCGGTGCGCTCCGTCCTGGAGTGGGTGCGGAGCTACTAGGTCTTCGACAGTGTAAATATGTACCAGTTCCGTGCCCCATCCATTCGGCAGTTTCATCGCCGAATGGGTGGGAAAGCACGAACATCGAGGAACTAAATCAAGCGGTCAAAGAACGAGACTACGATCTCAGACCAAAAAAGGAGTTCCCCGGCGCCGTCCGAGGAACTCCCTTTTTATTGCGCGATCGTCTGCCCCGCTCAGGAACTTAGGCGCCGGCCTTCTTCTCGATCTTGGCCCAGGCGTCCTTGAGCGGCAGCGTCCGGTTGAAGACCAGGTATCCGGGAATGGTCTCCGGGTCCAGGCAGAAATAACCCACGCGCTCGAACTGAAAGCGGTCCGCAAGTTTGGCGTTGGCCAAGGAGGGCTCGAGCTTGGCGCCCCGCAGAATCTCCAACGAGTTGGGGTTGAGATTCTCCAGCACATCCTGGCCTTCTTCCAAATCGTAGGGATCGGCCTTGGCAAAGAGCTTGTCGAAGAGACGAATCTCAGCGGAGATGGCGTGCGCCGTCGAGACCCAGTGCATGGTGGCCTTGACCTTGCGGCCGTCGGGCGAGTTGCCGCCGCGGCTGGCCGGATCGTACGTGCAATGCACCTCGACAATATTGCCGGCCTCGTCCTTCACCACGCTGTGCGCGGTGACAAAGTAGGCATTGCGCAGGCGCACCTCCTTGCCCGGCGAAAGCCGGTAGTACTTGGGCGGAGGAACCTCGCGGAAGTCGTCCTGCTCGATATAAATCTCGCCGGAAAAGGGCACCTGCCGGGTCCCGGCCGAGGGGTCCTCCGGGTTGTTGGCCACTTCCACAAACTCCTCCTGGCCGGCGGGGTAGTTGTCGATCACCAGCTTGAGCGGATGCAGCACGGCCATGGCGCGGCGGGCGCGGCGGTTCAGGTCGTCGCGCTGGAAGTGCTCCAGCATTTCGACATCGGTGCTGCCGTTGGTCCGCGAGACGCCGCTGGCGGCGACAAAGGCGCGGATGGCCTCCGGAGTAAAGCCGCGGCGGCGGAAACCTGAAAGCGTGGGCATGCGGGGATCGTCCCAGCCGGTCACGCGGTTCTCATTCACCAACTGCAACAGCTTGCGCTTGCTGAGCATGGTGTAGGTGATGTTGAGGCGGTCGAACTCGATCTGCTGCGTGGGGAAGATGCCCAACTGCTCGATGTACCAGCGATAAATGGGCTGATGGTCCGTAAATTCCAAGGTGCACATGGAGTGGGTGACGCGCTCCAGCGAATCCGACTGCCCATGGGCGTAGTCGTACATGGGGTAGATGCACCACTGGTCGCCGGTGCGCTGGTGGGTGGCGTGCAGGATGCGGTACATGACCGGGTCGCGCATGTTCAGATTCGGCGACGCCATGTCGATCTTGGCCCGCAGCACGCGCGTGCCGTCGGGAAACTCCCCGGCCTTCATGCGGGTGAAGAGATCGAGATTTTCTTCGACCGTGCGTGTGCGATAGGGCGAGTCCTTGCCCGGCTCGGTCAACGTGCCGCGGTGCTGCCGAATCTCTTCGGCGGTCAGGTCGTCCACGTAGGCCTTGCCGTCCCGGATGAGCTTCAAAGCCCACTCGTAGAGCTGGCCGAAGTAGTCCGAGGCGTAGCACAGACGGTCCCACTCGAAGCCCAGCCAGCGCACGTCTTCCATGATGGAATCGACGTACTCCTGCTCTTCCTTCTCGGGATTGGTGTCGTCGAAGCGCAGGTTGGTCTTGCCGCCAAACTCGTCGGCCAGGCCAAAATCGATGCAAATGGCCTTGGCGTGGCCAATGTGCAGGTAGCCGTTCGGCTCGGGAGGAAAGCGGGTCTGAATGACGGCGTCGCCGTACTTCTTGGTGCGCACATCCTCGGCGATGATGTCGCGGAGAAAGTTGGAGGGGGTGCTGGCGGCTGGGCTTGGAGCGACGGGGCTTTCCTGTTTTGCGTTGGTCATGGCTGGTATTCATTATCCCACTGGAGGGTCGTGCCCAAAAAGACACGCGCCGGAGATGACCGAGCTTGCATGATGAATGGCGGTGCAGGATATCTCTGTGACAGAGTTCTGCGATAGCACAAACCTCAACCAACCGGCAGTTCTATTCCCTGTTCCCTGCTCTTACGTCTCCCAGGGATTGACCACCGACGGCGCAATCTCAGCGAAGTGCTTGACGTTGCGCGTGGCAAGGATTGCCTGCGAGGCGAGCACGATTCCGGCGATCATGGTGTCGCGCAGTTCGCCGGGACGGCCCCGTCTTTGTCTCTCGGCAGCCAATTCCGCCGAACGCCGCGCCGCGGTCTCGTCGTAGCTGGCGATTCGCTGTTGCACGACTTCGTCGAGCCAACGCTCAAAGGCGCTCATGAGAGCAGTCTGCCGCTTCCCCGCAGGCATCGCCTCCAGGCCGAAGCGAATTTCAAAAACAGTCACGGAAGTTGTCCAGATCGCAGTTCGAGGCTGCTGGTCAAGCCAAAGCAGAACATGCTCGTCGGGCCTGGGAAGCATGATCTCCGAAACCACGTTTGTGTCGAGGATAATCATTCGTCAAAACTGATGGGCTGGAGAGGAAAGCCGCGCCATTCGCGAATCTCTTCTCCCTTTTCCAGAACAACTCCCTGTCCGCTGAAGAGAGCCACTGAAGCCGTACCAAAACCGATCGGCTGTGCCTCGTCCTCCCGCAGCGCATTGCGGAGAATATCCCGTGCCTCGGCCTCCATGCTCTGGCCGTGGCGTTTGGCGCGGCACTGCAAGCGGGCTTTGAGCTGATCTTCCAGGTTGCGAACCAAAAGCTGGGCCATCGTTGTCTCCGTTGCTATCATGATAGCAACGGAGACAACTCGATTCAAGCTCCTCGACGACGGCCAGTCAGTGGGTGGAACTTGTGCTCAACCGAGCGATTCGAGGCTCTGTTCGGCCAGCTTGATCCGTTCCAGGCACGTCTCGCGCCCCAGCACTGCCATCGTCTCAAACAGCGGCGGGGCGTTCTTGCGTCCGCAGACGGCGACGCGAATCGGCTGGAACATCGGCCCCGCTTTCAGGCCGAGAGAAGCGGCTGCCGCGCGCAGCGCCTGATCCAGCGAGTCGTGATCGAAGGTGGTGGCAGCCAGAACTTCCAGCGCGCGCTGCAGAACCCGCCGCGCCATGGCCACATCGCCGCCCTTGGGCGGAATCAACTCCGCCGGGTCGTAGGGCGCGAGATCTTTGACAAAAAAGAAGTCGGCGGCGTGGACAGCCTCGGCAAGCAACTGGATGCGCTCGCGGATCAGCGGGGTCACCGCCAGCAGCTTCTCCGGCGTCGCCGGCATCTCCGCCTTCTCGAAGAAGGGCAGCAGTTGCGCGCTCAGCTCGGCGATGGGCAGGGCGCGCAGATGCTCGGCATTCAGCCATACGGACTTCGGATCGAAGGGGCTCTCCTCGCTGAAGTTGATCACCGCGTTGGCGCGGTTGACGTTTTCGAGAGTGAAGGCCGCCTTCAACTCGTCAATAGACATGAACTCGCGGTCGTTCTTCGGCGACCAGCCCAGCAGGCATAAGAAGTTGATGAATGCCTGGGGCAGGAAGCCGGCATCGCGATAGGTGGTGACGCTGACCACCGGCCCGTGCTTGCGCTTGGAGAGCTTGGCGCCGTCCGGGGCCACCAGCAGCGGAAGATGCGCAAAGGTCGGCGCGGCGACGCCCAGGCCCTCGAAGATCAGCAGGTGCTTGAAGGTGTTGGTCAGGTGGTCCTGGCCGCGGACAATGTGGCTGATGCGCAGATCGGCGTCGTCCACGCAGGAGGCCAGGTGATAGGTGGGCATCCCGTCGGAGCGCAGCAGGGCGAAGTCTTCGACCTCGTCGGCCAGCTTCTGCTGCTCGCCGTACACGCTATCCGTGAAGCTCAGGGTGCGGCCTTCGCCGCGGGGGACGCGATAGCGCAACGCGAACGGCTCACCGGCGCGGGCCCGGCTGTCGCTCTCCTCGCGGGAAAGCTCCCTCATGCCGGGGTTGAAGAGCCAGGCGCCCTGTGCGCTGGACTGCTCGCCGGAATCCGCGTGGGCGGGGGTGAAATCGCGGTAGGCGAGGCCCTTGGCGAAGATGGAATCGCCGCACTGGCGGTGCAGGTCCAGACGCTCGGACTGCTTGTACTCCTCGTCCCAGTCCAGGCCCAGCCAGCGCAGGCCCTCGAAGATGGATTGCACGCTGGCCTCGGTGTTGCGCTCGACATCGGTGTCGTCCAGGCGCAGCACCATCGCCCCGCCGTTGTGGCGGGCAAAGAGCCAATTGAAGATGAAGGTGCGCGCGCTGCCCACGTGTAGAAAACCGGTGGGCGAAGGCGCAAAACGGACGCGGGGAGCAGCGGCGTGGGCCGCGAGATTGTTTGGCATGGTTGAGGAGTCTTTCCTCCTCCATGCTAACAGTCCCTCGGCCCTTGCCGTGGTCTGGGTTATTCCCCGGAGGTATCCTGCGCGGCCGCAACTTCCGGCGTACCGATGACAATCAGATTGCAGAAGTATCGGCCCGACACTTCATGCCCGGTGGCTGTCTGAATGGAGATCACGACCTCTGTCGGGTTGTCTTTCGTCCCCACCACAATGCCGTAAATGCCCATCACCTGTGTTCCGCCGATCGCGTCCTTCGGGTCGATGGTGACTTGAACAACAGGATCCGGCAGCAAAGGAACGGGCAACCAAAAGGTGCTTTGCCGTACCGACGGTCCACCCGCGGGGACCACCATCGGCATCCGCTCGTAGAAGAGCACATCGCCATTTGCAAGTGTTGCCGATTTCAAGTCGATTCTCCGTTCTGGTCCGGTCAGATGAAATAGGGGCGAGAGATGGGCTTCGAGCGCCTTGGTCCCTTGCCTATCAACCCTGCGGAGGAATCTGCGGCGGGTACTGGGGTGGGTATTGGGGCGGATAACCCGGAGGCGGCATGTAACCAGCCTGCTGAATCGGAACCACCTTCCAGTCGGCAAAGGCGAGGAAGTAGTAGAGGAACAAATTGCCAAACGGAACGATGTACAGCAGCGACAGCCAAGGCGAGAAGCCGGCCTTCTTGAGGATGAACCAGAAGGGCACAATGACGATGGCCAGGCAGATGGCGATGATGAAGGGAATGATCGCCAGCATGGTGACCACCATATGCTTGACCATTTCGGGATCGGGCTGGTTTTGCAGCAGAAGCGCAAGGAAATGCATTCGGAACACTCCAGGATGGGATTAAAACTCGCAGTAAAGGTAATGCCCACAGCGAAGATGTGCAATTGAAAACAGCGGCCTCGGCGAGAGCGGGTACCAGAGCGGGAATAGGGCCGGTGAAGCGCGCGGACGACCGGCCTTGACCAACTTGACCAACAGAACGAATCGGCTCACAATGAGCCTATTGGAGCAAATCCCATGGCCGCAGACCCCCTCCTTCCGTCAACAGGGAAGCCCGCCAATCCGGTGCAGGTGAATCTTTACGAAGCCAAGACGCAGCTCTCCAGTCTGGTGGAGCGTGCCTCCAGGGGTGAAGAGATTGTGATCGCCAAGGCGGGCAAGCCGATGGCGCGCCTGGTGGCCTTGCCTGAGGACCCGCAGTTGCCGCGGAGGCCAGGACAGAACTTGTTGGGGATCACCTATGTCGCCGAGGACTTTGATGCCCAACTGCCAGAAGATGTGCTCCAGGATTTTGGGTTATGATCCGAGGCATTCTTGTTCTTGACCAACTTGACCAATCAGATAAATCAGCCCAAGATTGAAATATCAGAGGAGTGGAGGCATCTTTATGGCCAGTACACAGGTGAATCTCTATGAGGCCAAGACACAACTCTCTAGTCTTGTGGAACGGGCGGCCAAGGGCGAGGTGATCGTCATCGCCAAGGCAGGAAAGCCGATGGCGAAGTTAACGAAATCCGACGAGGAGGTTGCTCCCAAGCAGATTCCATTTGGACAGAATCTTTTAGGTTTCAAGATCTTGTCAGAGGATTGGGAAGAAGACATTCCAATCGAACTTTTCGACGACGAGGCGAGGGACGAAGAGCAGTACTACAAATAGGAGTGGTGAATGGGCGGCGCGCGCTATCTGTTGGATTCGAACATCCTTGTTTGGCTGGATATGGGGAATCCCAGGATCACTCCGGCCTGCCGGATTCTCCTGGAAGAGGCAGAGGAGAGATTTCTAAGCGCGGCGACGGCCTGGGAGTTGAGCCTGAAGATTGCCAACGGAAAACTCCAATTTGCCTCCTCCTTCGATTCTCTGCTGAAGGTATTTCATCTGACGGAGTTGTCCGTTTCCATTCGCCACGGCGACTGTGCCAGTAAGCTTCCTCCGATCCATCGCGACCCGTTTGACCGTCTGCTGATAGCTCAGGCGATGGTAGAAGGGCTGATTCTGATCACGGGAGACCGGCTGCTGCTCCAGTATGGGATTCCGATTCTGCTGGTTTGAGCGGCAGCTTCATCCAATCTTCGCGACGAAAAAGACGAATCGAACTCGCCAATACCAAACAACTCGCCCCGTACGATGGATTGATCTCCAGGAGCCGCCATCCCTGTTGCCGTGTCTTCTCCAAGAGATTGGCGCACTGGGTGTCTCCGGCGGAATCTGCTTGCAGCGCATAGAGGGATCGGATGTCCTGATGGAGTATTTCTTCAGGACAGCGTATCAAGACATCGAAGACGATATTTCCAGACCTGACGCTGTCTACAGCCAGCTCGGCGACACCTTCCGCAACGAAGACGAATCGCTCTCGTCTTTCGGTTGCCAGGAAGATGTGGACTGACTTGCCGTCGATCCACAGTCCATCAAACGACCCATCATGGAAATCGTCGTATTCTTCCATCGGCCTCTTACTGACCACTGACAACTGACCACTGACAACTGTCTTACGTAATGTCGTCAGTGTCGTAGACCGGGGCGATGCGTTTTTTGGGCACGCCGTGGACCGAACTGAGCAGGTCTTCGACCACGTCTTCCAGTTGCCGCTGGCTTTCGATGACGGCGGTCATGGTCTTCAGGTCTTCCTGCTCCAGCACCCGCTCCACCAGCGCCACGGCGTGGCATTGGGCCACGTGGTCCAGGTTGAGGCCCTCGGGGGTCTTGGCCTTGATGCTGATCTGGTCGATGTCGATGCCCAGCAGATCGGCGACGCGGGCGCGCATCTCGCCGGCGATGGGCCCGATCTTGGGCGCATTCAGAATCAGCGTCGTGTCGATGTTCACGATGCGGAAGCTGGCGTGCTGCAACTCCTCCATGGCCAGGTTCAGGAAGATGGCCGAGTCGGCGTCTTTCCAGCGCGGGTCGCCGGGCGGGAAGAAGCTGCCGATGTCGCCGGCAGCCACGGCGCCCAGCAGCGCGTCGGTGATGGCGTGCAGCAGCACGTCCCCGTCGGAGTGCCCGGCCAGGCCCTCCGGGTGGTCCAGAGCGAGTCCGCCGATGTGCAGCGGCACGCCCGGCTTGAAGACGTGTGAATCGTAGCCAAATCCGATGCGTGTTTCCATGGTCTTCGTGCCTGCCTTGAAAGGTCTAGTTCGATTGGGGAACGCAGTTCTTCTGACCGGGACAGCGTCAGTGGGCGCGCTGGCGCAGGTAGAACTCCGCCAACTCCAGGTCGCCCGGCTGGGTAATCTTCAGATTAACCTGAGAACCGGGCACCACCGCCACCGGATGTCCGGCGCGCTCCACCACCGAGGCTTCGTCGGTGCCCACAAAACCGTCCGCCGTGGCTTCGGCAAAAGCCTGTTGCAGCAGTCCGTAGCGGAATCCCTGCGGGGTCTGCGCCAGCACCACGAACTCGCGCGGAATGGTCGAGGTAATCAGCGCGCCGTGCGCCGTCCGCTCCACCTGCTTGATGGTGTCCACCGCCGGCATCCCGACAATCGCCGCGCCGTGCAGCACCACCGCGTCGATAGTGCGCTCGATGGTCTTGGCATCGATCAACGGGCGCACCGCGTCGTGCACCAGCACAATGTCGTCGGCTGCGGCCGGCAATGCGGCCAAGGCATGGGCCACGGACTCCTGCCGATGGTCGCCGCCTTCCACCACCCGCACCCGGCCGGCAAAGCCGTATTCGGCGGCATACTCGGCGATTTGCGCCTGGACGCGCTCCATCTCCGTCTTGCGCACGGCCACGTAGATCGCCGTCACCCGTTCCACCGCGGCAAAGGCGCGCAAGGAATGGATCAGGATGGGGAGGCCATTGAGGGCGAGAAACTGTTTGGGCTGCGGGCCGGCCATGCGGGTGCCCAGCCCAGCGGCGGGAAGAATCGCGAATACTTGCATATCGGTCGAAGTATACAACGGCAGCGGCGTTTCCTGCTCAGGCGCGTCTCCGGCGAAATCGAAGGCGGCTCTTCCCCTCGCTGGCAACGCCCGAGCTACGTGAGACGACCGATTCAACGCAATCCCGGGGGCCGAGGCGACTGGCGGCCGACCGGGCCCCGTGGGCGCGTCGCCAGGCGAAGAACTGTGCCCGGCGCTTACGGGTAGATCCACAGAAACAGTGCCAGGGCCAGAATCATCAGCTCGGAGTAAAGCAGGATCAAAACCCCGGCATGGTAGAGATTCCAGCGGCGGCCCAGGCAGCGAAAGGTCTCTGCCATCGCCCAGCAAGCCAGCAGCACGGGCAGAATCTGTCCGTTCGAGGCGCGCGGCGCATCGGCAGCGAGAAACCCGGCAATCCCCAGGCTGGCCCCCAAGGCGCCCAGCGCCAGCAGCACGCCCCGCGCCAGGGATCGCTCTCGCAGACGGAAGATGGAGAGGCGCGCAAACACAATCCCTCTACTTTAGTACCGCCCCGTACAATAGAGAAGAACGCCGCACCCCACCCAACCGATGGCCGACAAAGACGAGAGCAAGCAAAAGCCCGAAGCAACGGACGCAGCCCCGCGCAAACCGGCCGACGACCCGGTGGGCAAGGTCTACGACTCCCGCCTGATGCGCCGGCTGGGCCAGTATCTGCGCCCCTATTGGTGGCAGGCGGCGCTCTCTGCGCTCTCTGTCTCCTTGAAGTCGCTTTGCGACGTCACCGGGCCCTACCTGGTCATGGTGGCCATCGACCGCTACTTCCCCTACGGCAAGAGCGGCAAATCCACCGGCAATCTGCTGGCCCATAATCTGGGCACCGACAACTGGTTCACCCGCCGCCTCAGCACCGATCCCATGACCGGGATCGGCCAATTGGCTGCCGTCTTTCTGGGCGCGCTGCTCACCGCCTATTTTCTGGAGTTCATCCAGGTCTACACGATGCAGTGGATCGGCCAGAAGATCATGTTCGATCTGCGCCGCGACATCTTCCGCCACATGCAGCGGATGCATATCGGCTTCTTCGATAGCCATGCCGTCGGCCGCCTGGTCACCCGCCTCACCTCCGACGTGGACGCCATCAACGAGATGTTCACCGCCGGCGTGCTCTCCATCGTGGACGATTTCTTCAACCTCACCATCATGGCCGCCCTGATGCTGAAGGTGAATTGGTGGCTGGCCCTGCTGGCCTTTTCCGTGCTGCCGCTGATTCTGGTGGTCACGCGCCTGTTCCGCGACAGCGTCCGCGAGAGCTTCCGCCGCGTGCGCGCCGCCATCGCCCGCATCAACAGCTTCACCCAGGAACACATCGGCGGCATGAGCGTAGTGCAGCTCTTCAACCGCGAAGAGCGGGCCTTCCAGGACTTCAAAGCGGTCAACGAACAGCACATGATCGCTTTCAAGGACACCATCTTCGCCTACGCCCTCTATTACCCCGCGGTGGAGATTCTCTCCGCGCTGGCCATCGCCACGGTCATCTGGCGGGGCGGCTTCGGCGTGCTGGCCGGCACGGTCACCATTGGCGTACTGGCCATGTTCATCCAGTATTCGCAGCGCTTCTGGCGGCCCATCCAGGACCTGAGCGACAAATACAACATTCTGCAAGCGGCCATGGCCGCCTGCGAGCGCATCTTCAAGCTGCTCGACACGCCGCCGGAGATCGTCAACCCCGAGACGCCCCTGCTCGGTGACGGGTCAAACCGCATCGAGCTGCGCCATGTCTGGTTCACCTACCAAACTCTGACCGCCGAACAGCAAGCCGCCGTTCAATCCGCGGGAAGAACGCCAAACGCTGCCGCGCTGGCCGCCCTCGGCGGCGTCGAATGGATCTTGAAGGATGTTTCCTTCACCATCGAGCCGGGACAGACGGTGGCCATCGTCGGCCACACCGGCGCGGGCAAGACCACCCTGACCAGCCTGATGATGCGCTTCTACGACGTGACCGCCGGGCAGATTCTCGTCGATGGCGTGGACCTGCGCGACCAGGATCTGACCGCGCTGCGCCAGCACTTTGCCGTGGTCTTGCAGGACCCGTTCCTCTTCACCGGCACGCTGGCCGGCAACATCCGCATGGGCAACGAGGAGATTACCGACGCCATGTTGCGTCAGGCAGCCCAAGACGTCAATGTGCTGGACTTCGTCGAGAGCCTGCCCAACGGCTTCGACGAGCCGGTGCGGGAGCGCGGCAACTCGCTTTCCACGGGGCAGAAGCAGCTCATCAACTTTGCCCGCGCGCTGGCCTACAATCCGAGGATCCTCATCCTCGACGAAGCCACGTCGAGCGTAGACACAGACACCGAGCTGCGCATCCGCGGCGCATTGGACCGCATGGTCGAGGGACGGACAAGCGTTTTAATCGCCCACCGCCTCTCGACCGTGCAGCGGGCGGATACGATTTTGGTCATGCACAAGGGCCAGTTGCGCGAGTCGGGAACCCACCAGCAACTGCTGGCCCAGCACGGGCTCTACTGGAAGCTGTATCAGTTGCAATACAAAGACCAGGAACAGGGATTGGGGAACAAGGATCGGGGAACAGCCGGCCCGCTACGCCTTCCCGCCATCGCGCCGGCGGACTAATCGAATCGCAAAAACGGGTAAACCGCGCTATTCGGCCGAGTACAGCGCCGTTTCCGTCCACGCAATGGCATAGCGATAGACCTTCGCCAACTCGTCCTGATCCAAGCCGTCGGCTTCGGCCGCCGCGTCGCACCCGGCCCAGTCGCCGCACTCGAAATGTTCCAGCCATCCCAGCAGCGCTCGCTCGCGGTTTGCGGTTTCCAGGAGCGCATCGCGAATCTCGGGGCTGAGCGGCAGCGACGGCACAACCTCGCTCATCGATTGGCCCAGCATGGCAGGCAACAGGCTCAGCAGCCCAAGCAGATATTGCCCAAAGACGTCCAATCCGAGCTGCGCACCCGCCACCTCGCAGAATCGCGCCCGCATCACTGCCATGCACAACAACTCGGCCGGCTGGTCGCCGTTGAATTCTCGGGCGATGGCCATGGTGGCGATGCGGCGAAAAGCATCGTCGCCCACCGCCAGCAGCGCCCCCTCAATCGACTTCACCACCTGACGCATCGCGTAAAGCGGCGAATTGACCAGCCTGAGCAACTGGAAAGCCAGGGGGCCGTCGCGCCTCACAAGTTCACTCAGCTCTCGCAGCTTCAGCGGGTTGTTTTGCAGCGCCTGCAAAATCTGAATCTGCAAGACCTGGTTGGCGGGCGGCCTGCGGTCCCTTTTCGCCACTGCCTGGCAGAAGTAATACCCCTCAAAGAGCGAAAATCCCTCTTCCCGGGCTTGCAGGTACTCTTTCTGGGTTTCGACATTCTTGGCCAGCATGGTGACCGGCTTGGCCCGGAGGCGCTCGAATAAGTCCTTTCGTTCCTCCAAGCTGGACCGGCACATATCCACCTTGACATAGTCCGCCAACTGCCAGAACGGCTCCGCCACCGGCTGGCCGAAATCGCCATCCAGAGCGAAACGGAATCCCAGGGACTTCAGATTCTCGCAGAGGGCAATTGCCTCGGGCGACGGATCTGGGATAAGCGCTACCTCCAAGACCGTCAGCGCAGGCGGCAGCGCCTGGGCAAGCTCCGCGCTGAGCGCCTTCCAGGGACAACCCACAAAACCCATCGACTGTCCGGTCAGATTGTTGAACTCCGCCGGCTTCTCCAACTTGAGGATTGCCGCGGTCTCCAGCATCGTCCGGCTGTCCTGCTCGTCCGTCTCCGGCTCCTCGCGAAACAGTAGTTTGAAGGCATGAACCCTGCTTTTCAGGTCCAGAATGGGCCGGCGTACAACCGAGCGGAGTCCGCCCGTCCCTGGTTTCTTCGTCTTTTCCAAGCCGTTGATTGCTTCCACTGCTGCCGCCATGAAAAACCACCTTGCGCACTTATCGGCCATGCTCGGTTTCCGGTTCAAGCGATGTTCTTGGGGGAAGCTCCGTTGCTCCCTGACGTTCATTTCGCTACGATCGACCTATGTCCAATCCCTGGCTTGCCATCCCTCTGGCCGATTACGAAGGGCACATGACCTCGGCCGAAGTGATGCAACTGGAGGCCCTCGCCTCGCTCTTCGCGGAGGCTCTCGCCGTCCGCCGCCCGGCTTCGCTGGCCATTCTTGGCCTGGCCGGCGGCAACGGCCTGGAGCGCATCGACCCCGCCTTGACCCGCCGTATCGTAGGGTTGGACATCAACCCGGCGTATCTCAATGCAGTGCGCCAGCGCTTTCCCGTCCTGCCCGGCCTGGAGCTTCATGCCGTCGATCTGGCGCAGGACCTCCTCCAATTCCCGCCCGTCGATCTGGTCCATGCCGCCCTGGTCTTCGAGCACGCGGGAACCGGCCGCTGCCTGGACAACGCCCTGGCCCTGCTGGCCGAGGGGGGCGCATTCTCCGTCGTCCTGCAACTGCCCGGCGCCAGCGAGCTGACAGTCGGCAGCAGCGGGATCGCCTCCATCCGCAGCCTCCAAGCCCATTTCTCGCTCATCGATCCGCGAGCGTTCCGCGCGGAGCTTGAGAAGCGCAGCCTGGAACCGGTCTACGAGGCACAGCGCGCCGTGCCCGGCGGCAAGGCCCTGTGGATGGGGATCTTCGTCCGCGCCTGATTTCTCCGTCTCGGCTCGCGCGCCTTCATCTTTTCTCTCGCTTTCCGCAAGCCGCGCGAAGGGGATCGGCGCCGACGCAGTGGCTGGCCCCGCGCCGGCCAGCCGTTTGCAGCGCCCGCGCCTCCAATCCTCCAGCGCCGGAAACCGCCTCGTTGCTATACTGCAAGCTGGCGCTATTTGCCGGAAAGGCCCCGGCCACAGGCCGCACGAGGGCTTTTTTTCTTGGACGCCCGGCCGAGTCCGGGGGAAGGAAGTACATGGGAACACTGCTGGAGACCATCCACTCGCCCGCCGATCTGAAGCGCCTGAGTTTTGCCCAGATGGCGGAGTTGGCAGGGGAGATCCGCGAATTCCTGATTCAGACGTTGTCAAAGACCGGCGGACACCTGGGTCCGAACCTGGGCGTGGTAGAGCTGACGATCGCCCTGCACACGGTCTTCAATACCCCCGAAGACAAGATTCTCTTCGATGTGAGCCACCAGGCGTACGTGCACAAGATGCTGACCGGACGGCTGGACCGCATGGAGACCATCCGCCAGCCCGGCGGGCTGAACGGCTTCATGCTGCGCACCGAGAGCGAGCACGATTGTTACGGCGCCGGTCACGCCGGCACGGCGCTCTCCGCCGGCCTGGGAATGGCCGTGGCTCGCGACCTTGCGGGCAGCAAGGAGCATGTGATCTCCGTGGCCGGCGACGCCGCCTTCACCAACGGCATCTCCTTCGAGGCGCTCAACCTGATCGCCGAGCAGACCAAGCGGATGATCGTGGTGCTCAACGACAACGAGTGGTCCATCGATCGCAATGTGGGCGCGTTGGCCAGCTACTTCCACCGCATCGTCACCAACGAGCACTACAAGCACTTCCACGACTCGGCGCACCGCATCATCGAGCGCTTTGGCGGCAAGACCGCGGCCATCGTGGCCAAACGCGCCGAAGAAGCGGCCAAAGGCTTCCTCTGGCACTCCATGATGTTCGAGGAGTTGGGGCTGCAATACTTCGGCCCCATCGACGGGCACAACATTCCCCTGCTGGTAGAGACCTTCAAGTTCCTCAAGACCATCGACCACCCGGTCATTCTGCACGTACTCACCCAGAAGGGCCGCGGCTACCAACCGGCGCTTGAAAAGGTAAAGAAGTTCCACGGGCTGGGGCCCTACGATCCGGAAACCGGCGACACCGAGCCCGCCGGCAAGGCGACCTATTCGGAGGTTTTCGCCAATACCCTGGTGGAACTGGCGCGCAAAGACGAGAAG